>ERZ773087.1599-NODE-1599-length-13842-cov-8.755494_pt1 | contig 13842 bp, 15 predicted proteins | sample MGYA00511375_ERZ773087 | MGnify/ENA primary metagenome ERZ773087 (study PRJEB29015, sample SAMEA2737995) | human oral metagenome | biome: human oral; feature: human-associated habitat; material: dental | place: China | collected 2063 ...
TGGCACGGGTACCCGATGCTTCGCGCAGGGCAAGAGCATCGTCAACCGTGCGCAGGGTGTGCACGCGCGGGGAGTCGAGGCCGTCTATCGGAGGCCGGCTGGCGAGGGCTCCCGGGGAGAGGATCAGGTGGTCGTAGGTGAGCGTGTAGGCCTCGCCGGTCTCCGTGTTGGTGACCTGGACGCTGTGGGCGCCCGGGTCGATCGCGGTGACATCGGAGTTGATGCGCACGTCGAGGTTGAGCGCCGCCTTGAGCGATTGCGGGGTGTGGAGGAGGAGTTTGGCGGGGTCGTCGATCTCGCCGCCGACGTAGTACGGGAGCCCGCAGTTCGCGAATGACACGTACTTGCTGCGTTCCAACACGATGATCTCGGCACCCTCGTCGCGCCTGCGCAGGCGCGCCGCCGCGCTCATGCCGCCCGCGACCCCTCCGACGACCACTACTCGCACGTTCGGCTCGCTTTCTGTTTCTCTCTCCGACGGCGAGGAGTGCCCGCCACGACACGATTGATGATACCCCCAGGGGTATCAGGAAGCAATGGTAACTCCGCGCCCAACAATCGGCAATCGCCGCGGGGACATGGGAGCACTCAGACATCGTCGCAGCGCGCGAGGCCGAGCAAGCCCTCCAGTAGTCACTCGGGGGACTGACCGTCGACGAGTGGGCAGAGGCACGGCTAGATGACCTCGAAAGGACGACCGCCGACGACGACCGCATCCTACCGGCCTCAAACCCACTCCGCATCAAGGGCGCCGCACGAGAGGCACACACAGTCTCGACAGTTCCCCTACTCCCCGCCCAAGTCGCCGCGCTCGCGGAGGAGACGCCTCCGCCGTACAACACCCCACAGGTATTCAGATTCCGACGGGTACTCCGGTAGCCGGCACGCCCTGCACCGCTGCTCGTCCACTCGCGACCGCCAGGCGGGCGCCACAACGCGAGCACTCATGACCCACGACGACTGGTCCGACCCAGACATGGCCACACGTTATCAACGCACAGACGAGGACTTTGAACGCGAGATGGTAGCAAGAATGGCCGAGCGTCAAGCGTCGTCCTCGAGGAGGCGAAGAGGGGGTATCGCCCCATGGCGGAACATGTTTTTTTAACGCATAATATTCCCCGTAGGCACAAGGAGGAGTGTTATGCCCGAAAAGGACATGATTGCAGTTATCCAGCACGCAGCCGAAGCTCTCTCCCCTGCCATGTGGGCCGCGCATGGGGCAGCACTTCAGGACGCCGATTCGCGTATGCGCGGCCTCGCGCACGAGAGATACCCTGCGCTGCGTCCGCTCGTCGCGCGCGCGAGTCTGCGTGAGTTCCTGATGGCCGATGAGATTCTGCCTCCGGGGTGGCGCGTTGCCGGTAGGCCGCAGCAGATGGCGCAACTGATCATAGAATCGGACGATGTTACTGCGCGATTCTTGAAGGAGTCGCCGGCCGTTTTCCCCGGCGGGGTTCCGGCTGCGGGCAGGAATGGGGCACGACAGGCCTTTTGGCAGCCCTCTCTCCTTGAGGTCGACAGCCCGATACCTCAGTTGAGCCTTCTGCTTCTGTGGGACTACAACACCCCTGGCCGCGCGGATGACGGTTTCACCCTGCGCCTGGTTCACCCCAAGGGGCCGGGGAGGTACCTGGGGAAGACTCCGATCGATGCGAGCATTCCCCTGAGCGAGGACCTCAATTGGTTCAAGTCTTTGCGATTCACTGATGCGCAAGAGGACACGCAGGAGGATTTCTTCGCGCAGATCGACGCCGACGAGGCTGAGGGACATGGCTTCGCAGGCTAACTACTACGGTGGGCGCCTGGGGGTTCTCCTTGACCTGGAGGGGATAACACAGGCACAGGCAGCCGAGCGCCTTGGAGTATCGCAGGGAGCTGTCTCGAAGGTAATCCACGGCGTATCACCACTTTCCGAGGACCTGGCTGTTCGGCTCGCCACTGAATTCACCGTTCCCCTCTCGTTCTTTGCGCGCGCGCCGCGTCCATCAGATGCTGCTGCAGTGACGTTCCGCAAGAAGGCGTCAACGAGAGCCTTCGAGGAGCGTAGGATCGGGGCGCTCGTGCAGCTTGCGGGGGATCTGTGGCGCGCGGCGTCGCAGCGTTCGGGATACTATCCGTTCACACCTCCCGACGTTCTGGACATGGATGCGGACGACGCAGCCACGGCGGTCCGCGAGGCCGCAGGATTAGGAGCGGACGCCCCGGTCGCATCGATGACTCGCATGGTGGAGCGTATGGGTGTTGCGGTCGTCGCAAACTTGGACCCACAACGTTCCTATGGAACGACAATGGCGGGCATATCGCGCCCCTCTGCCAGTGAGAATCGGCCCGTGATAGCAACCTTGGGACCCGAGCGCGGCGACGTACAGCGTATGACGATCGCCCACGAACTCGCTCACCTGCTCTTCGACCGCGACCTGGTGACCCCTCCTCGTGCGAGGTCGCCACGTGAACGCATGGCCTTCGAATTCGCGGGAGCGCTCCTCCTGCCGGCAACCCCCATGCGCGCGTCAATTGGCGAGCGGTCGACGATTCCCGATTACATGCGCCTCAAAGCACGATTCGGGGCGTCACTCATGGCCATCGTGAAGCGCGCCGAAGGACTACACCTGATCTCGCCCGGACGCGCGAAGAGCATGTACGGACAGATCAACGCGCGCGGCTGGCGCCTCAACGAACCAGTTGACGTCCCCGCCGAAAGACCCTCGCTCCTCGCGCAGGCAGTCGAACGCGCCTGGCCGGGCACCCCTTTCAAACGAATCAGCGAAGCAACAGGCGTGCCCACCACGCTTATCGCCGCTTGGATAGGCACCAACTCCAACACAGCCCACCGGCAGCAGGGCGCCGAGGTAATCAGCCTCGCCGCTAGACGAGCGACACTCTCAACTACCTCACGATGACCCACCCCACACCAAACTCCGGCGAGACTCACATAGGCGCTCGCGGGAGTCTTTTTGCGCTGGGCGCATGAACACTGCCCGTTAAGGGCGTGTGCTCGGTCGCTCAGGATTGGCGTTGTGTCTGAGCGCGGCGCTGCCAGGCCTTAACCAGCGCACCGATCAACGATCGCCATAGCCACAAAGGCCGACGAGACGTGATACCCTTATTCACGAGCAATTCTATCGCCTGCTCTCGCGCCCCCGCGTTGCAACCGCTGGGGCGCATCTCTTTACCTTCTTCGCTGGTGACCTTCGTTCCTCGGGACGGCGTGGGCGGTCAACCAGGTGCGCGACAGGATCCGAATCGGCGGTGTGAGTCTTCTCGAGTGGGTGGGGGTCGTGACGCCTGGCGGCATGACTCGCGCTGACATCGAGGGTGCGACCGGGATGCGCGGTCAGGAGAGCGGCGGTGCCGTGGGTCCAACTCAATAACGTCGTTGTCGGAGCGCTGATCGGACTGGTGGGGATCGTCTGCGGCAACCTCATCAGCGGGTGGTCGCAGCGCCGCGTCGAGCACGAACACTCCCGTCTCCCGGAGCTCATACTGGCGTTCGACGCGATGAAAACGGAACTCGAGCGGCTGACCCTCAAGGTCGATCGCCTCGAGAAAGACCTGGAGGCGGCAACACTCGACCTCGACCAGATGCGGGCTCGCTACCGAGCCGCGCTCAGCTGGGGCCATAAGCTCCAGCACATCATCGAGGATCTGCTCTTGACGCTCCCGAAAGGGGGCGACGCCTCCGTTCATCCCGGACCCTCCGAGCGAGATCACGTCCGACATCTGAGTCACTAACAAGCAGGCCCCGGCCACCGGAAGCAAAACCTTCCAATGGCCGGGGCCGTTCTGTTGCACCCACCGCGTACCCAGCGGAGGCGCATATCGCTGCAATTGCAACGATTGGTGGGAATCTGTGGAGGTCACGGGGCACGTGTCGAACTCGTGCCGGATCGCGATCACCTTTTGTTGGTGGCCATGGCAGCGTGAGGCGCGCTCAACCTCCTCGTCGGGGTAGAGGGCAAGCATCCCAGAGATTTACTCAACCACCTTTCCTGCTACGCGTCAACGACCGCAATATTGTGGCGGCACCTCCACGTTCCGAAAAAAGGAAATGACGGGCAGCCCAGCGGATGGGAAATCGTCCGAACCGTTGATATTCCAGTCGAACTCCACTCCGGTACAAATACTGTGACCATCTCAGGGAACACCCCATGGGCTCCTGATATTGATCGAGTGATTGTTCGCTAGCGACGTCTGTGGGTGGAGGAGAAAGCTATAGATCCCCTCCACCCACAGTCCGTTTTCACGAGAAAAGATCCCTATTTGACCTCAGGAAGGCGCCCCAGAGTTCCTCCTTCGATGAACTCTCCGGGCACCAGGATCGAGGCGTTGCGTGCCTCGGAACCGGCTAGGCGTTCCTGCGCGAGCAGCACGGTCTGCCTCGCCAATTCACGCACCGGTTGCGCAACCGTCGTCAGGTTCAAAAGCGGTGAAGAATACGGACCGGTCGCGTCAAAGCCCGTCACCGACACCTGCTCCGGGCAGGCAATCCTTCGCGAGGCCAAGTGTTCCAAAATTTTCACCGCAATCAGATCACTTCCGGTAATGACTGCAGTACACCCGGCATCAATCGCCCGGTCAATGCCGTCGAAAAGATCCTCACCGTAGTCGCTGTGAGACGTCACGATATGTGGCTGGACGCCGTCGACAACCAGCTGGGTAATGAAGGTTGCGGTACGGGCATGCAGGGTGGCCGCGAGGGGGTGGCTGGTGGCGGTGACAGCAACTTTCCGGTGTCCATAGGCCACAACTTTTTGCGCCAGCATCGCTTCATACGCGGGATCGATGCGCACGGAATCAAATTCAGGGCGGGTTTCCCCACAGCCGATAGTAATGAGCGGGACGAAGGAAGCCGCATACTGCATGGCCTCGTTCGATACTCGACCAGAAGCAACGATAACCACGCCCACCCCGTGTCCCACGAGGTTGTTAATGGCCTGCATCTGGCCTTCTTTGCTGTCACCTCCAGCGGTAATCAGCAGTTCTAACCCGAGTTCGTCGGTGTGCGCTTGGAGTTCTTCTGCAACTTTCCCATAGAAGCTGTGTCCAACGTTGCGCACCAAAAGGCCGACAGTGGTGGTGCTGGAACTGGCGATCCCAGCAGCACCGAGGTTTCGCACATATCCGAGGCGGGCGGCAGCTTGGCGCACAGCGACGCGCGCTTGGGAACTGACGGCGGGATGCCCAGAAAGTGCGCGGCTGGCAGTCGCCTGCGACACTCCCGCTGCTTGAGCCACATCAATGATGCTGGCTCGTTTCTTTCTGGGCATCCTCGAACATCCGCCTTTCAGTGAGTGGTGGGGTATTCCCCGACGTCAGCGCGGGGTTCCGACCGTCCAAGTATATAGAGGACGGAAGGAAAAAATACCGGCCTCTTGGTCTTGATCGACTTCGACAAGAGCAATCTGTGAGCACTCCATCGAATTGTCGGTTTTCAGAGCGTGAAGAGCATCAGCAAGCGCCCGATCCTCTTCGCTACTCGTCCCCGCAACCGCATAGGCCAGGCTGAAATGGGGGCCAAACGGCGGATCCGTGAGCGCCTCTCCCAGCCCCACGTCAACGATGCTGTCACGCACAGCGTCGATCAGCCTCGTAAATGAGGGGTTCTCTGGGGAAATCACTTCCACTGCCCGTTCCTGGACGGCCAGCGGAGCGAAGGTCAACGTGAAGGGGTCGATCTGCGCCATGCGACGATCCATCTGCGAGCGCAGTTTCTCCCATTGGGCGTCACTGATCTCGTCTCGATACAGATCGAGGCGTTGCACCGTCACGTGGATGCACTCCGGCGGTTGGATACCGATCTGTGGGAGCGCTGACAGGGGTTTTTCCGCCTCGCGCACCAAGTCCCACAGGGGGGAATCCTCGGGGGGGGCGAGGTAGAAGTGGAGCGCACCATTTCCCCGGCGCCACCGCGTATCCTCACGATCAAAAAAGCGTCGCATGGTTCCGACCTTTATTTCTCCGAGGAATCCGCGGGAATCACCCACAGGGACTCGCGCGAGATCACACAGGTGACCTTCTCTCCGGCAGCATGAAGTTCATTCATGCCGTGAGAACGGCCTTCGAGGGTGCCCGCCGCGGTGTCCAGGACATAGGTGTTGATCGAGCCGTCGAAGGCTGCGGAGCGCACTGTGGCTTCCAGAACCACGTCGCTGCCCTCCCCTGCCTGCTCGTTCCCGGGTGCATCCAGGCCGACCGCGGTGTTTTCTGCTCGGACGACCAACTCCACGTGATCGCCAACACCAAGTCCGGGGACTCCCGCGGTGTCCAGATCACCCAGCGGGGTGGCCACCAGGTAGCGGTCGCCTCGTACCTCACTGACCGTGCCGGCCACGAAGGATGCAGTTCCCATGAAGGAGGCCACGAAGCGGTTCACCGGGCGATGGTAGATTTCACGCGGCTCCCCGACCTGCTCGATGGTGCCCGCGCTCATCACCACGATCATATCGGACATGGTGAGAGCCTCGGACTGGTCGTGGGTCACGAAGATCGCGGTAAGTCCCAGACGCTGTTGGAGTGCACGGATTTCGCTGCGCATGCGCAGACGCAGGCGCGCATCCAGGTTCGAGAGGGGTTCGTCGAAGAGGATGATCTTCGGTTCCATGACGAGTGCTCGCGCCAGGGCAACGCGCTGCTGCTGGCCTCCGGACAGCTGATGCGGGTAGCGGTGAGCGTACTGTTCGATCCCCATGAGCGCCAGACCGTCAGCGATCCGCTGCTCACGTTCTGCGGCGGGGAGCTTCTGGTAGTTCAGACCGAATCCCACGTTGTCTTTCACCGTCAGGTGTGGGAAGAGCGCGTAGGACTGGAACACCATCGACATGGGGCGCTTTTCGGGCGGGACAGACACCAGGGACTGGCCGTCCAGGGTGATTTCGCCTTCCGTAACGTCCTCAAATCCGGCGATCATACGCAGGGTCGTGGTCTTCCCACAGCCGGACGGTCCCAGGAAGGTCACGAATTCTCCGGCCTCAATGTCGAGGTTGATGCTGTCAACAGCTCGGTGCTGCCCCTGCTTGGCATCGTAGATTTTGGTGACAGAGCGCAGCTGGAGTGCGCCTGCCTGCGTGTGGTGTTCAGTCGTCATTTCACTACCGTCCTGGTGGAGCGATTCAGTCGGTTAACAAGAAGGTTGGCGATCATCAAGATGATGAGCACGAGGGCGATGAGGAGGGTGCAGTAGGCGAAGGCGTGGCCGAAACGCCCGGCGTCAACCTCGTCCAAGATCTGGGAGGTCATCACCTTGGTTTGAGGCGTCGTAATGAAGATGATCGCGGTGATCATGGTCATGGACTTGGTGATGCCGTAGGTGACGGCGGTGACGATGCCGGAACGCACCAGCGGAAGTGTCACTTTCACCAGGGTGGACACCTGGCTGGCTCCCAGGGATCGCGCGGCTTCTTCCACCTGCGGGTTGATCTGTTTGAGCGCGGAAATACAGGCCTGCTGGCCGGTGGGGATGGCGCGCGCAATGTAGACCAGGATGATGGCGATGGCGCCGCTTCCGACGGCCAAGCCACCTGCCAGAGTGGGCAGAATCTGTTTGCCGAACAGCCACGTGGGGTTGGAGTAGGCCAGGGCGAATCCCAGACCGAGGACGGTGCCGGGGATTGCTATACCGAGCATGCCCCAGAAATCCAAGATTTTACCGATCTTCGGGAACTTGCGGACGACCAACCACGCAATAATCAGCGCCATGACGGCTGCGATCGGAGCGGCGACCAGGGTCATCGACAGCGTTGTGACAATTGCGGAGGATCCCAGGCGCTGGACGTACCAGAAGTGTTCCATCGTGAAGGTGTTGTCAACGCCGAGGATCTTGACGAAGCTTCCCACGAAGAGCGTCATGTAGACGACGATGACGAAGACGATCCACCCGTAGACGGGGATGAGCATGGGGATCTTGACGCTGGACGCAGTGACCTCTTTGAGGGAGCCCACGGGCTTACCGGTCACGGTGATCACAGACTTACGGTTCGACCAGTATTTCTGAACGGCGAACACCGTGAGTGCGGGCAGGAGCAGCACCAGGGCAACTCCTGCGGCACTTGCGATGTCACCGCTTCCTGCGACGGCAAAGTAAATCTGACTGGCCAGCACTCGGAAGTCACCGCCCAGTACCAGGGGGTTCGCCAGGTCAGCGATGCCTTCAACGAAAAGCACAAGGAAGGAGGCCAGCATTGCGGGAACCACCATGGGGATGGTGACTTTCACCAGGGTACTCAGCGGCTTCGCTCCGAGGGTGGCGGATGCTTCGAACAGGGAGTTGTCGAAGTTTTCCATCATGCCGCGGATATTGAGGTAGGCCACGGGCGCGAAGGTCAGGGAGAGCACGATGACCAGACCCACCAGGCCGTAGATGTTGTTCTCGATGCCGAAGATTCCGTAGGTGATGATGCCGCGCTTACCGAACAGGGTGATGATGGCGGTGGCCGTCGCAAAGGGCGGGGAAATCGTGGGCAGGAGGGTCACCCAGTGCAGGAGCTTCTTCCCGGGGAAGGTGAGGAACACTTGGGCGAATGCGGTGACGAATCCGATGAAGGTTCCGACAATTCCGACGCACAGTCCCAGCACCAGGGTGTTCACCAGGGTGTCGACGTTGGCGCCGAAGGATCGGGTGATAGCTGCCAGCCCGCGTTCGGACACGCCGATACCGATGAGTTTGGCAACGGGGATTCCCAGGAGGAGAATCAGCCCGATAACGGTCACCGTGGTGATGAGGGCGACGGGGATGTCGAGCTGCCGACCTTTACGCAGCTGAGGAATGCTCATAGCTTGTCTCCAATGAAAACGGCAGGAGAGACGCACACGGGGTCCGCGAGTTCCTCAGTGGGTTCTGCGCACCCCGTGGTCTCACTTGGCGGAGTTTGCTCCGGCGATCTGGCTTTCGAAGATGCCGATGTAGTTGGCGCGAGAGTCAGCTGCTTTGCGTACATCCCAGTCCACGTGCTTCACGACGTCCTGCTTGGGGACGTTCGGACCGACCTTGGCGTCAGGCAGGGTGGGTGCTGCGAAGGAGGGGACGTCCGCGTAGAGATCCTGAGCCTTGGTGGTCAGCAACCAGTCCATGTAGGCCTTGGCGCCTTCGGGGTTGCGTGCACCCGCGAGGACAGAGACTGCGCCCACTTCGTAGCCGGTGCCTTCCGAGGGGTAGGTGGTGACCAGGTCGGAATATCCGGCCTTGTTGGCCTTTTCGCAGTCGGAGTCGAGGGCGATGGCAACGGCCACCTCACCGCGTCCAGCCTGTTCGGTACCGGTTGCTGCGGACTTGGAGAACTGCATGATGTTGGGAACCAGTTCCTTGAAGTAGGAAACGGTCTTCTCCTGGTCGCCGTTGCTCAGGGTGGCGACAGTGTACATGGCCATGTAGCCAACGCCTGCGGTGGCAGGGTGCGGCATGGCAATGCGCCCCTTGAATTCGGGCTTGAGCAGGTCCTGCCAGGAGGTGGGAGCCTGTGCACCGATGCGTTCGAGTTCCTTCTTGTTGGAGCAGAACGCAATGGAGTCGGTGTAGAAGCCGGACCAGATGCCTTCGGCGTTGTTGTACTGCGAGGGCAGTGCGGAGGCGTTCTTCGAGACGTACTTTTCGACCTTGCCCTTGTCGTTGGCGACGAGGTGGTTTTCGGCCTGGCCGCCGGACCAGACGTCGAATTCACCGGGGTTGGTTTCGAGGCGGGCGAGGACTTCGCCGGCACCCAGGCGAACGTAGGTGGCCTTCTGACCGGTTTCCCTGGTGTAGGCGGTGACGATCGCCTGGCAGAAATCTTCCTGCTGGGAGCAGGCAATGTTCAGGGTATCTGCCGAGGCGGAGCCTCCCTGGGTGCTCTGGCCTTCGGGGGCAGAGCATGCGGCGAGAGAGAGTGCCAGGAGTGCGGCGGGGAGAGCAGTGTAGCGTGCGCGCATCATTGAGCCTTCCGTTGCAATATGTTGTCTATGCACAGTTCGGAGTTGTGGATACGTTTCCACACCGGAGATAGTAGGGCATTTGCGACAATCTCGTCAAGAAATAGGGACTTGTCCCCCAAGGCTTCACCGAATCGTAATCTGCATACGTTTTCATACGGGAAGAAGATTTTCGGCTCTTCATAATTGAGGGTGTGGGGGTGGTATGCGGGGTTCGGTGTGTCGTGGCCGGGTAGGGGTCGAGGTCTTCCGATGATGGGGGTTCCTACACCGTCCATCCGAAAGACCTCGACATGTCCAATGCTACCTTTGGTCGCCCTGACCTGAGCGCCTTCACGGACCTGGATGACCTAGGACTGGAAGTGATGGGTCAGCGTGTAGGAGGCGATCGGACCGTCTTGGCCTGCAAGGTAGTGGGTGAGGATCGGTGGTGCCGACAGTGTGGGGGCGAGGGCGTCGTACGCGACACGGTGATCAGGCGCTTGGCTCACGTACCCTACGGGTGGCACCCCACCATGTTGCACGTGAGCGTGCGCCGCTACCGTTGCCAGACGTGTGCTCACGTGTGGCGTCAAAACATGAGTGCAGCAGCCGATCCGCGCGCGAAGCTCTCGCGCGCAGCGGTGCGCTGGGCGCTGGTGGGCCTGGTGGTCCACCATCTGACGGTGGCGCGCATCGCCGACGTATTGGCCGTGTCATGGAACACTGCCAATACCGCGATCTTAGGTGAAGGCCAGCGCATACTCATCGATGATCCTGATCGTTTCGAGGGAGTGTGCGTCATCGGTGTTGATGAGCACGTGTGGCGCCACACCCCTTACGGCGACAAATACGTCACCGTCATCTTGGACTTGACTCCTATACGAGACCGTCGTGGTCCCTCCCGGCTCCTGGATATGGTCCCAGGCCGCTCCAAGCAGGTCTTCAAAACCTGGCTCTCTTCCCAGCCCGACACGTGGCGCGAGAACATCGAGGTCGTAGCGATGGATGGATTCACCGGGTTTAAAAGCGCAGCCGCTGAAGAACTCCCAGACGCAACCGCGGTCATGGACCCCTTCCACGTCGTACACCTTGCCGGTGATGCTCTCGATGAGTGTCGCAGGCGCATCCAGCAAGAACTCCACCACCGGCGTGGGCATGCCACCGATCCCCTGTACAAGGCCCGCAGGATGTTACACACCAGATCCTGCCTGCTCACCCCGCGCCAACAACATCGGATCCTTGACCTGTTCGCCAGCGATTGCCACGTCGCCCTCGAAGTCACCTGGAGCGTCTACCAGAACATCGTCGACGCCTACCGCGATCCCAATAAAATCCGCGGTAAGGCCCTGATGCAAGCCGAAATAGACCGTCTCAGCAACGCGGGTGTCCCTAGCTCCCTCACGGAAATCATCACACTGGGAAGAACGCTCAAACGCCGATCCCGGGACATCCTGCCTTACTTCGATCATCCACACACCAGCAACGGTCCTACCGAAGCGATCAACGGACGTCTCGAACACCTACGCGGATCCGCACTCGGGTTCCGAAACCTCACCAACTACATCACCCGCTGCCTCCTCGAAACAGGAGGATTCAGACCCCCACTACACCCTCAATTATGAAGAGCCGGTTTGCCGAGGCCACCATTGACACACCCGAGACCCGCGACCAGCTCTTCGAGTACTTCGTGGACAAGGTGTTCATCGGTCGTGAGCAGATCGTCATTGCGTCGTACTTCTACGACAGCGCCGGGCACATCGAGTTCGAGGATCTCGAAGAGGCTCTCGCCACAGGAAACAGAGCGGGGGAAGTGCGAACCTACGCTCGAAAGCGAGAGTTCAACACTTCCCCCTCAGGTGGAGATGGGGGGAATCGAACCAGACCCGCGCGATTGCGCGGGTCTTTCCCTTATGCGTGGGTTCTGCGCCACCTGAGCGCCACGCCAGTGGGGAGCGGGGCGTTCACTTCGCGTCCTGTTTGTGTAGCCAGGTAGCGAAAGAGACTGCGTCTTCTATGGAGTCGTGTATCCAGACGGATTCGCCGCGAGGGCCCCACCAGCGCACGACGAGGGGGACGACGACGGGGATCCCGCGCGCTGCTGCGAGAGTTTCGTGGGCATAGTACTTCCAATCCAGGGCGAGGTAGCCGACGGATTGTCCATCGACTTCGACTTTCACGGCGTCGGGGTCATGCCTGTTTGTGGGCTCAGGAACAAGGATGCCCCACGTGACGACAGCGCCGCTGCCACTGTTCCCCTGAGGGACGAAGGAAGTGTCCGCTCGGACGATGCGATGGATCGCAGCTTTGTGCTTGTCCATCACGTACAAGCTGACGCGCCCATGGTCAGCGAAAGGCGCATCCTCAATCCACACGCTGATGGGGAAAGTGTCCCCGAAGGGCTTGTCCAGCGCTGAAGGTGCGCGCCCTGTCGTGACCTGTTGAGGTGTGGCGACGTTGACGACGCTGCCCACCGCAGGAAATGCCTGCACTGTCTCTGGGGCGTTGAGGCGATGTTTGAGCTTGTGTGCGTATGCGAGCAGGGCGATGCCGCCCGCCATGAGCAGGAAGCCGCCGATAGGGAAGAGGAGAAGGCCGACAGCGATCAGCGTCCAGCCGAAGATGATGGAGTTGCAGCGCATGCGCTGTGGTCCGGGAGGGGGAATGTGCATTGGTGGAGCCTCCAGATTAAACGTGTTGCGAGTAACACCACTATACGAAGGTTGTGTGCATGAGACGCGGGGTTGCACACATCATGTCCCGGCTTGGGCGTCATTCCGGCTTCATCCGCGCAGATCTTGGCCATGTGCTGCCGATCGAGTCTCTAGCGGTACAGGGGCAGCTTTTTGTCATTTGCCGAGGGCAATCAGAGGGAATGGCTACTGCCCGCGTCCTTCATAGATTGGCGCTCGGCGAGGGCAGCGTCGGCCTCGGTGTACGAGCGACCTGTCTGTGCAGCAAAAAGCACTTTCCAGCCTTCAAGCCCGAGCGCTTCGGCAATTCTCTCGATCTCGCCTGCTGTGGCGGCGCGCCCGCGCTTAAGGACGTCGCCGAGTCGCGTGAGCTTCACCCCAGACAAGCGCGATAGCTCGCGGAGACTGACGCCGGATAGTTTTTGTTGTTCAGAAAGCAGCCGGGCAATCTCAGCATCTAGCCGAGCTGCGATAAGTGCGTTTCCCATACGTTCAATGTTCGCACATGCGAACGACACTTTGCAAATTAACTTGACAACGTTCGTTGTTGCGAACATACTTGACACATAACCGTTCGCAACAACGAACATGGAGATGCAATGCAGACACGGGAAACTCACGCCGACCGTCTCGCCGCTGTCATACGCGACGAAGCGGATCGCGTCGGCATGACGATCACTGAGCTCGCGGAGAAAACCGGCCTCAAGCGTCCGTACATCTCACTGCGGCTTAACGGGCACCGCGGGTTCAACGCGGTCGATCTCGACAAGATCGGGCTGGCGCTCGGCACGCCTGCGTGGGAGCTGATGTACCGGGCGCGTAGCGGCGACGATCCGGACAAATCGGATGGGTTCGCAATCCAGGACAAAGCGTCGGGGTCGATCATCCTGCAGGCGCGCCACGTCGACTGGGACGGCGGTGACGCAGCATGACTACGGGCATGCCTTTTGAGGCGGGGCGTTGGTACTCAGCGGCACAGGTGCGGGAGACTTTGAGCCTGTCGCGAGCGACCGTCGAGCGTCTCGGCACCTCGGGTGCCGTGCGGGCAATCAAGATCGGGTCGTCTGTCCGCTACTGCGGAGATGATCTCAACGCTCAGTGCCGAGTCCTCGGGCCTGGAGCGGTTCATTCAATCTCTGCCTCAGTCAGGGGTGATGCAGCGTGATGCACAGCGACGCGGCGGAGCTGGGGGGTGAGTCCTCGTGACTCCGGGGTGGGTAACCCCGAAGGGGGCGGCGGACTACTTGCAGGTGTCTGAGTCCACGTT
>ERZ773087.1602-NODE-1602-length-13818-cov-32.806002_pt1 | contig 13818 bp, 12 predicted proteins | sample MGYA00511375_ERZ773087 | MGnify/ENA primary metagenome ERZ773087 (study PRJEB29015, sample SAMEA2737995) | human oral metagenome | biome: human oral; feature: human-associated habitat; material: dental | place: China | collected 2063 ...
GAGAAAGCAAAAGATGCCAGATAAAAGCAAAAAGACAGTGAAGAGCAATACAAGGCATAACGATTGAACCTTTGCGGGGAATTTTTAGAACATGCCTTTACTGCCGCATGTGTGGTTTTTTCTTGCTTATTGCATGGGCAAAACCCACCAAACGCAAAGCCAACAACAACATCTCACCCCTTAAACCACCATTATTATTCGCCACTTAGTCCACCACATAAAACCCCGAACATGGCTTGCCTTGCTCTTCGCCACGGCCCTTTTGCCTGCCGAAGGGCAAACAGCCGACACGCTGAAAGCCGCAAACTTACGTAACGTGGACATCGTTGTGCCGCGTTTACGGGGCAAGTTGCGTGCCAATGCCTTAGGGCAAATAACGCTGAACCTCGACTTTCTGAACGACATGCCTAAGCTATTTGGCAATGCCGACCCGCTACGCTATGCCCAATCGCTACCCAATGTGCAGACTAATGGCGAGCTAGACGCCGGCTTACACATCCAGGGGTGCGACAATGCACACAACGAAATGAGCCTTAATGGTGTGCCTGTGCATAACGCAGCCCATCTGTTGGGCATCTTTTCCGTTTTCAACGCCAGCCATTATGCACAGATGCGCTTTTCGCCCACAGCGGTTTCGGCAGGTCATGCCAACAGGTTGGGCGGCTTTGTAGACCTTTGTTCGCCCGACACCATTGGCCATAAGCTTACCGGAGAGGGCAGTATTGGGCTTATTTCCTCGCAGGCCACCCTGCGCGTACCCATCAATGGCCAGATGGAACTAACACTTTCAGGTCGTTCGGCCTACATAAACCTGCTTTATCATCGTTTGCTGAACATGAGCGACATGGCCTTAAAATATGGCTTTTACGATGCAAACGTAACGTGGACTTACCGTCCCGACGATAACAACACGCTGCGAATAGACTATTACAGCGGACAAGACGATGGCGAACTAAACGAAAAAGTATCTGTATATAAGGGCAAAATGAAGTGGGCCAACCATTTGGGCGCACTGCATTGGACAAGGCACATGGGCCGAACAACGCTGCAACAAACGGCCTACCTCTCTGCCTATGGCAATGATTTCTATACAGGATTTGAGAACACACACTTGCGTTTGCCCTCTTCTATCACCGATTGGGGCTATAAGGCGCACCTCTCTTTTGCGCCATTAAGCCTGCATGCCGCCGTGGTTTACCATCGTTTGCAACTTCAATCGCCCGAAGTGAGCGGCGATAGGCAGTACATCAACCCCGCACCACAACGCCAACGCACACTGGAAACATCGTTGGGAGCCGACATGGCCCTACCGTTGGCCGAACAACTGAAACTAACAGGCGGCCTACGAGCCACAATTTATCGCTCGCCCGATGCCACTTTCTACGGTCTAGACCCCCTTTTGCATCTTGTTTGGCAGTCGCCCGTGGGTGCATTCCTCGTTAGTGGGGCCATCAAGCGTCAGTACCTCTTTCGTACGGGGTTTTCTTCGCTCAATCTTCCCAGTGAGTTTTGGCTCTCATCGTCGGCCGTTCATCGTCCGCAACGCGCCATCAACCTCTCGGCCAACTATCGCACCGCCTTGTTTAAAGGTGCATTTCTGCTTACGGCAGGCGTTTATCACAAGTGGCTTTACCATCAACAAGAATATGTTAGCACGCCGTTCGAGGTTATTTTCAACCCATCCAACAACGTGAGTAAACATCTTGTTGAGGGCCAGGGGCGCAATTATGGCGCGCATGTGATGCTCGAAAAGCGTTCGGGCTGCCTAACGGGATGGGTTAGTTACGCGTGGGGTAGGGCGCGACGGCGTTATCCCGGCACAGCTTTGCTTGGCGAATATCCCGCCAGTCATGAGCGTGTGCACGAACTTAACGCCGTAGCCGCATATCAATTAAGCCCTCGATGGCGTTTCGCTGCAACGTTGGTGTGGGCCAGTGGTACGCCATTCACCGCACCAGAGAATTTCTACATACTCGATGGCAACCTTGTTTCGCAGTTCGGACCGCACAATGGGGCCAGGCTTAGCACCTATGTTCGGCTCGACCTCTCGGCCAACTACCTGCTATATAGTCGCAATGGCCGCGAACATGGCCTTAACCTCTCGGTATATAACGCCAACATGCGGCGCAACGACTTGTTCTGGCGCATACGTATAGACGGCGATGGCTATTCGTATAGGCCGCTATCGTTTTTGCCCCAGCAAATGCCTTTTCTCCCATCCATCAGTTATTTCTTTAAGTTTTAGCCCATGTACAGGTTATTATTCCCATTATTGCTGGTGTTTTTTTGCCTTAGTTGCGAAGAAACGGAGGTGAAACAAGCCCCCGCGCAGCTCGTGGTTGAGGGCTGGATAGATAGTGGCGGCTTTCCCATTGTGAAGTTAACCACCACCGTTCCCATATCAAAGCGGTTGCAATCAACCGATTCGCTAGACCGCTTTTTGTTGCGTTGGGCCAAAGTAACGGTGAGCGACGGCACGCGCGAAGTGGTGCTTACGGGCATGCCCCATAGGGATTACTTTCCGCCTTACATCTATACCACCTCCGACATGCGGGGCGAAGTGGGCAAGACTTATACATTGCGCGTGGACTTTCAGAACTTTCATGCCCATGCCGTAACCACCATTCCCAAGCCTGTTGCCCTTACGAGCATCAAGGCCGAAGAGCTTCCGCATTTTCCAGGCTGGTTTAAACTGCGCGTAGGGTTTACGGATAATCCTGCCACAACCGACTATTACAAGGTGTTTGTGCGGCAATATGGCCATAGTAAAGACTTTCATTCCACTTATCTCGGCACCTATAACGACCGTCTTTTGCCCACGCAGGCCTCTATTTGGGTTAACAATTCGCGGCAAAACGTGGCCAATCCCAACGCCACTTTCTTTAAGCGGTACGAATTAGTAACGATTAAATTCTGCCATATCGACTCTGTTTCGTACGGGTTTTGGAAGAGTATGGACGACTATCATGGCGAAGGGCGAAACCCACTATTTAACTCGATGCAGAACATTCGCACCAATATTCACGGCGGTTTGGGCTATTGGTGTGGCTATGGAGCATTTTACCACACGTATATAATTGGAAATTGATTGGGGGTTGCAGGGTAATTGGTGTTTGGTTTGGCACGTAATTAATGGCCAGATAACACGCAATGCAGCATCTTTCGCCACCATATCGTATCTTGACAGCACGTTTTTAGCCCTTATTCTTGCGCCTACGCCCGTTTTTATCTTGTTAGGGGATAACTATTGGTCTGCAACAAAACAAGTGTGTTAACGCGCATTATACGCGTTGTTATGCACGTTGTAGAGGTCCATTCCTATTCTATACGCCGATTTTTAACTTGCTTTTGGTGGGTTGTTAGATAGCATTAGAACCGATAGAAATGTAAAGATGCAATATTTTCGGCACTTTTTAAGATATTAAAACTACCTAGGTTCTTTTTGTTTCTGCCTTTTCAGTGTTGAATAGGTTGCCTATTCAAAACATCTTCACACAAATATTATCTTGCTTGCCAATTGCAAAAAATAGTCGTTCGACCAGATGTCGAGTTCCTTTGGATTGCGAACAAAGGGTAAGACATCGGCTTTTACTTGATTGATGTCGGCTGTTGAAAGACGTTGATTTAGCTTTTCAACAAACAACTCCTTGCTAATGTCTTCTTGATTGAACTGCAATGTACGCTCGTGCAGATGGTTGAAATTGAGTGGCGTGTTGTGGCGTATGTACCATTCAAAGTCGTACCAATCGCGCCCTTTTACTCTATTTTTCCATGTGCGGTAAAGTAAAGCGTGCATCTTGCCTGCAAAAAGGTTGGGCAAGGTATAGCAACGAACCATGAACGACTTTGGCAAAAGCAGAAGTTTCTGCTCAGTATCGAACTTCAAAGGGGGCTGGGTATCAACTTCAATCTTGATTTTTACAGACTTCTCTGTCTGAAAGGTAACATCGTAAACATCGGTGTTATCTTTCAAAAAAGCCGATTCTACCTTGCCAAAGGATTTCTTGTCTTTCTTTGTTATTTCTACTTTTCGGCCAACTATGGCAAACTCATCGATGATTGGTTGGAAGTATCGGCTAAAATCGAACGCTTTATTTGGCGCGAGAAGTGAAAAATCCATGTCTTCTGAAAAGCGTTGCAGTTCATGGAATATGCGAAGGCATGTGCCGCCATAGAAAGCTGCCTCGTCGAAGAAACCACCATTGTAAAGACCAGCAAGTATTATCTGCTGATTTACTTCGAAAGTGGCATTGCGTTTCTGCTGTTCGGTTGTCTGTTCGTAAGGCGATAGCATGAGGTTGTATATTTCGTTCATCGGTTTAAGTAATTAATGAGCGTTTGTATAGACTTGCTCTTCTTGCCAACCTTGGCGTATTGCTCGAAGATAGCGAGGTTCATTTTACGCAGTTCGTCGATGTTCATACGTATATCTTGTTCTAGATACACCTCAACATCCTTTAAATATCGCAGATTTACCACCGGCGAGTTGGCAATGAGGTCGCATAACGCCTTTTCTGGCGTTGCTATGAGGAATGAATAGCTTTGCTTATTGACACTGGTTACGCCAATATGAAAGGCATCGCGATTGATGGATGTGTAGTTGAATAGGCCAAGGGGCGTGTTGAAACTGCGCGAATGCTTTATCGTCATTGACTGAATGGTGTAGACGGTTTCGGGTATCAGTCCATAATATCTTAGTGCCGAAGACATGGATACATACGATGGAGCATAGATATGGTTGGCAATTAGCTCTGTGGATAGTGCTACGCGCGATACATTTGGATGGACAACGTATAGCCCCCTCTTTAATCGGATGAGCTTTCCACCTAGTTCAAGGTTGCGCACCTTTTGGTTGCCTGCCTTCATTTCGGGGTATAACGAGGAGAGGGCAGACGTGCTTATGGGGATGTTACCAATGTGCTCTAGACCATTAATCATACTGCAAAGATAGCTAAAAATTGAATAGTAAACTAATATTTCTTTGTTTTACTGTTCAATTTATGGCTCTTTTTAGCGGCAATTAATCACTTAAAACGTTCGTTATAGCGGTTATAGGCAACGTATGGGCATAGAAAAAGGCTGAATTCCATGATTGGAGTCCAGCCTTATGTGGGAGATTATAATCAAAAAGAATTAGTTTAGGAATTAAATATCTTATGGGCGAATTTGCACATATCGGGCGCACGCATCAGTACAAGTGTCTTGTATGGGCACTACAAGCATCTTGTACGGACACTATAAGCACCTTGTACTGGCAGTACAAAGTATCTTGTACTGATACTACAAGCGTCTTGTACGAGCACTACAAGCACCTTGTACTGGTACTACAAGCGTCTTGTACCGACAGTACAAAGTATCTTGTACTGATACTACAAGCATCTTGTACAGCCACTGCAAACGTTGTTGTGTTGATACGTTGACGGCAAAGTGGGCTTTGCAAACAACTTTACTAAAACCAATTTCTTTTAACTATATAATCTGCTTTACTTGTTTTATGGCTTATCAGACCACAGCTATGGTTGGGTATAAGCCCCGTAGCTTAGAACTGGAAGTAGATAAAGGGCTGTATGGCGCTGCTTTTTACCTGTATAACGATATAAATAACGATAACTAGGAATAGTGCGCACACCACCACATTGCAGCGGCGCAGGCCCGAAATGATGCCCTCTTGCCAGCGATTGGGTATGTAATGGGTGACGAAACCAAAGAGCATCAGGGCCAATACGTACTTGTAGCCCTGCAAAACAGGGACAAAGAGGTTGGCGCGGAAGTCGGTAAAGATGCGGTTAAGCATCATCTTGCTGGTTTCGAAAGACAAGTTGCGGAAGAACAGCCATGTGAAACACACGAAATGGAAGGTGATAAAGATGGCCAAAGGACGGCGAATGCCACGGCTAACATAGCCGCGCGGATGCTTTAACAGCCCTTGCGAGAACAGCTTATGTACCGCTAAGGCCACGCCGTGCATGCCGCCCCAGATGATGAAGTTGAGGCTTGCGCCATGCCAAAGGCCGCCAAGCAGCATGGTAAGGATGAGATTGAAGTACTGCCTTATCTTTCCTTTGCGGTTTCCACCCAATGAAATGTAGATGTAATCGCGTATCCATGTAGAGAGCGATATGTGCCAACGCCGCCAAAAGTCGCTGATGTTGGTGGCGGCATAGGGCGCGTTGAAGTTTAAAGGGAAGTGGAAACCCAGCAATAAGGCAATGCCAATGGCCATATCCGAATAGCCCGAGAAGTCGCAATATATCTGCATGGCATAACCATAGATGCCCAAGAGGTTCTCTAAACCGCTGTAAAGACCAGGATTGTCGAAGATGCGGTCTACAAAGTTGAGGCTGATATAATCGCTTATCACGGCTTTTTTAAACAGTCCGATGAGGATAAAGAACAGTCCACGGGCGAACATGTCGCGCGTAATGGTTAGCGGTTGGCGTATCTGTGGCGCAAAATCGCTGGCGCGAACGATGGGGCCGGCCACCAATTGTGGGAAGAACGACACGTAAAAAGCATAGTCGAGCAAGGAGGGTAGGGGCTTTAAGTGGCCGCGATACACGTCGATGGTGTAGCTAAGACTTTGAAACGTGAAGAAACTAATGCCCACGGGCAAGAAGATGTCCCACGGTTGGAAGTTGTGTTCTAGCATGCGTGCCACCATGCCGACGAAAAAATTAGTGTACTTGAAGTAGCCCAGTAGCCCTAGGTCGATAAGCAAACTCAACGTAACAAACAGCTTTCCCAAACCTCGACGCTCGCGATAACGGTGTATGAGGTTGGCTAAGAAGAAGTCGCTGATGGTAACTAGAGCGAGCAAGAAGAAATATAAACCGCTGCTTTTGTAGTAAAAGTAGTACGAAAAGGCGGTTACGAAGAGCAAACGTGCCGTAAGACGGCGTTGCAAGCACATGTAGACGAAGGCGAACCCCAAGAAAAGCATGAGGAAAAGACCCGTCGAGAAGATGAGCGGCTCGTCGGAATTGTAGGTGAGAAGGTCGGTAACACGGTGTATCTCTGCGGCGTGTTGCTTGGTGAATTCGGCAATTTGGTCGGCATAGTACGACACTTTCTCGACGAATTCGGACAGTTGTTTAATCATTTCTTTTCTATTGCTTTGCGTCTAACATAGTTTTTGTACCCCTCTTTAAACGAAGGGAACATCTTCCTGGCCAGTTCTTTACCGCCCTTGTAGTTGAGGTGGGTGTAGTCTTTGTTGGCATAACTGCGTTCAACCAGCGTTTTTACGCTGCTTTCTCCACCCATAGCCTCGAAGAAATTGAGGAAAGCCACCTTCATATCGGCCGCCATTTGCTGTTGCAGGGCCACCAGTTGCTTTACTTCTTTCATCGTTTGTATGCCGTTGGGCGAGCGTTGGTCGCGGTCGGGAACGCTTACTACCAATATCGATGCTTGTGGAAAGGTTTGCCGCATCAGCTCAATCACCTTCTTCATCTTCGTTGTATAGCCCTTCATCACGCTCAATGGGTTGCCGGGAACGGCCACGTTCAGGCCAAAATGCAGCACGATAAGGTCGTAAGGGCGCAGTCTGCTGAAGTCTTGTAGGCGATGTGTGGGTATCTTGGCCAGCGTTAATCCGGGCGAACCGCGCATGGAAAAGTTGTCGAGCGTTACGCCTTTGTCGCCGTCTAGCGTTAGTCCGTATAGGAAAGTGCCACTTCCCACGCCCTTAAAGGCAAAGCCAATGCTGTTGAGCGAGTCTTTAACTTCTAGCTTTTGCACGGCAGTGGAGCCGGTAAACTTATGTTCGCTGATGTGCCCTTTGCCGTCGTTGCTCTTGATGGTTACGCTAGTGGGGGTGTGGAAGTAAAGCGTTGATATGGTCCAATTTTGGGTATGGGCGTAGTTTTTGGTGCCGCTCACCTTTATCCACGAGCCTTCGCGTGGCGCGAAATAGCGTTCGTTGATGCCTTGTTTTGAGATGTCGAAGGGCTTTTTGGCCACGGCATACTCGGTAATGCCACTATATTGCTGCCTGATGGATATGCGGTTTTGCTGCATTCGCGACCCCGTGTCTACCCATCCCACGCCACATCCGCCCCATGTGCGTTGGAACAGCTCGCGTAAGTCGGCCGTTAAGATGTCGCCTTCGATGTACGAGTCGCCGAAATAGGCGATGCGCACGGGCCTGTCGAGCTGCTTAACCTTGGTTAGCTGACTGTAAAAGTGGTCCATTCCGCCAGCCGCTCCGCTCGAATAGTCGAAGATAGGCTCCACACCCTTTGTCCACACTTCCTTAAAATGCAGGGCGGCACCCTTCTTGGTCTGTACCATGATGGGGTGGGGAGGCGTTGTTGGCAGCACGTCTACTTGCTTGCCATCGTTTTCGGGCACCACTTGACTCAGTATGTTTACTTCGCGCAGCTGCGTACCGCCTATCGAAAGCGTGGGCAGTTGGTGCATAAGCAAGAGCGCGGCCACGGTTATGGCTACGAGGATGAAGGTTCTTGCGGGTGGGTTCATTTGCTGTTACTGTTGTTAGGGGGCGTTCTTTTTAGAAGAATTTTGTTTCTTCGCCGTTTATTTCGCTTAGCAGTAGGTTGGCCAATCGGCTGGTGCCAAGGCGGAACCACTTGTTGGTTAGCCACTTTTCGCCCAACACTTCTTTCACGATGGTGTAGTAGATGATGGCGTCCATCACGGTGTTGATGCCGCCAGCGGGCTTAAAGCCAATCTGTATGCCTGTTTTTTCGTAATACTCTTTGATGGCCTGACACATCACATAAGCAGCCTCTGGCGTTGCCGAGACCTTCTCTTTGCCCGTAGAAGTCTTGATGTAGTCGGCTCCGGCATACATGGATAGCAGGGATGCTTTCTTGATGTTGGATGCCGTTTTGAGGTCGCCAGTTTCGAGAATAACCTTCATTGGCTTGTCGCCGCAGGCTTGTTTCAGCTCGGCAATGTCGTCGCATAGCTCTTCATAGTTACCCGAAAGGAACTTGCCCACGGGCATAACGATGTCTATTTCCGTTGCGCCGTCGCGTACGGCAAGCGCCGTTTCGGCCACTTTCACCTCGATAACGGCTTGCGAAGAGGGGAAACTACCCGATACGCAGGTTACTTCCACGCCTTCCACTTCAAGCGTTTCGCTGGCCACTTCGGCAAAGCAGGGGTACACACACACGGCTGCCACGTGGGGAAGTTGCGGGTAAGCACTTTCAAATTGGTTAACGCGGTCTACGAAAGCCATTACGCTGGTGTCCGAATCGGTGGTGCTGAGCGTGGTTAGTTCGATGCTGCCGAAGAGGAATTTCTTCACTTCGGGCGTGTCGTTAGCCAGTGTTTTCTCGGCGATAATGGTTTTAACGGCCTGCTGCACCTGTGCATCGTCTAGCTCGGTGGTGTATTGTTGCAGGGTTTTCTCGTACTTGCTCACCTCTTCTTCGTGGTGATGGTGTACGTGTTGGTGGTTATGTTCGCTCATATTTCCTTATTTTTTCAATTTTTCGTTGTTGATGTGGCGGGTTTTGTCGCGCCTTGTTTTCTTCTCGATGTTTCGCTTTAGCTCTTCTTCGAGGTTCACTCCTGTTTGGTTAGCCAAGCAAAGCAGCACCCATAACACGTCGGCCATCTCGTCGCCCAGGTTTGGTTCTTCTCCCTGTTTAAAGCTTTGGTCGCCGTATATGCGTGCCATTTGGCGTGCCAGTTCGCCCACTTCTTCGGTAAGAACCGCCATGTTGGTTAGTTCCGAGAAGTAGCGCACGCCGTATTGTTTAACCCATTGGTCCACCAGCTGTTGTGCTCCGCCCAGTGTTAGCGGCTCGTTCGTCGGTGTTTTATCGTTGTTGTTTTGTTGTTGCATGTTGTGGTGAGGTGTTTACTTGTGGTTTGCAGACTTCTTTGCCCATAGGCTTTCGCTGTTAGTTGGATTAGGCACAAATAGCTTGTTTTTGTTTTTAATCTCTGTTTTGAAAGCCACATTTGGCGGCAGCGCACCTTTGTTGTAGGCGCAAACTATTTGTCTTTGCTGTCTATCACGATGGTAACAGGCCCATCGTTTACCAATTCAACCTGCATGTCTGCACCGAAAACGCCTGTGGAAACGGGCTTGCCAAGCCACTCTGAAAGGCGTTGGCAGAACCGTTCGTAAAGCGGAACAGACACATCAGGGCTTGCTGCGTGGATGTAAGAGGGGCGATTGCCCTTCTTGCACGAGGCCATTAGCGTGAACTGACTAACTACAAGAATACTTCCCTCCACGTCTTTAACCGAGAGATTCATAACTCCCTCGCTGTCGTCAAAGATGCGTAGGTTTATGGTTTTCTTCACAAGCCAGTCAATATCGTCGTCGGTGTCGGCGTATCCCACGCCCAACAACACCATCATTCCTTTTTCAATGGCGCTTTCTACGCGGCCTTCGATGCTAACCGAGGCACGTGTTACGCGCTGGATTACTATCCGCATTGTTCGTTGTTTTATTTGGAGTAGTGCAAAATTAGCCAAAATCGCGCAAACAGCAAAATAATTAGGGTTGCGATTGATATTAGATTGTTGGTGTTGTGTAGGTTAATGGGGTGGAAAGGGGACGACAAATCGGCGTGCATCGACAAGTACACACGTACCTACATGCCACAGATGGCACCGACGTTAAGGGCCGTATGCCTTTACTTGCTTGCCTGTTCATCGGCTCTATCGGTGCCGTTAAACGCTGTAGACATGACGTTTTCACGCGCTGTATTGTTTTCACGTGAAACGTTTTTCTGCTTTTATTCGTTCAAACTATTTTCTCTTAGCTTTCTTACTTTCTCTTTCGCATTCTCCAAATAACGCCTTAATGTGGCATCTACATAGTTGAGATAGCGGTTAAGTACCTCTTGACTTTTCTCCACGGGCTGCGAACGCGACACGAATAATATGCCTTCAACGCGCGCTTTGGGTACGAAATAGAAGAACTGATAGTTGTCGTTGGTGTTGCCCAACACCCTCATAGTAAGCACGTCTGTGTTGTTTAGCCGCTCGGTGGGTAGGTAGGCCATGTTATGCCCCATGCTTTGCAGGGTGTTTTCTATACTGCCTTCGGGTGCTTTTACTAGTTGTGCAGCACCAATACTCTTGTCGGTTAAGCAGTTAAGTGTCCTTCCTTCGTAGGTGCAGAGGGCAATAGCCTGATAATCGTCTTTGTATTTGGCTTTCATACGATGCCCCGCAGTGTAATTGTTAAGCTCTTTCATGTCGCCACCCACAAGGTAGTTCAGGTGCATGAAGTGCCCATAAATCGTTGCCTTTGCGCCATTACTTGCAAGGGTGTCTATCAACGCGAAGGCGGTTTTCGCCATCGTTTCGTCCCTATTTGTCAGTCGTTCGTAGGTTTCACTGCTTTCCTTGTTTAGTTGTAGGCACAACTTCAATATTTGTCGCTCTTCTGCGGTGAGCCATTTACCCACTGCGCCGTCTGCCTTTGTTAATTGTAAGCTGTCGTCTTCGTTGGTTTCCCAGTTCAACAGACGTTTAACAATCGAGTCGGTTTCGGGTGTTTCTCTCTTCGAGCAGAGGGTTTTAACAAACTCGGATAGGTCTACACTGCTTGCTATGTTTAAGCTTTCGATGTCTATTCCCCAGAACGATACGCAATTGTTGTGCGCAGAATTGTAGGCTCTGAGCCACTTGATGAAGTCGATAGTGTGTTCCGAAGATAGGCTGCCTTCCATATATCGCTCGATGTCTTGCAGCTTAAAGCGCGGGTCGTTCTTGATATATCGGTTTACGTAGAACGAGCATTCCAGTGGATATTCGTGCAAAACCAGGTTGCAGCCTTGCTTGATGATACGCTCTTTAATGATGTCGAACGCCATGCCACCCAATGTTCTGCTGCCATGAACGGTCTCGCCGATGCCCATAATGCGACTTTGCATGCTGGGTATCTTGCCGAAATCTACCCCGTTAAGCGTTATCGCATCGCTTTTTTTCAGCGTAGTGTTGTCACTTTTGGGTGCCGTTTCGTTTTTTAATTGCGCTCCGTTGGCCTCCAATTTAAAGGTACTTACCCGTATGTTGTTAAATGCAAGTTCGCTGCCAACAGCCTCTATGAAAATGTTGAGCAAGTAGGCATCTTTTATTTTTACTTTTTTGCTAACCTCTTTCCACTCCTCTGTCAATGGTAGTTCTATGGTGTCGCTCTTCAAAACTTGTTCGCCGGCACCAATGCTGTTAAACGTTATGTATGCCCTTTCGCAATTTAGGGTTTTATATCTGATGCTAGCCGTAACCTCTGCTCCTTGTTTATTGAGCTGATATACAGGAACTAATGTGCCTATCTTTCCTTTTTCTTCGAACCTTACACCGAATATTACCGACGTATCGTTTTCGGTTGAGTCTATCACTGCATTTGCAAAAGTCTCTGTTGAGTGCATGTTCCACCTATACCCAAACGTTTTTTCCCTGGCAGTTGTATTCGTACTGCCAATTAAAAGACAGGAACTTGCGATGAGTATAGCGTATAGTTTTGTTTTCATAAGCTTACAATCATGTTATTGTTGTTCTGTTTCTGCTTTGTTTGGTGTCAACTCTCTCTCTGTGGGGCAATATTTTGCATGCTCTCTTTGCTGCGTAGTACAACTGGGCTTGTCGCTATGCCTAATCGCACTTGCTGGGATGTTTACATAATTCACCCTAACAACACTAACGTTAGTATGTTGCATCTATTGTTTATTTTTGCCTTTTTTATTATGCTTTGTTTGTTTTTGTGCATCTTCTTGTTTTCTTTTCGCCTTGTCTTCGTACAGGCATTGTATGGATCTAAATGAGTGGGAACTACATCATTGTTGCCGCTGTCTGCTATATTGGTTGCTTATCCAGTGTTTCTGGTGACGTACTTCTTCGCTTATCATCCACTTTGTTTCAAGCTTAACTATTATCTCCAACCTTTTTGCGTCACCCTTTTTCAGGGGTTATACGTTTTAATCTCACTTTATAATAGCACACAGTATTCTCTTTTTCTCCTAAGATATTTTAGTTAAAAACATTGTATAAACTTTACAAAACGTGTCTTTCTTTTCGCCTCTTTTAGCGAATTTTACTGCCCCAAATCTAGCTATTTGCCCGAATTTTTCGCCTTACTTTTCTCTATTTTATCTCGATTTGGTTGTCATCTCATGCGTTTTGCACCACTTTGCCTTTCTAGTTTGATGCAAACTCGCATTTTTAAAAGCCCAAAATCTCTGCTTTTAGCACCCAAATAGCCGCTTTTTTCACCACTTTTGCGCCCGAGTAACCACTGTTCCCTATCTATATCGATAGTTATGAATATACATATTGTTCCCTTTTGCTGGTTATATTCATGCAGTTCATTGCAGTTTACCTCGCGTTTTGGTGCAAAATACCTTGCGTTTTGGTGCTAAATACTATGCGTTTTGGTGCAAATTGCCTTGCGTTTTGGTGCAAATTGCCCTGCGTTTTGATAGAGTTTGCAGTGCGTTTTGATGCTAATTGCAGTCTATTTAGCATCAAAACGCGCGCAGATTAGCAAGGATTGTATTTTCATACAAAGTTATATCGAACAATTGCGGCTATGTCTATCCCTCCTTTTTACTGGGAATATCTTTCGTGAGAATCGCTTTTTTGCAGCCGAAAGGATTGTTGCTCGGAAATATTCGAGCTATAATGTTAAAACACTTTCTCAAAACAAGACAATGTACTGGCTGGTTTTTCATCGGGTTGTTAAGTTATTAAGTGTATTTCAAACTTTCTAAACACATTGTTTTTAAAAACTGATAGTGAATTGTTTAGGTCAAAGTACAGCCAACCTTTGTTCACCAACCCCAAAGGCTTACATTGTTGATGGGTTTTTATTAATTTTCTCCT
>ERZ773087.1608-NODE-1608-length-13788-cov-3.472730_pt1 | contig 13788 bp, 17 predicted proteins | sample MGYA00511375_ERZ773087 | MGnify/ENA primary metagenome ERZ773087 (study PRJEB29015, sample SAMEA2737995) | human oral metagenome | biome: human oral; feature: human-associated habitat; material: dental | place: China | collected 2063 ...
GAGCATCTCCCTGTCCTCCGCGCCCAGCGCTACCGCCGTCTTCGACCCCGCCAAACCGTGCCTCCCGTCCTCGCCCTTCGTCAACGGGATTATACCAATACCAATATCACACATGAAGTTCAATTACTTTGTGGATATTGTACTAGTTGAACTTAAATAGCTTCTGGGCCATACGATAGATCCAGAGCGTCGTTTTCACGCCGCCCTTGCCCGGCAGATTGGTCCCGATGCCCACAAATCCCTTGCGCGCCCTACGATACATGCGCGGATCAAATTCCTTGAGCTCTTCCCAGAGTGCGTTTAGGTTATCCATCGCATCAGGCTTGTCCGATAGCTTAGAGAAGATGGAGCACACCGCCATCATGAGTGTGAAGTATCCGACCATGTAGCTTCTGAGCTTGGGACTCTCAACATCGTCATAGAGATGATAGGCGTGCATCATGATGCGAGTAATACGCAGCTGCTGGTCAATGCGACTCACCATCACGCTTTCATTCACAGACTGATCCTCGCGACCGATGAAGTAGCGATAGAGGTCGACATCAAGATAGTAGAGTGTCTTGCAGCGCGGAAGCGGAACGTAAGCGTAGATGTTGTCCACATAGAAGGTATGGGCTGGCATCGGCACGCCACCATCGCGCAGCACGTCCGTGCGATAGGTCAGGGCATGCATCAGAAGGTTCTGCGCAAGGTTGAAGTGGCCTATCTTGTCCCAACCCATGATCCTGTCCTTGCGCAGGGCAAAGCCATAGTCTACGGGGACTTGCTTACCATCCTCGACATGCTCGTAGACGTAGTTGGTCACCACGAGATCCACGCGAAGCTCCATGCGAACAAACTCGCGTAATTTATCGATGAGAACCCTAAGCGCGCTGGCATCAAGCCAATCATCGGAGTCAACGACCTTGTAGTAGATGCCGTCAGCCTGCTCAAGGCCCTTCATAACGGCCACACCGTGGCCACCGTTATCCTGATGAACGACCTTTACGATGGATGGATGCCTTTCCGAGGGTGTCATCCTTTGTTGACCCGTCGTCAACGATGACAACCTGGATGTCCTCAGCCTGGCCAGATCCATAGACGATCGAGCTAATACAGTGGTCCATGTAGTCGGCAGAATTATAGCAGGGTATGCCGAAGCTGATGATCTTCTGCATGTCTTTAGCGCACCTCTGTCATCATCTTTTGCCTAGTGATTGGAGATCAGCTCGTCCGAGAGCTCCAAGGCGGAGGCTACGACACCATCCATGTCATAGTAACGGTACTCTGCAAGCCTACCCACTACGTGGAAGTTGAGAAGGCCGTGAACACGCTCGCGGTAGCTCTGATAGAGCTTTTGGTTCTGGGGCTCATTGATGACGTAGTAGGGGGTCTCTCCAGAACCTGGCAGGTAGTCACGGGAGTATTCGCGCATGATGGTGGTGACGCCGGGGATGACCTGTCCCGTCATGTTCTTAAACTCAGTGATACGGGTAAAGTTATCGCTCACGGTATAGTTCACGGTACCTACCGGCTGGAAGCGATCTTGGGGAAGCGTCTGGAAGACCATGTCGAGCGTGCGGTAGGGCAAGGTGCCCCTATCCATGCCAAAGAGTTCGTCGAGGGCACCCGTGTAGATAACTTCGCCGCCATAGGGTCTGTCACAGATTGAGACCTGCCGCTCCCCCACCTCCATGATGTCACGGATGTCGACACCGGTAAAGACATCAATGAGGTCATGACCGAGCATACGTTCGAAAAGAGCCGTATAGCCATCCTTGGGCATGCCCTGGTGCTGTGCCTGTGGGAAGTAGCGATCGTCATCACCAACGAAGATCGGCACGCGACCTGTGACTGCAGGATCAATCTGATCTGGAGTCTTGCCCCACTGTTTCATCGTGTAATAGAGAAAGACGTTCTGGTAGACATAGTCGGCAAGCTCGGCAAGATCCGAGTCATTCCTCTCACGCAAGTCCATGATGGGGACCTTTTTGTCTTGACCGAAGGTAGACACGAGCTTCCGATAGAGCGCCTCGCCTCTCTCCTCTCCAAAGGCACGCCTGAGTGACTCGTGATTGAAGGGCACTGGCATAAGCGTGCCATGGATGTTGGCAAGCACCCGATGAGAGTAATCCGACCACTGCGTGAAGCGAGAGAGGTACTCATGAACTCGCTCATCGTTCGTGTGATAGATGTGCGGGCCATAGCGATGAACCAAGATGCCAGCATCATCGAGTTGGTCGTAGGCATTGCCAGCTACGTGATCGCGTCTCTCGACTATGGCGACCTTATAGCCACAGGCCTCTGCAAGGCAACGAGCGCAGACCGCTCCCGCAAAGCCCGCGCCGACCACGATGGCGTCATAGGACTGGGGATTGAACCTACCCGGAAGGCCCTGGCTGATGCTCATGCTCTAGACTCCTTCGTCCAGCTGCGCTTGAAGACACCATCAGGCGCAAACAATGTAACGGGACGCCAGCTTTCGGCCAGCTTCATGCTCTCGCTTACTTCATTCATGCCGTCGCCTCGACGGACGCGCTGATTCTATCACGCGTTAGTATAATGAGAGTGGTTAGGCCTAAATACCCAGTAGATGTACACCAAAGTCTTGGGTGATGTGGCCTGAGTCTCACCACCTATCGATTGGAGTGCGCATGAGTGAGTGGATCGAACGCATCAAGAACACAGCGAAGTCCGACAAGAAGACCATCGTCCTTCCCGAGGGATACGATCCTCGAGTCATTGAGGCGGCCAAAAAGGTCATCGATGAGCGCATTGCCGAGATCGTGATCCTCGGCGATCCGGATAAGATCGACGTCCCCGGTGCGACCATCATAAATCCTCGGCACTCGGACAAGCACGAGGCGTACGCCAAGAGGTTCGCCGAGCTCCGCGCCCGCAAGGGCGTCTCGATAGTCCAAGCGCGCGAGACGATGGACGACCGCATATACTTCGGCATGATGATGGTCAAGATGGGCGACGCTGACGGCTTGGTCTCCGGTGCCTGCCACTCGACAGCCAGCACCCTGCGTCCTGCGCTGCAGATCCTCAAGACTGCCCCGGATGCCAAGCTCGTATCTGCATTCTTCGTCATGTGTACGCCTAAGGAGGAGTTCGGCGAGAAGGGCACGCTCATCTTTGCCGACGCCGGGCTCAACATAGATCCGACTGCAGAGGAGCTCGTCGAGATCGCCCACTCCACGGCACAGACCTGGAAGGGATTCATGTTCGATGAGCCCAAGGTCGCCATGCTCTCGTTCACGACGATGGGATCCGCGAAGGGAAGGGTGCCCGAGAAGGTACAGGCTGCAACTGAGCTTTCCCATCAGCGGTATCCCGAGCTCATGCTCGACGGCGACCTACAATTGGATGCTGCCATCGTTCCCGAGGTCGCACAGAACAAGGCTCCTAACTCAACACTCGCAGGGCATGCCAACATCATGCTCTTCCCCAATCTCGAGAGCGGCAACATCGGCTACAAGCTGGTGCAGCGCTTTGGTGACGCCGAGGCGTACGGTCCTTTGGTCCAAGGTATCGCCAAGCCCGTCAATGACCTCTCGCGCGGCTGCGTCGCCGATGACATCGTGGGCGTCATTGCCATCACCGCCTGTCAGGCCCAGCAGCTTGCGGCGAAGTCATAGAGTCGACTTTCGTCCTCACGGGATGTCTGGTATAGCGTACGTGTGTCTTTAACGGAAGCTCTCTCCTGATAGACGGGTTATACAGACAGCAACACAAACATGTCAGGATGCATGAATATCGGACGATAGGAGTAGGCGATGCGTATTGCAGTGGCAAATGATCACGCAGGCTATAACCTCAAGCGTGAGATCAAGGCATGGCTCGAGGGGCAGGGGCATGAGGTACGCGACTTTGGCACGCACGACAGGGATTCCTGCGACCTCTCGGACTTCATCGTTCCCGCTACGAGGGCCGTCGCCTGCGGCGAGTGCGAACGGGGCATCTTCGTCGATGGCGTAGGATACGGTTCGGCGATGATCGCCAACAAGTTTCGGGGCATTTTTGCCTGCGTCTGTCAGGATCCGGTCTGCGCAAAGCTCGCGCGCCAGCACAACGACGCTAATGTCCTGTGCCTTGGCGGCAAACTGATAGGCTCGGTGCTCGCGATGGCAACCGTCAGAGCCTGGATGAAGACTGAACCTCTTACCGATGAGAAGTATCAGCGTCGTCGTGACAAGGTTGCCCAGATTGACGCTGAACGGACCGTCCCCGTTACGTAGGTCAGTAGGTCAACACACCTTGCCTCACCGTCATTCACGCGGCAAAATCATAGACAAAACTACTCCGGACGCGCACGGTACCAAGAGTGACCTGCACGTCCGGAGTTTGATGATCTTAGCGACGGCACCATACCCGTCTCAAATCACTCCAACGTGTCCGTTATGCCTCTGGGTGCGGACCAGCCTCCCGTATGGCAAAGCCCATATCGGGATACTTTTCGCTCGCATTGTCTACAAACATCTGGGCGAGCGCACGGGCAGCCTCATCATAGGCTTCCTTGTCGACCCAGGTGTCACGAGGATTGAGCATGGAGCTGGCGACACCGTCGAGTTCGAGAGGAACATCCACGTTAAACACGGGATCATGTTTGAAGTCCGCGTTCTCGATCAGCCCGTTGAGGGCAGCACTTACCATGTGGCGCGTTGAGGTGAGGTCTATGCGATTGCCAGTGCCGTAGGGACCACCAGTCCAACCGGTGTTGATGAGGTAGACGCGAGTTCCGGCACGGTCTATCTTCTTGCCAAACATGTCGGCATACAAAAGTGGCGACAGGGGCATAAAGGGTTCGCCAAAGAGCGTCGAGAACGTGGGCTGTGGCTCGCTGACGCCACGCTCGGTACCAGCAACCTTGCTTGTGAAGCCCGAGAGGAAGTGGTACATTGCCGCATTACGGCTAAGACGGGAGATCGGAGGCAGCACGCCGAAGGAGTCGCAGGTCAGAAAGATGATGACATTGGGATAGCGACCCTGACCCATGACCTGGGCGTTTGCGATGAAGTCGATGGGGTAGGCAACGCGGGTGTTCTCGGTAATCGAGCCGTCGAAGTAGTCGGGAAGACGCGTCACGTTATCGATGACCACGTTCTCGCAGATGCTACCAAAGCGGATGGCATTGAATATCTCGGGCTCCGTGACGGCCGATATGCGAATGGCCTTGGCGTAACAGCCACCCTCGAAGTTGAAGACGCTGTTCTCGGCCCAGCCATGCTCGTCATCGCCGATAAGCATACGCTGCGGATCGGCCGAGAGCGTTGTCTTGCCCGTACCGGAAAGGCCAAAGAAGATGGCTGTCTCGCCGGTGGTCGGATCCATGTTAGCCGAGGCATGCATAGGAAGTACGTTCCCCTCGATGGGCATGAGATAGTTCATGACCGAGAAGATCGACTTCTTGATCTCGCCAGAGTAGCGGGTTCCGCAGATCAAGATCTCGCGCTCTTGGAAGTTGATGAGGACGGCCGCCTCGGAGCGGGTGCCATGTCGCTTAGGATCGAGCTTGAGTCCCGGTGCCGCGAGCACAGAGAAATCCTGGGGCTCGAAGTCGGCTATCTGGCGCTTCGAGGGTCGCACGAGGAGCTGACGCGCAAAGAGAGCCTGACTCGCACGATCGCATACGACGAGGAACTTGCGACACCAGCGCCGGTCGGCACCGGCAATGGCATGGACGATGTAGATGTCGCGGGACTCGAGGTAATGGACGACAGCCTCCTTAACCTTCGCATAGTCCTCCATTGAAAAGGGCTTGTTGACGTTGCCCCAAGCAATCTTGTCATGGACGTCAGGCGTGTCGACGATGAAACGGTCCTCGGGAGAGCGCCCGGTATAGCGTCCCGTCCTGACCGCAAGAGCCCCCGTTGATGTAATGTGACCCTCGTTGGAGTTGAGTGCCTTCTCCACCAAGACGGCTGGAGAGGCATCGACAAGGATCGCTCCCCTGCAACCGTCGAGTCCACAGGCGGCAAGCTGATCGTGTATCATATGACCCCCTTAAAGTTCATGTCTGAACCTTACGTCCCACAAATGCTACTTACTATCTCATATTGGCTGATGACAGGGCGTTGATTGCCCGCGTGCATACGAAACGCTTCTAGCTATGGAGCAGCTCCTCGACGTCAAGGGCGATCATGAGCTCTTCGTTAGTGGGAACCACGAGCACCTTGATCTTGGAATCGTCTGTCGATATGACGCGCGGATCGTCCGAGCGAAGCTCGTTTTTCTTAGGATCGAGCGAGACGCCGAGCCACTCCAACTCCCTTGCAACGCCGGCACGCAGGACGTCGGAGTTCTCGCCGATACCGGCGGAGAAGGCCATCGTGTCAAAACCATGCATGGACTGAGCCATCTCGGCGATGAGCTGGCCGGCGCGGTAGCAGAACATGTCGAGCGCCATCTGGCAGTTCCTGTCGCCCCGTTCGGCGGCTTCCTCTATGTCGCGGGAGTCAGAGGAGACAGCAGAGAGGGCACGTAACCCAGACTGCTTGTTCATCATGGTGTCAACCTCGTCTATCGTATAGCCGCCCTCGCGCACAAGATAGCATACGGTCGCCGGATCGATGCTGCCACAGCGGGTACCCATGATAAGGCCGTCGAGCGGCGTAAGTCCCATAGTCGTGTCCATGTCTCGACCATCTTTGATGGCCGAGAGGGACGCGCCGGAGCCAAGGTGACAGGAGACGAGCCTGTGCACCTCGCCCTTCAAAAACTCGTTGGCAGTCCTCCAGATGTAGCGATGAGAGGTGCCATGCGCCCCATACTTGCGGATATGCAGCCTGTCAACGACATCGCGAGGCAGGGCATAGCGCCACGCCTTCTCAGGGATGTGGTAGTGAAACGAGGTGTCGGCCACGATCACGTTACCGATGGAGGGAAACAGCTCGCGGCAGATCTCAATGACGTCAGCCTCGGCGTAGTTGTGAAGCGGCGCCAAGGGGGCGACCTCGCGGACCCAGCCCAAGGTCTCGTTGGTCACGACCTTGGACTCGGGAAAGTACCAACCACCTTGGACGACACGATGGCCGATGCCCTCGATGGCGTCGCTGTCAAACCCCGCCGCAGCGAGGATCTCGAAAACGAGCTTGATGGCCGTTCGGTGATCGGGTAGGGCAACCTCCAGCTTCTGCTTGCCACCGCCATGCTCCTCGTGACCAATGAAGGCGCCATCGATGCCGATACGCTCGCAGTTTCCCTTAGCGAAGATCTCCTTGGTCTTCGTGTCAAGCAGCTGGTACTTGAGCGACGAGCTACCTGCGTTGATGACGAGGACTCTCATGTTCTTCCTATCTTCTCGTTGCTGTTTTCTCAGGCAGGGTTGATCAGAACCCTGAGGCACGCAGGACTATCATGATAGCATATGAGCCGGAGCCAACGCTCAGGCGCATTGGGCTAACAAAAGGCTGGACGACCGAGCGGAGAATGACCGCCTCATCGCAACTCCTACACAACAACGGCCTCCGCTGCGCGTGGGGGCCGTCGACCGTCGCGCCTATGACGTCGCGCAGGTCGGCTCGCACGTGGGGGCCTCGCCCATGTCCTTGGAGAGCCTGCGCCCTCCGAGCAGGTGCACGTGAACGTGCCTGACGGTCTGTCCGCCATCCTCGCCAACGTTGGTAACCAGGCGAAAGCCCCGCTCGAAAATGCCCTCGTCCTTGGCGACCTCAGTTGCGGCGCGGATCATGGCCGCGAGGGTCGTGGCAGGTATGCCGTCCACCACGCTGTCATAGTGCTCCTTGGGCACGATCAGTACATGCGTCGGCGCAAGCGGTGAGACATCACGAAAGGCGCAGACCTCATCGTCCTCATACACATAGTCTGACTCCAGCTGATGGTGCGCTATCTTGCAGAAGAGGCAGTCATCCCTTGCTGACATATGATCCACGATCCCTTCCTACTCGTTGACGTAACTTGTGGTGGGAGCCGAGCTGGTGTCAATCATGGCGGCGTCCGTCCCCTGGGCGGCACTCTCCATCAGGAGCTGTACTTTCTGCTCGGCGCCTGCCAGGCGCTCTCGCAGGCTCTTGAGCAGCTCGACGCCCCTTGCATAGTAGCTGAGCGAATCCTCGAGCTCAAGGTCACCACCCTCGAGGGCGCGAACCACCTGCTCGAGCTCGATTGATGCCTCCTTGAAGCTCATGTCCTCTATCCTTCGATTAAACGGAACCTCTGTCACTGCATCCTCCCATCGATAGCAGCACAATGCGCCGACCTGAAGCTTATCTACCTGACCTGACGCTGTTTACCGTCGCGCTGAGCTCCCCCGTCCCGAGCAGGACGTCTATCTCATCGCCCACACTAAGCGTCGAGGCATCAAGAACCACACGCCCACTCATGCCGTCACGTACGATGGAGTAGCCACGTGAGAGGACCTTGAGCGGAGAGAGAGCCTCGAGCGTGCTCGCCGATCGCACCAATCGCTCTTCGAAGGGTCTGAGCATGCGCGAAGGCAGTGCCTCCACGCGACGCGTCACCTCATCGAGTCCTTCAGCCCTGTGCGAGATGACTCTCGGCAGGGTTGCATGCAGCCGTTCCTCGGTGAGGTCCAACGATTCGGCGCGCTCAAGGAGCGCACCCAAGGGGCTCATGAGACAGGGTCTGCTCCCCAGTGACTCAAGATACGAGCGACTGGCATCGAGTTGGGTCCGGATGGCCTGCACCATGACGCGCTCCTCAGCGTCCAGCGTGGCGCGGCCGTCTGAGACGCGTCGATCAAGCACGGCACACAGGCGCCTCTCACGCTCGTTGATCGTCGAGACGAGCTCGTCGAGAGGCAGCGCCACCGACTCTGCCGCCGTCGAGGGCGTCGACTGCCTCCTGTCCGAGACCATGTCACAAATGGAGTTGTCCGGTTCGTGGCCGATGCCCGTCACGACGGGAACCGGACAGGAGGCCACGGCACGGGCCAAGGCCTCGTCGTTGAAGCACATGAGGTCCTCGAACGACCCACCGCCGCGCACGAGCAGTATGACGTCGGGCCTTGCCTTTGCAGCCACAGCAAGCGCACGGATGATGGTGGCGCTCGCGCCCGTGCCCTGCACCGCGCAGGGCGCTATGAGGACCTCCACAAGCGGGTTTCTGCGAGCCAAGGTACGCTTGACGTCATCGATGACGCTGCCCGAGAGTGACGTCACGACAGCGACGCGGGTGCAGAAGCGCGGGATGGACCGCTTGCGCGCGGGATCCATGAGGCCCTCGCGCTCGAGCTTGCGGGCAAGCTCGGCCACCTGCTGGCGCAGGAGCCCCTCGCCCTGCAAGCTGATGCTCTGCGCCTTGAACGACAGCCTCCCACTTGCTCGGTAGACGTCGAAACTACCCGTCATCTGGATCTTGAGACCATCCTTAAGCGTGAAACCACAGTTCTCGTATATGCCACGCCAGACGATGGTCGACATTGAGGCCTGTTCGTCCTTGAGCTCGAAGTAGCAGTGGCCTGAGCGCGCGTTGGGGCCACGAAAGCCGCTGACCTCACCGATTACGGTGAGTACGGGAATGGACGCAACCGTATCGTGAGCGATGGAGACGGCCTCGCTCACGGCGAGGGGGGCCTGCCCTGACATCGTCCTTGCCACGCTAGAACTCCTCGTCATCGTTACGGTTAATACGGCTGAGCAGGTAGAGCAGCTGCATGACCGACACGAGCGCAGCCGCGACGTAGGTGAGGGCGGCCGCCGTCAGTACCTGTCGTGCACCCCTCTCGTCGATGACGGTGCCGGCGCCCTTAAGGTAGGCGACGGCCCTGCGCGAGGCGTCGATCTCGACCGGGAGCGTGACCAGCTGAAAAATCACGGAAAAGGCAAAGAGGATGATGGCCAACTGCGTGAGGCCCGCGAGCCTGAGCGCCACACCGACGACGAGCACGATCACCCAGGTCTGCTGCGCAAAGTTGACGACGGGCACGAGCGCGCTTCGCAGCCTGTAGGGAAGGTAACCCCTAGCAGTCTGGATGGCGTGTCCCGCCTCGTGGCAGGCGACCGCCACCGAGGCGACCGAACCACCTGAGCGATTCTCCTCAGAGAGGTGCAAGTTGTTGTCGCGTGGGTCGTAGTAGTCGGTGAGGTGACCTGGGACCAGCGTGATGCCCACGGCTGAGGCGCCCTCGCTGTCGAGCATCCTGCGCGCGACCTCCTCGCCCGTGGCGCCTGCGGTTGCGCTCACCTGGGACCACCTTCTGTAGCTACGATTGATGTAGGCTTGGGTAAGACCGCCCAGCACAAGCGAGACGAAGACTATTGCCAGGTAGCCCAAGTCCAAGCCATAGCCGTAATAGTACATGATGACCTTCCTTGCTCGTCGAAGGGCAGTTGGGAGAGCTTGTACCCAAAACAGGCGGCGTCACCATCCGCGCAGGACCCAGCGCCACGTATGCCACGAAGGAAACATCCAAGGGCAGCCCAGCCATCATGGGGACCCCTAGAGCAGCTCTATGTGTCCGTTCACGACGGTGAGCCCAACCTTCCCCGAAAGCAACTCCTCAAGCTGCCTTCCCACCAGATCGAAGCGCCAGGTCGAGGTCCTGAGCTTGGATTCTCTGCGACCACTCGCGAAGTCGAGGAGGTCGTCCTTGGTGGCGATGAGCTGAGGGGCGACTCCGCTTTTCTCTGACACCACTCTCAGCATCGCGTACATGAGGTCGAGTACACCCTCCATCTCCTGGGGCGGACGTTCGTGATGGGTCTTCTTGGGATAGTCTGCGGGATCGCAGGCAGCTCCCCTCGCGACGGCCTTCACGATATCCTCGGCGTCCCGCTCCCCAATGTTGGCAATGCCGCGGATGGCGCGCAGACGCTTGACGGAGTGGGGGGTACGCTTGCAGACCTCGAGCAGAATCTCATCCGAGATGACCCACCTTCTTGGTATGTTACGCTTGGCAGCAAGGCGCTCCCTCCAGGCGCAGACCTCGCGAGCGCAGGCAAGTTGCTTGCGCGTAAGTGAACTTGCACGCTTGAGGTGCAGGTAGGCCAGCTCCGGCACGTGCGTGAAGCGAGTCGGGTCGGTGAGTTCGTCCATCTCGGGCCGCACCCACGAGAGACGGTCCCTCTCGGTGAGCTGGGCCATCATGGAGTCATAGATACCCGGTAGATAGCGTACGTCATCCTCCGCATACCGAAGTTGCTCTGGATCGAGCGGGCGACGGGACCAGTCGGTGAGCGACTCTGCCTTGGACAGGTGCACTCCCGTATAGGTCTCGACGAGGGCCCCATAGCCGATCTGCTGGCGTAGCCCCAAGAAGGCAGCCGCGAGCTGCGTATCAAAGACGGGGGAAACCACACATCCCATCGTATTCTGGATGACCTCGAGGTCTTGGGAACAGGCATGGAGCACCTTGATGATTCGCTCGTTGGTGAGGAGGGCCTCAAGGGGCCTGAGGTCGTCTATGAGAATGGGGTCGATACTCACGCACTCGCTTGCGGTGCCCAGCTGTATGAGGCAAAGCTCGGGATAGTAGCTGCGCTCTCGTATGAACTCGGTATCAACAGAGACGACCCTCGCCGAACTCGCTCGCGTGCAGAAGCGGGCAAGCTCGGCAGTATCAGAAATGTACACGTGATCTCGATTCCTCTCAAGCTAAAAAACGCTACCATCAAGTGTGCACGCGAGATGCGAGGCTCGAAATCACCCCCTTCGCGCAGAGAACATGATAGCAAGGAGAGCGAGCGATGCATGCATAGCCTCATAGTCCACAACAGCCGATCGGGCTTTGGCTCGGACGCCATTTTTGAGTTTGAGCGCTTCCTTCTAGACGAAGGTGATGACTGTTTTTTGCGCGTCCTTCCCCGGAGGGGAGGGGGGCGCGAGGCCGTGCGTGATGCCGAGGACTTCGACGTCGTCGTCATATCAGGTGGTGACGGTACGGCGGCGAGCGTCCTGTACGCTCTGCGCGAGAGAGAGGTTTCCGTTTGTATCTTCCCCTCAGGCACGGCTAACCTGCTCTTCGCCAATCTCGGCAACGCCATGGAGCCCCGCATGCTTGCGCGCGCCTGCCATGGTGGGGTCTTTGCCAGGACCGATCTCGGTGAGATGAGCTGGCAGGACGAGAGTGGCGTGTCCCATACTCGTGGCTTTGCGCTCATGGCAGGGATGGGTTTTGATGCCCAGATCATGAAGGCGGCGCTACCCAACAAGAGAAGCATGGGCGAGGCTGCCTACTTCGCCGCCGCCCTCTCGAACATGCATCCAGACGTCGCACACTTCTCTGTAGAGTGTGACGGCAGGCACTTCGAGTACGACGGAATCTCCTGCGTCGCCTGCAATAACGCCATGATGCAGGGTGGCATCGAACTCGTCCCCAACTGTCGCATGGACGATGGCATGCTCGATCTCATGGTTCTCGAGGCATCTGAGACCGTTGGCCTCATCAGACCCATGTTCGCAGGACTGCTCGACAGGACGGGCAAGAACATCGACCGGCCCCACATCGAGCACCTGCGGGGACGTGACATCCACGTAAACTCGACCAAGGCGATGCCACTGCAGGTGGATGGCGAGGTAACCCGTGGGGTGACCTGTGGCTTTCATGCACAGGTTCTCCCTGCCTGCAATCGACTCATCGTCGATCGAACGAGTCGTTATGCGCCAGCGGACGGTGTCGGCACGAGCAGCGAGGCAGCTGGCACGGGCACCGCCCGCGCCATGCCCTAATGCGCTAGGGACGACCATGTACTCCTTTGACAGTAGGGTCCGCTACAGCGAGTGTGACGAGGGTGCCACGCTTTCGGTGTGTGCACTTGTGAACTACCTGCAGGACTGTTCGACCTTCCACTCCGAGAGCATCGGCCTTGGAGTGAGTCACATGGTCGCGCACCATTATGCTTGGCTCATCACGGCTTGGCAGATAGAGATCACCGGCCTACCGAGGTTGGGTGATCCCATACGCATCGGCACGTGGTGTCCGGAACTCAGGCGCACTATGGTCGAACGTGACTTCACGCTGGGCTCACCGGATGGCTCGTGCTATGCCAGGGCTGGCTCGCTCTGGTTCGTGTATGACACCGAGGTGCGAAGACCCATCCGCATCCCCAAAAGTCAGCGTGTGTACCTCTCAGATGACCCACGTATCGATCTTCCCAAGCTTCGGCGTCGCCTGCACGTAACGGGTGACTTTGATCTAGCCCCTCCCGTCACCGTAGGCGTGTGGCAGCTGGACACGAACCGGCACATGAATAACGTCCACTATATTCAGATTGCCCTCGATGCCATCCGCGAGGTCGAGGGAGACCTCACCTTGCCCCACCGTATCTGCGTACAGTACAAGACAATGGCTCTCCTTGGCGATACGATCGTGCCGCGCATACACGCGGAAGAAGGCGCATGGGTCGTTGACCTGAGGGGCGAAGCCCACCAATCCTACGCCATCGTGCGGCTTGAACATGCGTAGATGATACGTGGATGTCACTGCCTTGGGGAGACGACCGATTGTTATCATACGAGATGACAGAAAGGAATTGCTCATGGACCATCTCACTCAGCCCGCGTCGATTGCTTCATCGATTGAGACCGCCTCAGCCACCACCTCACCCGATAACAGCAATTCGGGACATACGGTCTACTTCGTGGCGATTGGCGTGGTACTTGTCCTGACACTCCTTTTGGCAGGGACGATCGCATCGATTCAGAGCATGGTATCCGCCTCTAAGTGGAGTGACCACGGCGACAGCATGATGTTACAAGACTATCAAAACTATGAGAGATATGGCTACGGCTCAAGCGATGACATGAGGCAACGTGCCATGATCGACTATCGATGATGTGGCTTGAGATGGTCGCAGGGAGGTACCGCTCATGAGCATGGCCGATGAC
>ERZ773087.1614-NODE-1614-length-13758-cov-3.829891_pt1 | contig 13758 bp, 18 predicted proteins | sample MGYA00511375_ERZ773087 | MGnify/ENA primary metagenome ERZ773087 (study PRJEB29015, sample SAMEA2737995) | human oral metagenome | biome: human oral; feature: human-associated habitat; material: dental | place: China | collected 2063 ...
CCTATGGTAATGAGCACTAGCACATGATGAGCTTGTACTAACTCCACCTCAATATAGATAACGTTCCTTTTTCGCCTGAACATCCAGCAAGACCCGGTATAACCATAGCGGCTGGAAACGTAGGGCACATAGGCGGCATGATGAATGACGGAGAGGATAGAAGGTGCGATATTTTAAGAAGTCTCTTAAAAAAGGCATTTCCGACAGAAGTAACTCCTCCCGGCTACCACACGACTAACTTTGTAGACGTACCCGCCATTTCAAAAGCAAAATTATAGAATTTTGCGGTAGCTCTAGGCGCAGGCGCATAAAATTTAGCGCCTCGTCAAAAATAAAGCGGTTTCACTTCTGTAGCTTAGGCAAATGCCAGCCAAGATAATACGCCGCAAGCCTAAACGCGATACCAAACGCCAAAAGCCCCATCACCCAAAAAACACTAGTAAGCCCGGCGTAATCCATCGCAAAATAAAGCAGTCCCACTACGATACTGACCGTCGCGTAAAGCCCGGTTTTTAGGCACCATGGTATTTCGTTAAACAGCACGTCGCGTATCATGCCTCCGCCCACGCCGTTGCAAAGCGCTAGCAGCACAACGCCAAAGACGTTGTAGCCAAACTGCAGCGCCACGATCGCCCCAACGATAGAAAAACTCACCAAATCCACGGCATCGGTGGTGACGAAAAGGAATTTTTTCTCGATATCGCTTCGCTTGTGAATGCGCAAAAACGCCGATAAAAAGAGCATCGTCATCACGATAATGCACGGAGCGTAGTGCGTAAACGAATACGGCGGGCGCGAGACGATAGCATCACGCATAAATCCGCCTCCAAGCGCAGTCAGAAGCGCGGCGATAAAGATACCCAGCCAGTCGCAGTCGCGCTTAACCGCAAAGATAAATCCGCTCGTGGCTGCCGAGGCGATGCCGATGTATTCGGCGACGAGGAGCGCAGTCATTTTTAGCCTTAAGTTTTAAACGAGATTTTACATTTTTAAAATAAAAAAGCAGTTAAATTTAAGCAAAACTATGAGCGACGGGCGCAAACGAGCGGCAAAAGTGCCAGCGCGTACGGGCGCATTTTGCGGCGCGGTGCCGGCGATACGGTCCATATCCGTGCTTACAAATTTAACCAAATTTACGCACGGACGGCGCGATTTGGCGAATGCGGCAAAACGGCTGTCCTTATAGCTACGGCGCGCGGAAATTTTGAGCTCGTCTTATACTGCGACGACAGCGATAAATATAACGTCAGCTTCCGTAAAATCAAGCCCGTCTCGCGTCAAAATCCACAGCCGTTAAAATTTAAGCGCCGGTATAAAATGGCGAAATTTAACGCAAGAGAGCAAATTTAAGCGCATCTTACACAAAGGGCAGGACGGCAGAAATTCGGCAAATGGGTAAATTTATACCCAGACGTCCGCGAGGGTATTTTGACTAAGATAAAGCGTTCGCAAATCTGCCGCTCGGGCTTGCTTTGCGCCCGCTCGTATATCAAATTTAGCCGAATTTGAAGGTAACCGTACCGCCTGCCAAACGGGACTAAATTTGCGCGCTGCCGCCAAAACTGACGCGAAACTCCGTTAGCCCTCCACCGCTTTTGCACGAGATTTTAAACCCTAGCTCCTTGCAAAATGTTTTAACGATGTGAAGCCCGATACCAAAGCCGCCGTTTCGCTCATCAAACCGCGTGTAAAGATCAAAAATCCGCGGCAAATTTTCCTTCGCGATGCCCGCGCCGCTGTTTGATATCGCGAGCGCTGCGGGAGTTAAATTTACGCTTACCGAGCCGTTTTCGTCGCAGTATTTTATGGCGTTACTTAGTAGATTGTCGATGATTTTTCGCGTTTTTTTATAGGACGAGCATAGCTGCACCTCGGCGATTTGCATGCTTAAATTTATATTTTTTTGCTCCAAATTTAGCCCAAAATACCCGATTCTCTCGCGCACCAGCTCGCTTAGGCTAAAGCTCGTCGCCGCTACGTCCTCTTTGCCGCTAAGCTTTACTAGCGTGAGGTCCTCATATAGCGTCGAGATCGTTTTAGAGGCGGTTTTTATGTTGTTTAGATACTTTTTCGGATCGGTTTCAAACATCTCGATACTCATCAAAATAACGCTAAGAGGCGTGTTTATCTCGTGCGTCGTATCTCTGATAAAGCCGTTTAAAAAGTCGATACGACGGTAAAGCGGACGCAGCGAAAGACGGATGATAAAATAAGCTATGACTAAAATAGCAAGCAGTATCATAAACGAGAAAAATATTATCTTGAGTTTTAGCGTGAGAATCGCAAACTCGGGATCCGCGACCTTGACCGCGACGTAGTACTCCTCTTCGCCGAGTCGATTTTTGAGGTAAAACTGCGCCACCGAGCTCGTTCCGTCCTTGTATCTGCTCGGCATGCCCTCGCGCGGCTCAAAGTCATCCTCGATCTCCTCGCCCGTTTTTAAATTTACGGCAAAAGCCTCGACGTCGTCGAAATCATCGTCGTCTATCTCGCCGTTTTTTTGCAGTTTATTTTGCAGGTGGTGCTGCAAATCTCGCACGATAAATACGTCGCGATCGAGTATAAAATGTTTCTCGCGCTCATAAAACATCTGCGCGAAAAAAACCAAAAACGCAGCACTCGTGATAAAATATAACAAAAAAATAGGTAAAATTTGACGGTTTGAGAGTGCAACGAAAGCTTTTTTAACTGATTTCAGAAAGGACATTTGCAGCCTTTTGGATTAAATTTGCGGCTATCTTGCGGACGTAAATTTTGAAGCATAAAACGGCAAAAATCTTGCGTAAATTTGGATGAAATTTCAAGCCCGCGCCCTGCTATTTGCCTCTTAGTCGCACTAAAAAGCTTAAACATATTTATAGCCTAGCTTTGAGGCGCTAACGATTCGCTCTTTGCCTAAAATTTTACGCAGCTCCGCGATATAAACGCGCAAACTAAGCTCGCTAGGGCTCTCGTCGTAGTCCCAAATTTGAGAATAAATCTCCTCTCTACTTAAAAATTTATCCTGATTTTTAAGTAAGAGTGCCAGCAGCCTAGACTGTTTTTTAGGCATCGAGACAGCCTTGCCGTCACGAAACAGCAAGCCCTGATTCATATCAAAGCCCAAATTTTCGCCCAGATTTATCAGCTCGTTTTTATTATGCACGAAGGTGCGTTTTAGCAAATTTTGTATGCGCAGATGTAGCTCTTTTAGCTCAAACGGCTTTTTGATATAGTCGTCGCACCCGCTAGTAAAGCCGGTTTGCACATCGTCAAGCGTATTTAGCGAGGTCGTAAATATACAAGGCGTGTTTTTGCCCGCGTTTCGCAGCTCCTCAAGTAGCACAAAGCCGCTGCCGCCGATGATCTTGACGTCAAATATCCAAAGATCGAAGTTGCTCTCGTAGGCCAAATTTAACGCATCGTCATAGCTTTTTGCACCCGCCGTCTCGTAGCCCTGAGCCTGCAAATACGCGCGCATCATCTCAAGCAGCATATTTTCGTCCTCGACGATCAAAATTTTACTCATTTTCGCTCCGTTTTCGTTTGTTTTTGTAGTTTTATCCGCTTGATTTTCGGATTTTATTTATCCTGCTTGCAAGGCTCGCTTGCATCCGAGATTTTCAAAGAGCGCTTAAATTTAGCTACAAATAAATCCTACGTAAATTTATCAAATTTCATCTAAATTCCAGGGTAAAATTTCATAAATCTACGCCGCCGCCAAAGTGCTTAAATTTGCAAAAAGCGGGGCGAATTTTCGCGTAAATTTAAACGAAAACCCGCCCCGCAAAGCCTAAAAAGGCCGAATTTACTCTTTATTGCGCGGCATATGAGGACCTTTGCCGTCTTTATCTTTTATAAATCCGCCCTTAAAATCGTGCTTAAATTTCTTGTGAAAATCATCGTCGTCATCGTCTTTTAGCTCGATATCAAGCTTTTTTGCCTCCGCCACGCTTAGCGCGCCCACTTGGGCGTTATAGCCGTTTCTAAACTCGCGCATAAACGCTTCTTTATCGGCGATACTCATCGCATCAAGCTTCTTTCTGATTTCGGTTTTTAGCCCGCGTTTGGCCTCTTTGGCTTCAAATTTTAGCTTGCCTGCGCGCTTATCTATCTCAAAAGCTACCTCGCTAAGCGTCTTAGCGTCGGCGTTTGCGACCATTTTATAAAGCTCGTCGTTCGTGCTTTTTTCAAGCGAAGCGGCAAAAAGCCCGCCCGCAACCAACATACTAATCAAAACTACTTTTTTCATTTTCTCTCCTTTAAAAAGATGAGCGAAGTTTAGAGAAAAGTCGTGAAAAAAATGTTAATTTAAAATTTCGTTGATTTTTTTGACGAAATTTATCGGATTTACCTGCACGCCGCCGGCGATCACGCCAAAGTGTAGGTGCGGCCCGCTCACTCGTCCGCTAGCGCCGCTAAGCGCGATGATGTCGCCCTTTTTGACGCTTTGTCCGACTTTAACGTTTAGCGCGCTTAGATGATAGTACTGAGTGTAAATGCCCTCGCCGTGATCGATTACCGCGGATCCGCCAGCATAGTAGCGATCTTTTGCTATGACGACTACGCCGTCGTTTGCCGCGATCACGGACGTGCCGACTGCGGCCCTAAAGTCCGTGCCGCCGTGATAGCTCTTTAGGGTGCCGTTAAATACGCGCGCGGTACCAAACGGGCTCGTGACTGCCGAGCTCATCGGCAGGATAAATTTGGAGTCAAATTTTAGCCCGACATTAGCCGTTGCATAGATTTTATTTGCTTCCTCGCGCTCCTCCTCGATACGCTTTAGCACGTCTTTAGGCGGCATTACTTTGCTGCCTTCGACGGTTATTTTTTCTTTTTTATATTCGCCCTCTACGATCTTAAAAACTATCGTCTCATCGCCGCTTTTAAGCCCGTTTACTAACTTTATTTCGCCCTTTTGACGGTAGCTAGCGGCGACGAGGGCAAATTTTAAATTTTCATCCCTCGGTACGCTAAGCCAGCGCTTTTTCTTGCCGTCAATGCTTAAATTCCCGGCAAATTTAGCCTCCACCTGTACTATCTCCACGTCGCCGTTTACGATCGTCTGAGTTTGGCTCGGCGCGCCGCCCTGCCCTTTTGCGCTTAAATTTAGGCAGAGCAAAACCGCCAAAATAATCTTTTTCATTTAACTCCTTTCTGCATAAGGTTAACGAACATTTTTTAAATTTAATAAAAAAATACTATAATAGCGGGTAAATTTTACAAAAAAGGAAACAAAAATGAAAAGATTTTTAAAGCTTGCAACTTGCGCACTGCTATTTACGCAGCTTGCTTATGCTGATTTTACGCAAAATCAAAAGGTTAGGACGTCGCTTGATATCCTAAACGACTTAGGCACTCAAAAACTGCTAAATACAAAGGATACGAGCGAAGTTAAGGGTATAATCATTATCCCTGAGATGGTAAGCGGAGGCCTGATAGCTACTACACATTCAGGTGACGGTATCTTTATCGGTAGAAACGACGATAATGAATGGAGTAGCCCGATATTCGTTAGCTTTAAAGGCGGCGGCATCGGTTTGCAGGCGGGATATAAATCAACCGACCTAATTATTTTAATCAAATCAAGAAGATCGTACGCAGGACTACTAAACGGAAAAGGACAAATCGATCTAAGCGCCGATGCAGTGATACTCGGTGCAGGCGAAAAAGCGGGAGTTATGACTGATTTGCCCGAAATTTCGGCTTGGGCTACGGAAAGAGGCAAAAGCAGAGGGCTTTTTGTCGGAGTTAGCATAAATACCTCTTTGATAGTCGTCGATAAGCAAGCTACGTTTGATTATTACGATAGAATGTATGATATGGAAGATATTTATAACAACTCGCCTAAAGAGTCTAGGTACACAAAAAAGCTTCAAGAAATAGCGAATAAATTTTTTCAGTATAAAAAATAAGAAAAACTCGGTTTAGCCGCTTGGCTAAACCGTATAAAGAGAAACGAACCTTTTTTTGTTAATCGGCGAAAACTGAGTCATATATTCAAACGCTTCTTCATAATCGCCGTCGGTGTATTTCGCAACCTCTTCTATAAGCTCGAAAAGCTCCTCGTCGTCAAGCGATTCAAAATTGCCTCGATTTTCCAAAACCTCCAGCAAAACAGCCTCAAGCTCTAGCTCGTCGTACGTCATAGTAGCCCTTTTAAAAAATTTGCGGAATTATGCCAAAATAACCTTTATAATCGCTTAGCCAAAATCTTGATTTTTTGAGAATTAGTCTTAAATTTATCGCATTATCAGCTTGTTTTACTATAATTAGAACCTATTTTTATAAGGCAAAGCGGCTATAAATGCACAATTTTGATAATTTTTATATGAAATTTTTAGAGTTTTTACGAGATTGCGGATATAAAAATTCCGCCGCTAAAGAGCAAATTTTAAAAATTTTATTTTCTAGCGACGAGCATCTTAGCGCAAGCCAGATAAAAACGAGGATTAAAAGCGAATTTAGACGAAATTTGAGTCTAACGGCGATATATCAGTTTTTAAATTTTTTACAAAAATTCGGTTTAGTTCTTGCTTTTGAAGAGGACGGAACGAATAAATTCGAGCTGAACTTAAGGTCGCACCACGATCATCTCATATGCACGAAGTGCGGCGCGACCGAGAGTTTTTTCGATAAATATATAGAAGAAAAACAAGAGCGAATTTGCCAAATTTCGGGCTTCAAACTCGAAGGCCACGCGATGATTTTATACGGTTTTTGCCCAAAATGCCAAAACAAATAGCGTTTTAAACATTTTTATCAAAAATGATTTGATAACGATATGCAAAAAACTTTTAGTTAAATTTAAGCGTAGCAAAACGATAATACGCAAAAAACAAAGGAGAAACATGAGTGCAGCGCCACATATACCATCAGAACTAGTCTTACGCATAGCTTCGTATTTCACGCCGATCCACCACGTCACAGGCCGTTTAAGAGTCCGCGTCAGCAGCGATATCAAAAAGGAAGCAGACAGCTTGCCGTTAGAAAAAATAGATCAAACGATAAAGCAAATAGACGGCATAAAAAACGTCAAATTTAACAAACTAATCGGCTCGGCTACGATAGAGTACGACCACGAAATTTTCCCGAAAAAGATGTGGGACGATCTGCTAAAAGGCGAAAATTTACACGAGATCTCGGCTCTAATCAACAACCTAGCGCAAAAAGCTATCGGCGGCGCAAGATGAACGAAGAGCTAAAACAAGCCGCAAATGCGGTTTTTTTACTAGAGTCGCAGGGAGTAAAATTTTACGATAGCGTAAAAGAAAAAGATGAGATTTTTGATCAAATTTTAGCCGTTAGGCAAAGCGGACTGGAGCTTTTAAAGCCTTATGCAGATCAGGCCGATCCGCAAGTTTTTTGCGCTTTAGCGTGCGAGGATCTTGACGCTTGCTTTATAAAAGCCCTAAACTACGAGCTTGAGCTAAATGCGTTTTATGAAAATTTAACCGATAGTCTTGGCGACGAAAACTTTAAAGACGTCTGCTTTAGGCTCTGGGCGACGTCAAATAACGAATACATCCCGGCTCTAAAAGTAAAGCTAGCTCAAATTTTAGCCGCGCAGTTTCAAGTTGCGGATAACGCAAGCCAAGAGGAACAGGCGCAAACGGCTCAAAATCAAAGCGAAAATATCTTAAACGCTTTTGACTCAAGCAGCTTTAACCAAATCAGCCAAACGCTAGAGCGCATAAGCTCAGGACAAGGCGGCAAAGACGACGTCGTCGCGCTTTTAAATAACCCGAATTTTTCATTTTTCGGCGGACTGGCGCTGGGCGGACTAGCTAGCATGATGCTAAGTAAAAATTTAGACAAAAACAAAGATAAAGAATAAAATTTAACACAAAGGATAAAAAATGGCATTACCGTTTATCGCAGGCGCGATTTTGGGTGGTTTAGCCGTCGCGGCTTTTGGCAATAAAGACAAAATCAAATCGGCTCTTGAAACCGGACTAGATAAAGGCAAAGAGTTCGCCCAAAACGCAAAAGACTATGCGCAAAAAAAGGCTAGCGAAGTAAAAGAGTATGCAGAGGAAAAATTTGCCAAAGCGTCCGAAGAGGTCAAAAGCGAAATAAAAAATCGCAAAAGGCGTACTAGCGAGGAAGTAGCGGCAGAAAAAGCATCTACTATAAAACAAGGCAGAAAAAAACCGGGTCCAAAAGCTAAAAAACCGGTAGTAAAAGCCGAACAAGAACAAGCAAAACCTCAAGAACTAAAGCCAGAAGCCAACGTGACAGAGGAAACTAAAGCGATGGCGGACAGTATCGCAAACGCGCTCGAAGCAAATTTGGGCAGAAATCACTAAAAAAGGTAAAATATGGCGCTAACTTCAACCACTAGACTTCCGGCAGACCACTTAATAAGCGGCGCGCTAATCGGCGCGATGGCAGCCGGCGGCGTAGAAATACTAAACTATAAAAAAGGCAAGGTCAGCAAGACGCAGGCCGTAGCTAAAACGACTAAAATCGCTATCCAAGGCGGTATCGTCACGGCGTGCGCTATCAGCGCATCAAACAAATTAGTCTCGGCGCGCTATCTTGCGGCTGCGGCAACCGTTGCCGTCGGTATCGCCGGCGTAATCGCTACGGAAAAAATAATCAAAATTTTAGAGGAAGATAAATGAAAAACCCTTACATAAACGAAACGCAAACTATAAATCAACTAAACGAAGACGGTAGCACGACTACGACTACTACGACGGTCAAGACTACAGGCGCCCCAAGCGCGCTGGATAATAGCATAAATAATGCGCTAAAAGACTTTATCCCCGCAAATTTTAATGCCGCGGGCTTCATAAAAGGCGCGCTAATAGGCGGCGTCGCAGCCTACGTACTAACCAATGAAAACGCCCAAAAAGCGATATTTTCCGCTATCGTAAAGGGGTCAAATTTGCTTCAAGCCGGATTTGAGGAGTTAAAAGAGCGCTTTGAAGACGTAAAGGCTGAAATTGACTCCCAAAAATAACGTTCGCATCGCGCATCTAACCAAAAACCGGGCTAGATTTATCTGCGAACGCATCGGCGAAAACTGCGACGAGAGCCATTTGGAGGCGCAAATTTCCGAATTTAAATACGTAAAAAGCGTCAGAGTAAATAAAAAAGCCAAGAGCATCGTGATCGGCTTTGAGTCAAATTTAGACGAGATTAGAGATTTTATCGAGAATTTACCGATTAAAAATTTAACCAAGCGTAAAGAAGAGCCGAGCAAGGCTGAAATTTACAAAGCCGCAGCCGCTTTAGCTCTGACTCCGCTGATTAGCAGTAATGGCGTAAAGGCCGCGATTAGCCTCGTCGCCGCAGCTCCTTTGCTAAAAGAGGGTGCAAGCGAAGCCGTAAACGAGGGCGTAACCTCAAAGGCTCTTGAAGCCGCGGCCGTCGGCGTGAGCTTAGCTAGACGCGACTTTTTGGCGGCAAATAGCACGAATCTCATGCTAACCATCGGCGAATATATGGAAGAAAGCGCCGTACATCGCAGCGACGACCTTATCAAAGAACTAGCCCGTCCAAACATCGAAGAGGTCTGGATCGAGATAAATAATAACGGCGAAAAATCTCTCAAAAAAATCTCGACCGCCGACGTCAAAGTAGGCGACATCGTGGTCGTCGGCGCAGGCGAGAGTATCGGTATAGACGGCTATATCGTAGAAGGCACCGCAAGCGTAAATCAAGTCTCGATGACGGGCGAAGCAGAACCGGTCAAAAAAGAGCGCGGCAACCGAGTGATGAGCGGAACGGTCGTAGAAGACGGACGCATCAAAATTTGGGCCGAGAGCATAGCCGCCGAGAGCGCGACTGCAAGGATAAAATCATATATCCAAAGCTCGCTAAACGAAAAATCCTCCGTCGGGCTAAAGGCCACGAGGCTAGCCGACAAGCTAGTGCCCGTGACGCTAAGTCTAGCCGGCGTTTCGTATCTGCTTAGCCGCGATATGACGCGAGTAGCTAGCGTCTTGCAGGCGGATTATTCCTGCGCGCTAAAGCTAGCCACGCCAGTCGCCTTTAAATCAAGCATCTCAAAAGCCGGTCGTAACGGCGTACTAATAAAGGGCGCTAAATCTATCGAAGCGCTAGCAAGCGCCGATACCTTCGTCTTTGATAAAACGGGCACGCTAACGCACGGCAGCCTAAGCGTCGTCAAGGTTCACTCGTTTAAAAAAGAATTTAGCGAGGCGCAGTTGTTAAATTTAACTGCAAGCGCAGAGGAGCACTACTTCCACCCCGTAGCCGAGGCTATCGTAAAGGCCGCTAGGGAGATAGGCTTTCATCACATCCACCACGACGAGGTCGAGTTTATCGTCGCTCACGGCGTGAAAACATACGTAGGCGGCAAAGAGGTCGTGATCGGCTCGCGGCATTTTTTAGAGGACGACGAGCAAATTTCTTTTAGCAAGCACGAAGAAATCATAAAAAGCGAAGTAGATAGCGGACTCACGCTACTTTACGTAGGCTACGACAAAGAGCTTTTAGGTATCATCGCCATGCGCGACACCATGCGAGAAAATGCCGCGCAGACGCTAGCAAAGCTACGAAAGCTAGGCGTAAAAGAGCTCATTATGCTAACGGGCGACGTACAGTCTAAAGCCGATCAGGTAGCAAGCGAGCTAGGTATCGATAGAGTCTACGCAAACTGCCTACCTACCGATAAAGCAGGCATCATCGAACAGCTAAAGGCCGAAGGTAAAAAAGTAGCCTTCGTCGGAGACGGCATCAACGACGCGCCAAGCCTCACCAAAGCGCACGTAGGCATCAGCATGCAAAAGGGCGCCGACATAGCAAAAGCAACCGCCGACATCAGCCTACTAAAAGACGACATCGGCTCGGTCGCCGTCGCAAAAGACGTCGCAAATAAAACTATGAGGCTGATAAATACGAATTTTAACGCTACCGTCGGCATAAACTCGCTCATCCTAGCAGGCGCGACGTTTGGACTCTTTAACCCTATCGCCACGGCCGTTTTGCACAACGGCACGACGATCGGACTGCTGGCAAATTCGATGAAAGGCGTCAAGATAGGCGCGAAGTAAATTTGAAGGAATGACGGTTGATAGATAAAATTTTAAAATTTATGAACGACGAGATGTCGCTAGCCAACGACTTTTTGTATGGCTATTTTTTGGTTATCGTGCTCGTTCTTACCGGTATTTATTTTAGCTATATTACTAGATTCGTGCAGTTTAGGATGTTTTTCGAGGCTTGCAAAGTACTAGTCGAGAAAAAGGACAAATACAACAAGCACCACCTCACGCCCTTTCAAGCGCTTATGATCTCCACCGCCTCGCGCGTGGGCATCGGAAATATCGCCGGCATCTCCGCCGCTATCGTAGCTGGCGGACCGGGCGCGCTATTTTGGATGTGTTTGATGGCGTTTTTGGGCGCGGCTTCGGCATTTGCCGAGAGTACGCTAGCTCAAATTTACAAGACCAAAGACGTATTCGGCTTTAAGGGCGGCCCGGCATACTACATCAAAAACGGCCTAGGCATTAAATGGCTAGCTACGCTTTTTGCCGTCATTCTCATCATCACGTACGCATACGGATTTAACGGCCTACAAAGCTACACCATGACCTCCGCCTTTCAAATTTACTACGACCAAAGCGCGGGCGCTACGAGCTTTAGCGATAGCGGCTTGCCGGTTGGTATCGGCCTCATCCTAACGGCATTTGCGGCGGTTATGTTTTTTAGCAAGAGTCATATTATCGGCAAGGTTAGCTCCTACATCGTGCCTTTTATGGCGCTTGCTTACATCCTGCTAGCCTTTATCGCGATCTGCTTAAATTTTGACAAACTCCCCGCCGTCTTTGATATGATCATGAAAAGCGCCTTTGATTTTAAGGCGATATTCGGCGGATTTGCCGGTAGCGTGATCGTCTACGGAATCAAGCGCGGCCTGTTTTCAAACGAAGCGGGCATGGGTTCTGCGCCAAACGCGGCCGCCGCGGCTCACACGAGCCATCCGGTAAAGCAAGGACTCGTGCAAGCGATGGCGGTTTTTATAGATATGACGATCTGCGTGGCTTCTGGCATGATAGTGCTTTTCTCGCAGGCCTATATCACAAAGCAAACGGGTGCCGGCGGCGAGCTGCTCACCGCGCTTCCTTTGGTGCAGGCCGCGATGCGCGAGTACTACGGCGAGATCGGCCTTCACTTTACGACGCTCGCGGTGGTGCTTTTTGCTATCACGTCGCTGATCGGCAACTACTACTACGCGCAGGCAAATATCAAATATCTCACGAAAAATCACAAAATCGCCCTAGCCTTTAAGATAACGGCGGTCGCGATGATATTCGTCGGAGCGCAGATGAACCTAACCATCGCTTGGAATATCGCCGATATCACTATGGCGGCGATGGCTACGATAAATATCGCGGCGATCTTTATGCTATCAAAAGTCATGATAAAAGCCCTAAAAGATTACGAATCGCAAAGAAAAGCGGGGCTAAATCCGGAATTTGACCCTGAGAGCATAGGTATCGCAAACACAACTTGCTGGAGAAAAAAATGAAAATAGGCGGGGAACTTTTAAATCTACAAACTCATAGAAAAGTCGCTAAAGTCGGCATGAGCGTCACTTTAGCGGCTGTTTGCGTTACGGCTTTGGGAATGCTCGGACGTAACAAAGGTGGCTTTAAAAAGTGGCACGTAGCCTCAGGCGTCGCGTTTATAGGTTTTTCGCTCTATCACGCGGGCCTTTACGAAAACGGCATCTTTAGAAACATGATCGTAAACGCAAATAAGAAAAACGCCGAGGCAAAAAGGCTAGCAAGCGATGATCAAGATAAGTGATGCGGAAATTTTAGCCTACGTCAGCGAGGATCTGCCCTACTTTGATCTCACGACCTCGCTTCAAGGCATCCGTAAAAACGCCGCTTTAACCATACTGCCGCGCGAGGACGTGACGGTTAGCTGCGTAGATGTCGCGGTCAGTATCGCTAGAGCGCTTGGCTGCGAGGCGCAAATTTGCGTCCCAAACTCCGCCGTCGCCGCCGCAAAAGAGCCGATCGTAAAAATCAGCGGCAGCTACGACAACGTACACAAAGCCTGGAAGTTAGCGCAAATTTGCCTAGAGTACGCCTGCAAGATCGCCACCTACGCAAGAGCGATGAACGAAGCGGCAAAAAGCGTAAATCCAAAATGCGAAATCCTTGCCACGCGCAAGAGCTTCCCGTTTGCTAAGAAATTTTGCCTAAAAGCCGTGCTTGAGGGCGGCTGCGGCATACATAGACTAAATTTGAGCGATAGCGTGCTGTTTTTTAAAAATCACATCAAGGCTTATGGCTCATATGAGGAGTTTTTAGCTCAAATTTTAACCTTTAAGGCAAAAGCTCCCGAGCGCAAAATCGCCGTCGAATGCGAAAATTTAAACGACTGCGAAGCGCTTTTAAGAGCGGGCGCCGACGTCGTGCAGTGCGATAAATTTACGCCGGGATCCGTAAAGCAGGCGGTAGGTCTGCGAGATAAAACCGCCCCAAACACAGCCCTAGTCGCAAGCGGCGGGATAAATATAAAAAACGTCAGGGAATTTGCCGGTACAGGCGCGGACGCGCTCGTTACGTCAGCTATGTACACGCAAGGTATGGCCGACATAACGGCGATTTTAGAGATAGCGTAAATTTGCAAATTTGACAAACCCTTTGACTAGTCAAATTTGCGCTTGCAACTCCAAGCTTTTGGTGAAATTTTCCGAAATTTCAAAATGCTCTATACCTATACTGCACAAATATTCATACACTCCGTCATAAAATTTCGGATTCATAGTAGGATCACCTTCATCTCCAC
>ERZ773087.1615-NODE-1615-length-13753-cov-86.357351_pt1 | contig 13753 bp, 7 predicted proteins | sample MGYA00511375_ERZ773087 | MGnify/ENA primary metagenome ERZ773087 (study PRJEB29015, sample SAMEA2737995) | human oral metagenome | biome: human oral; feature: human-associated habitat; material: dental | place: China | collected 2063 ...
GTCAGGCTCGGGCTCCTCGCGCGCCCCCGCCTCGCACACCACAGGGCAGTTGAACGCGCGCTGGCGAAAGTCGGAATGAGGGAACTGGCCGACCGGCCGGTCGCGGAGCTCTCCGGCGGGCAGCGGCAAAGGGTGCTCGTCGCCCGCGCCCTCGCGTTGGAGCCCTCCGTCCTGCTGCTCGACGAGCCCTTCACCGGATTGGACATGCCCACGCAGGAACTGCTCATGGACCTCTTCGCCTCCTTGGCGGCATCGGGGTGCGCGGTCCTCATGACCACGCACGACCTGGTGGGGGCGCGCGCCCAGTGCGACCGTCTCTGCCTCATCAACGGCACCGTCATCGGATCGGGCGCGCCCGATCAGCTGTGCGAAGCCGACGTGTGGGTGCGGACCTTCGAGGTGCGCGAGGACAACCCCCTGCTGAGTGCCCTGGGGGTGGTCGCGTGAACGGGGCGGTGATCGCGCGCGCTGCCGAGTTCCTCAGTCCCGTCGATTTCCTACGGGACCTGACGAATCCGGTTCTGGCGTTCCTGCCGCGCGCGCTCCTCATGGCGGTCCTGGCCGCCGTGGTGTGCGGCGCTGTCGGCGTGCACGTGGTGCTGCGCGGAATGGCGTTCATCGGCGACGCGGTGGCGCACTCCGTGTTCCCCGGGCTGGCCATCGCCTTCCTCACGTCGGGGTCCCTGGTGCTCGGCGGCGCGATAGCGGGCGTGGCCACGGCCGTCCTGGTCGCCCTGCTCTCACACAGCCGGCGCCTCAAGGAGGACTCGATCATCGGCGTGCTCTTCGTCGGCGCCTTCGCCCTGGGGGTCGTCATCATCGCGCGCGCCCCGGGCTACGCGGGCAGCCTGCAGGACTTCCTCTTCGGGTCGATCACCGGCGTCCCCGCATCGGACGTGCCGGTCGCCATAGGCGGGGGGGCGGTGGTGCTCGCACTGCTGTGCGTCTTCCACAGGTGGATCGTGGCCGTCACCCTGGACCGCGAGACCGCGCGCGTGGCGGGGGTGAGGATCCTTGTCACGGACCTGGTGCTGTACACGGCCGTCGCCCTAGCGGTGGTGATCTCCGTGCAGACCATTGGGAACGTGCTCGTGCTCGCCCTGCTGGTCGCGCCCGCCTCGATCGCGCGCCTGCTCACCGACCGCCTCTTCACCATGATGTGGCTGTCGCCCGCCCTGGGGGCGCTGGCCGGGGTCGTCGGCCTCTACCTCTCATGGTCCATCGACGTCCCCACGGGTGCGACGATCGTCCTGGTGCTCATCGCCTTCTTCGCCCTCGCCTGGGTCTTCGCCCCCCGCCACGGCGCGCTCGCCCGGGCCCGGGCCGCGAGGCGGGGAGTGCCCCGGGGGCTGTCCGCTGTCCGCAGTTGACGGGGGCGGTGGCGGAGTGGGTTTGCTGGTGGGTGTCCTTGCTGGTGAGTGTCTTCGGCGGAGGGCTGTCCCTCGTTGGTGGGGGCGCTCTCCGTAGCCATAGGTGGACGGTTCCCTGGGCCCGGGGCGTGAGGCGGGACTGGCTGGCCGGTTGTTGAGTGTGCTGTTGGTGGGTAGTGCCTCGCTGGCGAGTGCTTTCGCTGGTGGGCGCTCCTTGAAGGTGAACACCGTCTTGCGTCCAGGCCGTGAGGCGGGGCTTGCTGGTTGCTGAGCGCGCTGTTGGCGTTGTGGTGTTGCTGCTGCTGGCGAGCGATCGTGCGAACTCATCGCCCAACGGAATCTCGTGGCGTCGACTCGGCGAGCCGTGAAAACGCCCGTTGTTTCACGTGAAACAACGGGCGTTCTGCGGAGACGGCATGTTTCACGTGAAACAACCGACGCTGATGTCAAGCCCGATCCCTTGTGCGTCGTTGCGCACGGCGCCACTCTCTATTTGAGTGCCCTTTTTCGCGCGCGATGGTGTAGATGTGCTTTCGCCTGTCTTTGCTCCTGGTCTCAATGTCCGTGGGCTTTATTATCTTCTTCCCGAAAAAAACGCTAGCCGTGGCTCCCACTATTAGTGGCAATGTGTACTCGAAGATGACCGTGAGTAGGCTCTCTTGCGCAAGCTCAACGAATTTGTTGAGTCCTGGGCGTCCGTCATTCCAGTAGAAGTACGCAAGGCATCCGAATCCAAGAAGGGCGAAAACGAACGCAACCAATGCTGATCTCATGCGGCTGTAGCGCTCAGTTGCCATCACCCTTCGGGCGAGGGCGTCCTCCTCAGCAAGACCGTCAAGACTGAGTGAGTACAGTGTTTGATCGCCAATGTACTGGTGTTGACTAATGGTGTTTCCGTCGCCAATGCCGCTGATGTTCTGCTGGTTCATGGGGCGCCTCCACTGGTTGGCCCACCGCCCAACGCGATGTGCCTGACTTGATGATAACAGCGCTCACACGCGCCTAGGAGTCCTACTCAGCCCGTTGCGCGTTGAAGGTGAAGCCCTTGGTTCTGCGCAGCTCCATGAGGTCGTAACGCGGATCGAACCTCGACAGCGCTTGGAACCGCTCGTACACGTCCAGGCCGCGACCCAGGTCGATGACCCAGCCTGTGTCCGTTTTGATGACGCGGTCGTGGATGTCGGCAACGAACTCGTAGTCGATCTCGACGCCGAAATGGCCCCACGTCTGGCAGAGGTCGTTGAGCAGTTGCGTCTGCTCAGTGGCTTTGTCGGGCTCTGCCCGACCGGTGGTGAGGTGGACGCGAGGGGGTGCCGCCAGGCCGACGGCCTGGACCAGGTGGATCAGGATGTCGTGGATGTTCGCGATCTGGTGGCGCTTCCGCAAGTACGGGTCGATGATGGTGATCTCGTGGGCGTCCACCAGGTAGGGGAGCAGCATCTTGGACAGGGACACCCCTATCCGCGCTTCGACCTCCTCGCGTTTGGGGATTGCGCGAGAACGCAGGGCGCCGAGGCGGTCGGCTGGTCTGGGAGCAGCCCCCTGCGCCGCCCCGCCCACCGGGGGTTGGGGATGAGTCCCTCTCGCGGCGGGCGGCTCGCCTGCGGGGCGGTCGTCGTCCGCAGTGAAGTACTCGGGGTAGTCGATCTCCTCCTGCGTGCGGATAGCGTGCTCGCCGCCGGATGCCGACACCGTGTAGAGGAAGTGTGAGCCGGACTCCCGCATGGTCTCATCGAGGCGGATGATCTGGTCCTTCACGCGTTTGCGCCCCTCCATGGCCAGGCGCAGCAGCGACTCCAACTCGGCGGGCGTGCCGTCCCGGTCGGGGTGGATGAGTTTGACGAGGCCGGAGAAGGTCTTGCGGACGGCGTCGCGGTCGCGGGTCGACATGTGGGAGTCCAACTCGAAGTGGCCCGAGAGGTCCCCGGAGAAGTCGAGGGTGCGCAGGTGCCGGAGCGCCTCGGCCAGGTAGTCGACGATGAAGCCGTAGCCGGAGGTGAACAGCTCGGGCCGGATCACGTCGACCTCCCATCCGGGCAGGTAGTAGTGGATGCGGTCCATGTACGCCGTGTCGTGGTAGGCGTCGGGTAGCGCCTCGAACAAGTCGGAGGTGGCCAGCATGGCGGGCACGGTGCGCATGGTGTTGCCGACGAAGACCATGGACGCCTGCGCTGTCGTGGGGCTGTCGCCCCTCGAGAAGGACTTGTTCGCCAGGTAGTTCTTCATCGTGTCGACCAGGTTCTGCTCAACGCGCTTGCGCCCGGCGAACTCGTCGAAGGCGACGACGTCCCAGAATCCGACGAGGCCGATCCGGTGGGTCGCGTTGTTGACGAAGAGTTTCGCCAGGGTGACCTCGCCGCCGGACACCAGGATCCCGTGGGGTGAGAACTCGGAGTAGATGTGCGACTTCCCGGTGCCCTTGGGACCGAGCTCCACCAGGTTGTAGTTGCGCTCCACGTAGGGGACCAGTCGCAGGACTTGGAGCATTTTGGCGCGCTCGGAGAGCTTCGAGGGGTCCAGGCCCACGGATGCGACCAGCAGGTCGATCCACTCCTGCGTCGTGAAACGGCCCCGGGCGTCGGCGTACTCCTCGAAGGAGAACCGGGGCAGCTGGATCGCCTGCAGGCGCGAGACGTTCCACGGGGCGGTCTTGGCGCCCTCCAGGGCGGGGAAGTACGACATGTCGGCCATGCACCACACACCGCCGGTGAGCAGGCGGTCGTTGTCGCGGACAGTCTGGTCGGAGACCAGGGCGTTGGCCACCCCGAGGTTCTCGAAGGACGCCACGTAGCGGTCGTTCGCCTCGTCCAGGGATACGGAGACCTTGTCGATGATCCGGTAGCCGCCCTGCTCGCGTATCCGGGATTTGATGAGTTCTGATTCGCCGCGGTTCACGTAGTGGGCGGCCAGGATCTTACGCACGGATTCGACGCCGGAGCGGATCTCCTCCTCGTTCGTTGTCGCGCAGTACTGCGCGAGCAGGAACTCCAGGACGTACGAGGGGACGACGGCGTTTCCCTTGACTTGGTGCACCAGGTCCTTGCGGACGATGTACCCGGCGAAGGCGTTGGAGGCCTTCGCCTCGACGGGCGTGAGTTCGCGTGTCATAGGGTGAATCCTCCTAGTCCGCCGAAACCGGTGTCCCGGACTTCCAACTCCAGTGACGCGACGGGGGCGTCCGATGCGCGCATTCCGTTGACGACCTTGTGTGCGGCCAGCAGTACCGTCTTTCCCGCGTACTCCTGCAGGATCCCGTCCAACAGGATGAGTTCGACGGTTCTGGCGCGGTCAAGGCGCGTGGCCTCAACTGAGTCCAGGGTGAGGCGTTCCACGTTCGACAGGGCATCGCCGGTGGTGGCGTCGATGATGCCGACCGTGATCTCAATGGGGCGGATGCGCTCGGCGATGGGGTCCTTCTGGATGACTTTCGGGGTGATGCGGGTCATGCTGATCCGCGATGTGGAGTAGGAGAGCTCGACCTCGACATCGTGGGCTTTGAGCCCGGCGGTTGTGTTGACCTCGATGACGGGAACACTGATCTCCTGCAGGCTGGCGCCACCGTGGACGAACTGGTCGCCCCGGCCCTGAATGCGGCTCCTGCGCATCCCGAAGGGCAGCGCGACATCCGGCCCGGAGGCGAGCCCGACATCGGCGGCGGGGAACACGGTGAAGTCGTCGCTGCTCTCCATGGCGTTGCCCAACTGGTAGCGGCGTTTCTTGAGGAGGATTTTCTCGGCGCGGGGCGCGGTCCCCTGCTTGGCGGTCGTGTCGTCGGGCAGGGGCCAGGCCTGGTAGAGGAAGCCATGGTCGGCGGTGATGAGGATCCGGTGGAAGTCCGCGGAGCGCAGGCGCGTGACCAGCGCAGCGAGATCCGTGAGTGCCCTCTCAACCGCCTCGGGCGTTCCGCTCTCGGAGGCCGCGTGGTCGCCGACGGCGTCGATGTGGTCGTGGTAGACGTAGATCGCTGCCATGCCCTTGCCCAGGGCGCGCAAGTCGTCCCTGAGCATTCCCGCGATCGTCTGGTACGAGTGCGCGGTGATCCGGTCGCCGCTGGCTGCCCGCAGCACCGCGTCGCGCGCGGCCAGGCCACCCGTGGGCTCGCCGTCGGCCCGTACCTCCAACGCGTCGGCCCACACACCGGTGCTGAGACCGCGGTTGGGCAGCAGTGCGGCCATGCCCAGCGCGGTCACGGACGGCAGCAGCGTGTACCACGGGGTGATCTCGACGGTGGCGCCCCCGCGGGTGATGAGTCTTTCGGCCAGTTCGGCCCCCGCCTCGTACCTGAGCGCGTCGGAGACGATGACTGCGGTTTTCTTCGCGTTGCGGACCATGAGGTCGTAGAAGTCGGATTGTCGGCCCGGGTTCGACGAGGCGTGGGCGGGAATGCGCCATGTGGGGAGCGCGCGGATCGCCGCGTCCCACCGGGCGGACAGGGGGCGCAGGAAGTCGTGGAGGTAGATGGTCTCGACGGCCGCGTCGAGCTCTCCGAAGACATCGGGGTCCCCGGCGGCGCGCGAGGCGCGGACGTAGTGGCGGTACGCCTGGTCCACCTGCCATAGGCCGTTCGCAGCGTCGGTGTAGAGGGCGAATCCCTCACCCGCAGTGCGGAACGCGGCGTCCCGGTGGGTGTGGATCAGGTGGAGGAACCGGCCGCCGGCCTCGGCGGCCTCCCAGGCGCTGGCGGATTCCTCCTTCCAGAGCGAAGGGGCGCGCCTGCTCCTCTGCGTGCGCACGTCGGCCGCATTGGAGCGCCCGTCGATCAGGGAGGCGACCGCGCGGCGGATCAGCTGGTCGTCGACGCCCGGGGTGACCAGGTCCCGCTCCAGGTCGGCGGTGTCGAGGCTGGGGAGTTCTTCGGCCAGGCCAAGGTCCTCGCTGATGCGCGTCGCCCAGACTTTGACGGCGTCCTGGTTCTTGACGCCGCCCATCCAGGTGGCGAAGTCGCGTTGGGCCGAGGCGAGGGCGGGGTCCCAGCCCCGGCGCTGTTCGATGAAGAGCCATGTCATGAGGTTGCTGAGCTCTGGGTCCCCCTGGTACTTCCAGATGGAGCGCGCCCCTTCCCAGAAGAAGTCGGCGAGCCCCCATTTGAGTTTGCCGATCTTAGCCTGTTCGCACGCGTCGGAGTTGGCCAGTTCGACGAAGATCGAGGAGAAGGAGTGGTCACGGATATCCAGCAGGACGGCGCTCATGACGGCCAGCAGCTTGTTCTTGTCGTTGATCTGGATTTTGCGGTCTTTGATGCGGCGGACGCGTTCACGGGTGAAGAAGCCGTCGTACTCACGAAGGATGGGCGTCAGGTCGTCGTCCAGGTCCAGTTCGCGGGCCAGCATCGACGAGGCGTCGGCGGAGAACGCGGGGTACCCGCAGCGGATGTCGGCCAGCAGGTCTGTGTCCAGGGGCGGCAGGTCGCCGGGACGGTAAAGGATGAAGGCGTCTTTCGGTTGGTCGTGGAGGATTCGGAGTTTGGTGGCGAACTCGTTGTGGTCGACGGTGATGAGCTGTGCGTCCGGCACCAGGGCGGCGACCTCGTCGACCTGGTCGGTGTACTCGCGGCCCTGGTCGAGCCAGGTGACCAGGCGCGCGCGCGTCAGCAGTTCGCGCAGGCCGTCGGCCAATGCGGAGGCGTCGATTCCACTCATGGCCTTATTGTCGCACCTCCGGCACGGCATCGGTGCAGAGGCGGGCGCGCAGCTTGGTGCCGTGGTGGCCCGCGTGTGAAGGGAACGCTGATCGGCCCGCGCGCTGGACGGCGCGCGGGGCTGTTCGTGTCACCAGCGGTCCTGATCGCCCCAGACTACTCTCCGCTGGTTCATCGACTGAAACACCTCTGACATGGGGAAACCGCCTTCAATACTCGCGCAGATGCGGGGGTCGGTGGATTCTGAGAGCGGGGTGCCCGTGGATCCGCTTGCTCCTGGTTCCAGGAGTAGGACTTGATCGGGGCGGATGAGTTCGTTGACGAGGAGTTCGGGGGAGTGGGTTGTGAAGACCATTTGCACGCCAGAGTCGGCCGCGACTGCCGCGAAGAAGTCCGGCATCGAGCGGACCACTGAGGCTTGCATGTGCAGTTCGGGTGTTTCGATGAGGACCAGCGATGCGTTTTTCGGCAGAGTCGCTAGTTCGAAGAGGATTCCGAGGAGGCGCAGGGTGCCTTCGGAGAAGCGCATGTGGGTGAAAGCGCCCCGTGCCCCAGGGTCGTCGTTGTAGAAGACGATGTCGTCATTCGCACCTATTCGCACATGGCTCAAGCAGGGGACTTCGGGGACTATGGCCGCCAGAACCGGTCGGATGCGCGCGATCGCCCGCTCCAGGACCGTGTTGGGCAGCGAGGCGGCGTGCCGCGTGAAGCCAGTGCCGCACTCGTCGTAGGGCCCCTGTTCGAGCATCTTCACCGGGTTCGGGTGGATGTAGTGGATGCCCGTGAAGTAGTCGCGGATGCCCTGGGGCCCTGCATCCGCGGCGAGGTCAGTGGAAAGATCCAGCTCGTAGGTTCTCCGTTCTGGGCCCGCTTCGAAGGAGAACGCGAGGCGGGCCGGACCTGTTCCGTTGGCCCCGTTGGAAAGGGCCTGCATTCCGCCGCGCCGTTCCGCTGCTCCGCGCAGACCCATCCTGGCCACGTCGCAGGTGAAGCGCAGGGCGTCGAGCAGGTTGGACTTGCCGGAGGCGTTGGGGCCGACGACGAAAAGGCGCGTGCCCAGGTCGAACTCGATGTGCGCGAGGTTGCACCAGTTCCACAGCTCCACGTGCGCGAGTTTCATAAACACCCCTTCTAGTCGGTATCGTTTACGTTCAGATTAGAGTGGTCGTTCGTCTCATAAGTCAAGCTCGAGTAATTCCGCTATACTCGTTGAAGTCCCCTGCTTCCGCACGGGAAATCACAGCAGAAGGTTCCTTGAGGATTGCCTCGATGGATACAATGTCTACAGCTTCCATTAGGGCCCTATCGTCTCTATGGAGCCACTCAAATCTCCATGGATTGTGCATATAATTCTGCCCGACGATGATGCACTTGCAAAGTGATTCTTCAAACTGAACGTCCAAGGTGTCGCGCCATGATATGCGCTGGAGCCAAATCTCAAATAGTCCGCGATTCGGCACGGTTCTACACCTATTGATCACGCGCAAAAGTATGGACTTCTTATCTGCGTCATCCTCGAACTGTAGCAGTTGGCTAATTATTGCGCATCCCATAGGGTAGCAACGAGGGTTTCTCGCCATTAAGTCCACAATCTGTGAGATAAGTACAGCATTGTGATCCGGCCTGCTGCTGATTCGTTCGACTCTCTCGTATAAAGAATTCAACTCGCGAGACAAGGTGCCCGATTGTGGGAACTCGCGAGAAAATGCTCCTAACACAAGAAGTCGCTTGTGCAGTGCCCTTGGTCTGGATCCTGTTCTTAACCAATTGACTTTATCTTTCTTAACTGAAGATAGGGCAACGTCATCTGTGAGAAGGGTCTTCGATGCGCCGAGTTTGAAGTTGAGGTCTGCGAGGATCTGCATGAGGCTCAGTAGCAGTTCTTGACATATCTCGCGCGTACCAGCGAAAATACGGTAGTCATCCCTGTAGCGAAGTATCTTAAAGCTCTTCCGGTTCAGGTGCTGCTCGCGCACTCGTTCTGAAAGAAGGAAGTCGGCGTATCCTAAGACGATCTCGGCTAGGAAGTCAGAGAGCATCGAGCCCTGGGGTATTCCGTTAGTCTGTCCGGAAGACATGTCTTGAAGGCGTGCGTCGATCTGATTGCCCAGTAGATTCTTGTCGCGCTGCTTCTTCTTGGCGATCTCCTTATCGTGTAATGCCCAGGCTATTGTATGGGTGTAGAGAGAGCCGTAGCAGTCGGATATGTCGGTTTGAATCTGAACAGGGTACTCTAGCGCTAGTTCCACAGATCTTTGTTCGAAATTATTCCACCAATTTAGGATTGACTTCTTCTGTGCGGACTTAATGTGCCCCGGAAGCATGCTGCAACACTCTATAGGCCCATCTTTGCGAAACGTTTCGAAACGTTCGCATATTCTAGTCCAATTATCGGGTTCGGTGATTTTGTACACGAGGTCAGTGTACAAAACCGGGTTTATGATCTCAAAGGGCCGCCAACTGATCTGCCCGTCTTTATTGCTTAGTATCCTATAGTTTACTCCATCGTATATGCTGCGCACTTCCTGGGCGTCTTTAGGGCAGTTTACGTCATTATTTATGGCTTTTGAGACGATTCTGCGACTCCACCAGTTGCCTTGAATTCTGCGTGCGGCTTCTAAAACTTCCTTGAAACTGAAGTAGTGGGGGAGCGGTATTGTGCAGTAGGCTTTAGGGTCCATCAGCAGCTCGCGCGCAGATTCTGCGTTCAAGTCCAGTATTGTCGTTGCAGCTCTTTGAGTCATGATTTTTCCTCATGTAATGCTCGTATGTGCTGACTGTTTCTCGTGGACCACCAGACGTTGCCCTTGCGCTCCTCCTTGCGCATCCACGTCAGGTCGGCGGGACGCACATCGAGCGCCGGGGAGGCCAGGTCGTCCAGGTCCTCGCGCATCCCGTAGGCCAGTTTGAGGCGGTTCACGCGCACCCCGTCGTCCAGGTCGAGGACGATGCGCCGCTGCGAGAGAGGGTAAAGGGTGGAGTCGATGTACCCCTGCACATCGTGCAACTGGGCGCTCAACTTTTCTCGTTTCCCCAGCGCGCGGGTCCGCTCGCTGCCGCCCATGTCCGGCAGGCGCCGGTCGAGGACTTGGATCTGGTCGGCGAGTTTCGCGACGACTTCGGAGGCGTACTCGGTGAGCACGTGCCCCACAGTGTCGGGAGTGTAACGGTGCAGGTACATGAGGGCCTTGAAACCGCCTTTCGGTGATGAGAACATCCAGTAGACCGGGCGGTTGGAGTAGGCCTGCTCGTGGTCCTTGAGGAAACCGCTCTTCATGTACTTGAGCAGTGCTGCCCGCGAGTCCACCACTGGCCTGGGGGGCTGGAAATCCGCGCCGCTCGACACCGGTTTCACGGCCAGGCAGCGCGCCAGAAAATCCAGGTTCTGCCCGAGGCTGTCCGCACCCAGCAGCGCGCTCAGCGCATCAGCGAGGCGCAAGTCCGCATTGTCGTGGAAGAGCGAGTCAGTGATCGGGACGATCCCATCGGCGTCGGGCATGAACGAGGCGGTGGGTACCCGCGCCTGGAAATCGTCGAGCGTCGACCCCTGGTCCACCAGGATTAAGCCGGGCGTGTTGAGGCTGTAGCGGCCCATAATGACGCCGATCAGCCAGGAGATCAGTTCCTTCGCGCTGCGTTGGTAGTGCAGCCACCGGTACTCCTCCTCGCTGCGCTCCTTGTCTTTCGGGGGCGCGAACGCGAATCGTGGATTGTAGGTCAGTGACACGCGGAACAGGGGCACGTCGATCTCGACCTCGTCCTCCAGGCCGTACACACCGGCCCAGAAGCGGTTGTTCTCGCTCTCCAGGCGCTGGGCCTGCTGGGCGGTGCTTACGCTGCGCTCGTACCAGGCGGCGAAGAGCTCCTCCAGCAGGGATGAATCGCCCACCAGATAGGGCGGGCGCTGGAAGTCCCACGAGGTCTCGCGCGCGTCCCAGTCGTCCCGGAAGATCTCAATCAGGCGTTCAATGGGTGCCGGATCGAAACTCTCAGGCTCGATCCAGGGAATCGTCGCGATCTGCCCCACTTCGAACATCATAGTCGGAGAAGTCGCTGCTGTAATACTAGTTGTCACGATGCTGTTGAGTAGGGCAATGAGTATAGTTTGTTGATTCGTTGAGCTGGGAAATACTGCCGAGCCCTTATGGCCAAATATCGAAGATGAATCAAAGTACCGGAATGATGGTGATCCTGATGATAATGTCGACCATGAGACGCACGGTTTGAAGTAGTAGTCAGGATTGCGCACAACCGACCGGGGCCTGAAATCCCAGACCTCCTTGCCGTCATTCTCCCAGTTGATGACGTAGTCCTGGTTGCCCCACCACTTACGGAAGGATCCTCCCTTGTTGTGGGGGAACCAGCGAGCGCCGGAGGCTTCGGCTTCCTCCCTGCTGGTCGCCGTCAAGTATGAGCGGGACGCGCTGACCTCGAACCACAGGCGGAGGAAACGCTCGTTATCAGCGGTAGCAAGCCCCTGCCTGGGCTGCGCAACCTCAGCCAGCGGGGTTCCCTTTTCGAAGGCCGCGAGCATGCCCTCGCTGGCCCAGTAGACGATAGGGCTCCCCGGAATCCTCCCGAAATCAGAGTTGCGCGCCGTGTACCGGTGTGGGTCGTCCCCGGATCGCGCGGCTCGTCGAAAAACGGAGTCCTTGAATGCCTCGCTTGTTCCCTCGGTCATGCGCAGGAAGACACTCTTGTGAGTCCCCTCAGCACTCGCGTTCGTCAATGTGAAAGCCGTTGTCTGCACGACCTCCCCGTCAATCGAGTCGAAGGCGCGAGTGCCCAAATGCGCCATATTCTCCAAGGACACGGCGGAGAGCATCCATGGACGCAGTTTCTGATAGGACTTGAGGAACATCCACGCATGCATCGTGATCATCCCGACGGCGCCCCTGCGCTCAACCAAGGCCGCCGCACGCTGGATGAACATGGTGCATAGATCGGAGTACGACTGCGGGTAATTCCGCCGCGCCCACGACTTCATTCCCGGAATATCTGAGATTGACCTGTACGGCGGGTTCGCCACCATCGTCGTGTAGCGGGAGTCCTCCAGGACCCGGCAGATCCCCGCTGCTTCGCGCCACTGCTGCGCATCGGCGGAACCGAGCTGCACGTCGCGGCGCCCCTCCTCGATACTGCGGGCGACGGCCTTGAAGACCTCGGCGGTCCCAGCGGGCACACGGATGAGGGAGCCGAAGGTGTCGGCATTGCGCAGGTCCTCGATGACGCGGTTGACCTCCAGCCCCACCGACGCGCGCTCGCTATCCTCGCTCCCGAAGGCGCCACGGACAGCCTGTGCGATCTCGGCGGGGGAGAGGTCCTCCAAGACGACCGAGTGGACGTGGGTGATGCGCGGCCGCCCAGCACCCGGCTGCCCAACACCCGGTCCTGGGGCCGCGGCCTTGCGGTCCTGCTCACGCAGTTTGCGCTCCAGGAAACCCGGGTCGTGCTCCACGGCCTTCATCATGAGGGCGAAGGACGCCAACTGGACAGCCCGGGAGTCGATCTCCGCGCCGAACAGGTTGTTGTCCAGAATGGCCGCTGCGATCCGCCGCCTCGGGTACCCCGCCTCCACGTACATCTGCCACAGGATGTCGAAAGCGTAGGTGAGCATGTGCCCCGACCCGCAGGCCGGATCGATGACGCGGAAGTCCTTCGGGTCCCCGATCCCCATTCCCTGGTCCTCCTGGCCCGGTACTGGGGCCACCAGGTAGTCGAAGCGGTCGCGCAGGGGCGAGTCCGGGTGGGCGCGCAGCCACTGCGCCCCCACCGTGTTCTCCACCAAGTACCGCACGATCCAGTGCGGCGTGAACAACTGGGTGACAGGGGCCAGCTCCTTGCTGGTGATCTTCCCCTTCGCGTCGTTGATCTGCTGCTTGCGCTCCGCGATGTAGAACTGGTAGAGCCAACCGATCACCTCCACGCTGGGGCCGCCCGACTCGCCCACAGCGATGCCCTCCACGATGTCCGCCCGCACACTCGATGCCGACAGCAGGTCGCTGGGCGGCACCAGGTTCGTCCAATGGTCCCCGGCGGGGAACATATCCGGTATCAGCGGGTGCCACAGGTCGAAGTAGGCGCTCAGCAGCACCACGTACGCCTCCACGTCCCGGTTCTCGAAGAGCAGGCGCCCGACCCGCTGCGCCACGCCCGGACGTCCGTCCGCGCCCGGACCGGCGGGAGCGCGATCAATGCGGGGATCGAAAGCGCCGACCCGCGCCTGCGACAGGCACTCGGGCTCGGAGGAGGCGCCGGTGGGCGTCACCACCATGTGCGTCCCCGACACGCCGACGGCGTCCATGTACCGAAGCGCCGTCAAACGGTTGAACCACGAGTACGCCGCCTCCCGCGCCGCGTCCTCGACGCCGCCGAGCTGGGCCACCGCCTGTTCGATCCGCCTGCGGTCCTCCGCCTCGGTCAAAGGATCGTCCAGCAGCCGCTGGATCGCCCCCGTCGCCTGGCCGATGAGGCGCGCGCGCGACTTCGTCGCCAACAACTCCAGCGCATTGATATTGATGTCCATCTCGTTCCTCAGCGTCGGATGATATTGCCGTTCGAAACAGCCCTGTGCAAAGCGGCGCGCAGCTCCTCGACGTAGGTGTCCACGTCGTCGGGAGTGCGTATCGTCGTGCGGCACAGGTAGCGGGTGAGCGCGGAGAGCTGGACGACCTGGGGCGGTGCCGCGCGCCCGCCGGGCGCCTCATCGGAGTGGCCGGGCCCCTCGTCGACCTGCTCGCGCGAC
>ERZ773087.1622-NODE-1622-length-13694-cov-8.942151_pt1 | contig 13694 bp, 14 predicted proteins | sample MGYA00511375_ERZ773087 | MGnify/ENA primary metagenome ERZ773087 (study PRJEB29015, sample SAMEA2737995) | human oral metagenome | biome: human oral; feature: human-associated habitat; material: dental | place: China | collected 2063 ...
CAGGCACCCTCGATGGCCTGCTGCTTCGCCGCCCGGGCGACGCGGCGTGCGGTATCCGCCGAGGACTTGTTCGCCATCGCGACCAGCACCCTCGCCATCGCCACATCTGAGTCGGTGTCGAGGCGGAGCGAGCCGGTCACGGAGCGGACGGTGAACCCGCCGAGCACCTTCGCATCAATAAGGTCTTCCAAATCTCTGGGGTCACGCACCGCCCGATCCAAGTCATAGGCGACCATCACCTGCGCCTGCCCACTGGTGAGATGTGTCAGCATGGCGCGGAACTGCGGACGGATCACCCGCCGCACCCGCTCACCCGACGGCAACGTAATCGTGCGCTGTTTGAACGCCGACGTGTCATTCTCCCGAAACACCGCCGCGACTTCCCAACCGTGCGCTTCAGCGTAGGCGCGGCAGTCCGCCTCCTGCCGGTCCACGCCTCGCTCGGTGCCCTCGGGGTCGTCACTGATCCTGACGTACACCACCGCCCGCAATGACTCTGTGCTCGGTTTCTGCTCGTTGTGGCCCATACTGCGGCCCGCCTTCCTACTCGTGTGAGAGGTAGGTGCGTTTACAGAACCTCGGCTACCCGAGTTCCACGTGCTCGGCGACGTAGTCCGCGGGGACGATGACGGTTGCACCCCACTTTGCTCCGGCACGTTGGAGGACGATGGAACCATCGTCACGGACGTCCATCACGTTCCAACGGTCGCCGTTACGCACCCATCCCCGCCCGGCGCGAAGACGCCGATCGTTGCGTCGGGTGATGACGACATCTCCAGTGGCGGTACGAGTGCCGTCGTGGAGGTCTGCTTCGCGAGGTCCTCGGACGACGCCGTCAAGGATCAAGTCGATGCCGGCGCGGGTGTTCAAGGCGGTGACTGACTCGTTGGAGTCCGAGACCAAGACGGTGGCTTTGCCTGCCAGCAGGTCGGCGCGCCAGGCGGTGTAGGCGGAGTCGATCATTTCCTCGGTTTCCCCATCGTGGATGCGGCGATGAGTGTCGTAGGTGTCGATGATGTCGGTGCGGCCGTGCCGGAGGTCCAGGGAGGCGGTCTTCTCCCACGCGTGGGTGAAACGGTGAACGTCTACCAGTTCGGGAGCGTCGCCTCGGTCATGGACCAAGAGTCCGAATGCTTCGCCCGCATCAACAGATTGGAGCTGCGCGTAGTCGCCGACCAGCAGCACTTTCGCGTCTGCCCCTGCTGCGAGGCCGGTGATTCGGTCAAGGGAGAGCGTGCCTGCGAGTGAGGCTTCGTCCACGATGACGAGTTGACCGGGCTGGAAGGTGGCGCCGGTGGTCTGGTGGGTCTGCCACCATTTTGCCGTGTTTTCCGTCGCGATACCCAGGTCCTCTGCCAAGACCTGGGCGGCACCCGCGGACGGCGCCAACCCGACGACCGAACCTGTGCCGTGTTCGTCCTCCCAGGCTCGGCGCAAGGCGTTCATCGCAGTGGTCTTTCCAGCGCCTGCGGGGCCGACCAGCACGTCCAGGACGCGGCCGGAAACCGCGATCCGGACGAGGGTCTCCGCCTGGTCCTCGCCCAGCACACGCCCTTCGGGGTCTGGACGGCAGGCGATGCGTTCCATTGTTCCCAGGCTGACCGTCGGCCCAGTCGTGTCGTGGCTGTGCTCCAGGAGTCGGTCCTCAGCGTCGAGGAGCTGGTGGGAGGAGTAGAGGGTGGAGTTCTTCGGGCGGAAGACGGAGGTGGCGTCCGGGCGGCGGAACGCTGCCGGGCTGGAAGTCAGTTCGAACGGGGTCAATAGCAGCGACACCGTCTCCGCGGCATCCACGACCATTCCGACGACGGCTTCGCGGTCTTGGGTGGTGGCGAACCTGTAGTCCATGGTCTGGCGGGCTGCTTCGGCGGTGAGGTTCCAGCGTCGCCACGTTGAGCGTTTCTCACCGACCGCAGCGACGACACTCTCCCCGATGTTGCGGACAATGTCGAGCGGGATGTCGTCGGCTCGTAGCAACAGCGGCGCCTCGTTGGCCGCAACCCCACGTGCCCACCCGGTCGCGTCCTTACGCAGGACTGCACTGGCGCGGTTGCGCCAGCTTGCGGTGAGGTCGGCCAGGGAATGGACCGTCTTCTCGGGGCGTGTGGAGAGCGTTGCTTGGGCGCGTAGCTTCATGATCGTCACGGCCGATGGTCGCCGCCTGTGCTCGGCCACATACGTGTCGATCAGCCGGTCGGTTGCCTCGTCGATGTGGCGTGCACGGGTCGAGAACTCCGCAACCAGCTCTTCGGGAACGTCTGCAATCGCCCATGCCGGGTTGCGGTCACGTCCGCGGGCGCGTGCCTCCCATTCGACGCCCAGCATCCGTACCAGGTGGTCGGCGAAGACGGCTTCGTGCAGCTCCGAGAGTGCCACGGTGTCCGCGTGCAGCGGCCGTCCGTCCAAGGATCTCCACTTCCCGTCAAGGACGGTCTGGACCTTGTTGCTGATCACCACGTGCGTGTGCAGGTGCGGGTCACCAGCACGGGAGTCATAGTGGTCGTAGGCGGTGGCGATGACACCGGGAACGTCGACCTGGGCGACAGCACCGTCGGCAGCGTTTGTGCCGGTGCGAGTGGCTGCAACCTCACGCTCCATGTAGGCGATCATGTCCGCAACCGCGTCGTGGTGCGCTTGGGCGATCAGGGATTGCGCGGGCGCGTGCTGCCGGATCAAGGCGAGGATCGACGAATGCGGTGCGCTCTTCGATGCGCTGCGCGATGGGCTTGTAGACCGGATAGGCGCGGCCCAGGGGTGCACCCGTCACTGGGTCGCGGCCCATCCCTACCAGTAGCTGGAGCTGAGCTTCGCTGACTTCGTGACCGGACGTGATCTGGCCGGTCCCGAGCGCTGGGAGGCCGCTGCCCATCCACCGGCCAGGAGGGGTGCCCTCCACGTTGTAGTAGCGGGTCAGCGGCGTCGACAGTGCCCGGTCTCCGTCCCCAGCGGCGACGGTGCGCAGCAGGTACTTGTAGCCGTCCCCGGCCGACATCACCCGCATCGACACCGTCACGCCCGTTCAAACCAGCGCTCCGTACGTCGGGTGCCGATCTTGCCGCCCGACCGCATCCGTACCCTCCCGTTCGGCACCGGCGTCATCCTCCTGCGTTCCACCGCGCCGATCATCACCGACCTGAACCCTTGGCCGAAGCGCGGTGACGCCGCGCAGCTCACGCGAGACCGCGCGAGCATCGAAGCCCTCCTGCAACGGCCACTCAGCGCCGAGTAGCCGAACGCTGGGAAGCCCCGTGCATCTGCCTGGCACAGCAGTCACCACCGGGTGACCGCCCCGATATTGAAGGGCAGGAGGACAGTCCCATGGCTATCCGTACCCAGCAGTCCATTTCCGGCTTCATCGCCACCGACCCGCAACTGACGGTGACTGATCGCGGGGAAGCCCGCTTCTACGCGAGATTCAGCCAGGAGAACTTCCACCGCGAGGATGATGGCTCGTTCACGAAGTTGGAGCCGAGCTTCCACAACCTCGTCATGTACCGGGCCACCACCGAACGCGCGTTCGAGCGGTTCACCAAGGGCGACAGCTTCGTCGCAGAGGGATACGCCCACGAGTACTCCTACGAGCGGGACGGCCAGAGCCTGTCGGGTGAGGAGTTCGTGGCCAAGAAGATCGGCCACGACACCGCCCGAACTCGCTATGAGGTAGATCGTTCGCCCCGCAAGGCTGCCTCTCAGGAGACCGTGCAGCGTCAACAGGAACGCGCATTCGACCCTCCATCGCGGCGTCCGACCACCAGCACCTCGGTGCTTGGCCGCTGACCCTGGAGAGGAGCACACCATGACTACTCACACGCCAGGCTTCGATGATGAGCCCGACTACGACGACACGCAGAGTCTGGTTGCCGAGCCTCCGCACCCGATCAACTGGAATCTGTTGACCGCCAACGATCTGGAGCAGGAACTGCTGGAACTGAACCGGTGGGTCGACTGGCTGCGCCATACCTACGGACTCCCGGCCTCCGTCATCCCGCCCTACTGGCACCGCCACCCCGAACTGCTCTGGGAACTCTCCGCACTTCACCTGCACTGGCTGTGCGCCTATGACCCCGATCAGAACGGCTCCGCACCTCTCGGATGGCATCGCGACTTCGCCGACGCCCGTCAGAGGCTGCGCGACTGGGTGACCGCTTCCGGCACCCGGCTGGATCGCGACCGACCCACCAGGCAAACGATCTGGCCCGGGGAAGAACCTGCCGAACACGCAGAAGAGACGACAATCGTCGACCGTGACGAAGACTTCGTCGCGTTCGTCCTTGACAAGGTCGCAGCTCGTCAGGAAGCTGAGGACGCGTTCTACGCCAGCATCGACGAAAACACTGGAGAGGTCCACGACCGCCCCGAGAACCACCAGGGCGGGTGAGCCTGATGGTCCGCTCCGACAAACGCACGACGGACCGGCCGGACGCCAATCGGCCGGTCCACGTGCGCTACGTCAAACGCGAGCAGATCGACGCCGTGAAGGTCGCCGAAGTACTCATCCGCATTGCCCTGCGTGCCGCGGGCAATGGCACCACGTCCGGCAACGCCGGAACCTACCTTCGTGACCTCCTCACGCCAGCCCGGTAAACTGGCCTCCAAGTACAACGAACCGGCGTCGTTGGCACCAGATTCTTAAGTCCCGCACGCGGGATGTTCTTTCTACTTGTTGACGTGACCGCCATCCGGTGCCCCACAAGGTCCCCCTACTGGGCCTGTGAAAGGCGGTCACCATGACACTCACGTCCCTCCCGTCCGACATCGACATGGGCGAGCTGCGCAAGCTCGCCGCCACGGCCGCCCAGATCCAGCGCATCCCGACCCCAGACAGCACCGATGGTCTGGTGCCTGCGATCAGCTACCTGCGCGTCTCCACCAAGGACCAGGCCACCCGCAACGGCCTCGAAGAAGGCCTCTCCATCCCAGCCCAGCGGGAGGCTGCCCAGCGCAAGGCCGACCAGCTCAGCGCCGTCATCGTCAAAGAGTTCATCGAACCCGGCGAGTCCGCCAAGACTGCGCAGCGCCGTGCCCTCCAGGAGATGCACGACTACGTCACCGAGAACCCCGTCCAGTACTGCATCATCAACAAGGTCGACCGCCTGGCACGCAACCGCCTCGACGACGCGATCATCCACGCGACGCTTCGGGATGCGAACATCAGCCTGGTCTCAGTCACCGAGAACGTCGATGAAACCCCGTCGGGAATGCTCATGCACGGCATCCTCACCTCCATGGCTGATTTCTACTCCTTGAATCTCGCTCAAGAAGTGCTCAAAGGCATGACCCAGAAGGCCAGCATGGGAGGCACCCCTGCCAAAGCACCGCTCGGGTATTTGAACGTGCGCACCACCGACGCGAAAGGCCACGAGGTCCGCGACGTCACCGTCGATCCCGAGCGGGCTGACCTCGTCACGTTTGCCTTCACCGCCTACGCCACCGGCGACTGGACCCTGTCCTCCCTCGCCACCGAGTTGGAGGCCCGGGGGCTCACGTCGCGCCCCACTCCTGCACGTCCGGCCGAGCCGATCTCGACCACGGCGTTGCACAAGATCCTTACGAATCCCTACTACCAAGGAAACGTCACGTTCAGGGGCGTCACCTACGACGGAACCCACACGGCCCTGATCGACTCTGAGACCTGGTTGCGCGTCCAGAAACAGCTTGATGACAAGAACCAGCGCGGCGAGCGGCCCCAGAAGTACGACCATTACCTCAAGGGCACTCTGTACTGCTCGTGCGACGCCAAGATGATGATCGAACGGCCCCGCGACAAGCAGGGTGACCGCTATGAGTACTTCACCTGCTCCGGGCACCGCAAGAAGAACGGCTGCACCCGTTCTGCCATCATCACCGACCGCATCGAAGACCGGATCGAATCCACCTACAACGCCAACGGACTCACGGCTACCGAGGCCGATCGTGTCCGCGAAGTCCTCGGGGCCGTCTTCGATCAGCTCGAAGCCACCACCGACGACGAACGCTCACTCCTCCTCACGCAGAAGGAGAAGCTCGACGCCGAGCGACTCAAGCTCGTCCAAGCCCACTACGCTGACGCCATCCCGCTCGACCTCATCAAGTCTGAGCAGGACCGCATCCGCACCAACCTCGATGCCATCGAACACCGGCTGGAGAATCTCGCCACCAGCTACGAGGACGCCCGCGAAGGCCTCGACCAGCTCGCCGACATCCTCACCGACCTCGGCGACGTCTACGCCCGGTGTGAACCTGCTGAACGCCGCATCCTCAACCGAGCCCTCTTCGACAAGATCATCCTCGACGACGAAGACCACGTTGACTACGTCCCCACGGATGCCGTCAGCGTGACGATTACCCAGGCCAGGGCCGTACAGCCGGCCGATCTTGGCACGAAAAAGAACTTGCCCCGCCATCAGGCTGGGCAAGTTTCGAATTTCTCATCTTTGGTGGAGCTAGGGGGATTCGAACCCCCGACCTCTTCCATGCCATGGAAGCGCGCTACCAACTGCGCCATAGCCCCGTTATTTAGTTCGTCGCCCTGGCGACCTGATAAATAATAGCGAACCTTTCGAGAATGATGCAAATCCAATCGAGTGCCCCTCGTCACAACGCTCAGTAACCATGATAATCGGCGGTCACGAGGGGCCGGAGAGCCATCACGCCCCCAAAATGTCCTCACGAGAGCCGATGTTGTGCGACGCCAGGCGCCACCCGCTGATCGCCGCGCTCTTAGAGGTCGACATCCCGACAGGCACGAGCTCCGACCAGTGGCAGTTATCGACGCCGCGCAGCCCATTGAAGACCGCCGGATCCAGGCCCAGCAGCGACACGATGCCACGCGCGATCGCGGAGCCATGCGAAACGACAATCAGAGACTGGTCCCCGCGGCACGCCCGTGCCGCTTCCAAGACGGCATCGCGAACGCGCGCACCCACAACCTCGGAGCGTTCCACCTCAGCGAGGTCACACTCCCCCTGAGCGCGATACTGCGCGTAGGCCTCGGCCTGCTCGGCGGCGATCTCCTCGTAGGTCTTACCCTCAAAGCTCCCGTAGAAGCGCTCCGTGAGCCGCTCATCGAGTGCCGGCCCCTCGCAGGGATATCCAGCGATGTCGAAGACGCGTGCGATGATCCTCGCGGTATCCACCGCGCGCCCCAGGGGCGAGCTCACGATACGCACTCCCCCGTCGTCGTAGCTGCGCCCATCTTCGGCGGCAATCATACCAACCTCGGCGCTCGGCTCGCATAGGCGGCTCACCAGCACGCCGGCGGCACCCGCAGCCTGGGACCGTCCGGCCTCGTTCAAGGGTTGATCGATACGCCCCTGAAAGCGCCGCGCCAGGTTGAAGTCCGTCTGGCCGTGGCGCAGCAGAACGATCCGCGAGGCGCTCACTGCGCACTCTCCACACCGTGCGCGGCAGCACGCTCGGCGGCAGCGGCGCGGGCCTCGTCGATGTCGACGTCGATCGGCACGGCCGGGCAGTCACCCCACAGGCGCTCGAGAGCGTAGTACTCGCGCTCTTCCTCGGACAGGACGTGAACGAGCAGATCCGAGTAGTCCAGGAGCACCCACGTGCCCTCCGCACGCCCCTCGATGTGGGCGGGGCGGCGCTGCTGCTCGGCCCAGATACGATCCATGATGTCCTCGGCGATGGCGCGCACCTGACGGTCCGTCGGCGCCGAAACAACCACGAATGCGTCAGCCAGGGCGAGCTTGCTGGTCACGTCAACAAGCACCGGGTTGATGCCGCCGCGGTCGTGCGCGGCGCGAGCAACCAGGCTCGCCAGTTCTGCGGTAGCGTCGGGAAGGCTCACATTTCTCCTTGGGTTAGGACCGGTACAGGCCGTATTTGTTGATGTATTGGACGACGCCGTCGGGCACCAGATACCACACCGGCTTCCCCTCTTCGACGCGCGTACGGCAGTCCGTCGAAGAGATCGCCATGGCGGGGACCTCCAGCAGCGACACGGACTCGTGCGGCAAGCCAGGATCCGACAGGTTGTGCCCGGGGCGCGTCACGCCGATAAAGTGCGCCTGCTCAAAGAGCTTATCGGCGTCCTTCCACTGCGCGATCTGTGCCAGCGCGTCGGCACCCGTGATGAAGTAGAAATCCGAGTCCGGGTATTCGCGCGACAGGTCCGCCAGCGTATCGATCGTGTAGGTCGTCCCACCGCGGTCAATATCCACGCGAGACACGGCAAAACGAGGGTTCGAGGCGGTTGCGACGACCGTCATCAGGTAGCGGTGCTCCGCCGAGGTCACGCGTCGATCCGCCTTGAAGGGCTGCATGGCCGCGGGGACGAAGACGACCTGGTCGAGGCCGTAGACGTCCATGACCTCCGAGGCCGCGACGAGGTGGCCGTGGTGGATCGGATCGAATGTGCCACCCATGATGCCGATCGCGCGGCGCCGACGCAGCGCGCGCGGGGGATGCTGGGGCGAGGCCGGGGCCGCGGTCGCCCCCGCCGTGGCCTCGGTGGTCTTTTCGATCGCGGACTCGTCGGAGGCCTGCACCGCGTGGTTGTCCTGCGTGCTCACGGGCGGATCGTTCCTTCTCCCTCGTAGATCCACGTGGTCGTCGTCAGTTCCGCGAGGCCCATCGGGCCGCGCGCGTGCAGCTTCTGCGTCGAGATACCCACTTCGGCGCCCAGGCCCAGCTGACCACCGTCCGTGAAACGCGTCGAAGCATTCACGGCAATAGCAGCGGCATCGATGCCCGATCGGAACGCGCGCACGACGGCCACATCGGATGCCACGATGCCCTCCGTATGCCCCGAGGAATAGCGGCGAATATGCTCAATCGCCTCGTCAACGTCGGCGACGACGCGCACAGCCAGGTCCATCGAGAGGTACTCGGTCTCCCAGTCGGCCTCGGTCGCGTCGACGATCATCTCAGCATCGATCGAAGGCTGGCCATCGACGACGGTCCGTGTAGCCTCGTCCGCGTGGATCGTCACGCCCGCCGTCGTCAGACGGGTGACGGCGGCAACGAGGAAACGCTCGGCGACGTCGGCGTGCACGAGCAGAGTCTCCGCCGCGTTGCAGACGCCCACGCGCTGCGTCTTCGCGTTCATGATGATGGCCTCAGCGGCCTCCAGGTCGGCGGAGGCATCCACGTACACGTGACAGTTGCCCGTGCCCGTCTCAATAACCGGAACCCGCGACTCTTCGACGACGGCATTGATCAGCCCCGCTCCCCCTCGCGGAATCAGCGCATCGATCGCTCCACGCGCGCGCATCATTGCTCGGGCACCCGCGCGGCCCCACGGATCCACCGTGGTGATCGCATCCGCGGGCAGGCCGACGGAGGTCAGCGCATCGCGGCACACCTCGATGAGGACGCGATTCGAGGACTGCGCGGCGCTTCCACCGCGCAGTACGACCGCGTTGCCGGCCTTCAGAGCAAGCGAGGCAGCGTCGATCGTCACGTTGGGGCGGGCCTCGTAGATGATGCCGATAACGCCCAGGGGGACGCGCTCCTGCGTCACGCGCAGGCCAATATCGGTGCGCATTCCACGCACGACCTGACCGATCGGGTCAGGCAGACCCGCGATCTCGCGGACGGCCTCGGCGATTCCACGAATACGATCGGGGGTCAGAGCGAGGCGATCCAGCAGGCCCTCGCTCATCTGCTCCGCACGACCGCGGGCGACATCTTCAGCATTAGCGGCCAGGATCTGGTCACTGCGATCAATAAGCGCAGCCGCAATCGCCTCGAGACCGCGGTTTTTTACCTGGGTCGTCGCGTTCGCGAGCACTCGCGCCGCAGCGCGAGCAGCATCCGTCACCTGGGAAATATCTGCAGCAGTATCCACCGGGCCATCATGGCACACGAGAGCCTGTCAAGCCGCGTCAGTCAGCGCTCAGCGCAGAAAATGCGTCGCCCAACACCGCCAGGTCATCGCGGTGGATGGCCGGCCTGGGGTGCTCATGACCCGCGGCTTGCAGTTCCGCGGTGCCCGATCCGGCGATCTCTGCCAGCGTGTCGGAGTCGTATCCCGACACACCGCGGGCGACCAGTCCCGTCGGGGAAGCCACGTCGACGACGTCACCGGCCTCGAAGTGGCCGAGCACGGAACGTACGCCTGCGACCAGCAGAGACTTCTTGCCGACCGTGATCGCCTGGGCTGCGCCCTCGTCGACGATGATTTCGCCGCGCGACGGGGCCACGTGGGCGATCCACAGGCGCCGCGAGGCCGGACGCTCCCGCGACGGCTCGAACCACGTACCAACGTTCTTGCCCGCAAGCACCGACTCCAGAGCATCCGCGGATGCCAGCTGCACGCCAATGCCGCTGGTGGTCGCCAGCATGGCGGCCTGCACCTTCGTCGCCATGCCGCCCGTGCCCACGCGAGAGCCAGCGCCGGTCACGAGCACGCTCATGAGGTCGTCCGCGCTCTCAACCCGTTCGATCAGCTTCGAGCCCGGGTGGTCCGGAGGAGCGGTGTAGAGGCCGTCCACGTCAGTCAGCAGCACGAGGGCGTCGGCCTTGATCATCTGGGCGATGAGCGCGGCAAGGCGATCATTGTCGCCGAAACGCAGCTCGCGGGTGGTCACCGCGTCGTTTTCGTTGAGAATCGGGACAACGCCGAGGCCGAGGAGTCGCGTCAGCGAGGCGCGCACGTTCGTATAGTGATCGCGGCGCATAACGTCGTCCGTGGTCAGCAGCACCTGGGCGGCATCGAGGTGATGCGCCTGGAAGGCGGCCGTCCACCGCGCCATCAGAAGCCCCTGGCCCATCGCGGCAGCGGCCTGCACGCTCGGCAGGTCCTTCGGTTTCGAGGTGAAGCCAAGCGGATCAAGGCCCGCCGCAACCGCGCCCGACGACACGATGACGACCTCGCGGTCCGCCCCGCGCCAGCGCGCCACAAGGCGCGCGACCGAGTCAATACGATTCAGATCCAGGCCGCCGTCCTCGCGAGAGAGCGACGACGAACCGATCTTGACGACGATGCGAGAAGCCGCGGACACTCCGCTCATGACTGATCCGACGCATCGGTCCAGTGTCCGGCCTGGCGCTCCGTCCACAGCTCGTCGCGGGCAGCGGTCTTGGCATCCATGACCTGGTGATACACCTCGCGACGTTCCTTACGGCTCGGACGCGCGTTCTGATCCAGGCGCAGGTCGGTACCTCGCGAACCCAGCAGCTCCGGTCCGGTCGTCAGGGTCGGCTCCCAGTCGAAGACGACGCCTCCGTCCAGGTCGCCGATCACGACGGTGTCGCCGGCGACCGCGCCAGCCTTCATCAGCTCGTCCTCAACACCCGCGGCGTTCAGGCGATCCGCCAGGTAGCCTACGGCCTCGTCGTTAGCGAAGTCGGTCTGACGCACCCAGCGCTCCGGCTTGTCGCCGCGCACCTGGAAGACTTCCTCGCCGTCCTTACGGGTCTTGCGCACCGTGATCTCCACGCTGCGCCCGACCGCCTTCGGACGGATAACGGGACGGGCGGCCTCGAGGGCGGGACGCTTCGCGCGCTCCGCCTCGACGATGCCGGCCAGAGCAAAAGACAGCTCCTTGAGGCCCTCGTGGGACACGGCTGACACCTCGAGGACGGGCCAGCCGAAAGACTCCAGGTCCGGGCGCGTGATCTCGGCAAGATCACGACCGTCCGGGATGTCGATCTTGTTCAAAACGATGACGCGGGGACGCTCCATAATCGGCACGTAGCCCTCGACCTGCGTCAGGTCGCCCTGGTAGGCCTCCAGCTCCGCCTCGATGATGCGCAGGTCCTCAACCGGCTCGCGATCGGTCTCGAAGGCGGCGGTGTCAAGCACGTGCACGATAACCGCGCAACGCTCGATGTGGCGCAGGAAGTCGAGGCCGAGGCCTCGTCCCTGGGAGGCACCGGGGATCAGGCCGGGAACGTCGGCCACCGTGTAGCGCGTATCGCCAGCCGACACGACGCCCAGGTTCGGGACCAGCGTCGTAAAAGGGTAATCGGCGATCTTCGGGCGCGCCGAGCTCAGGGCCGCAATCAGCGAGGACTTACCCGCCGACGGGAAGCCGACGAGAGCCACGTCCGCGACGGACTTCAGCTCAAGGATGACGTCGCGCTCCTCGCCGGGCTCGCCCAGCAGGGCGAAGCCGGGGGCCTTACGGGCCTTCGACGCCAGCGCAGCGTTGCCCAGGCCACCGCGACCACCTTCGGCGACCACGTAACGGGCGCCCGCACCCGTTAGGTCAGCGAGCAGTTCACCCGACATCGACTTGACGACAGTTCCCTCGGGAACCGGCAGGATGATGTCCGCGCCGGTCTTACCCTGACGGAAGTCACCCATGCCGGGCGTGCCATTATCCGCACGACGATGCGGGCTGCGGTGGTAGTTCAGCAGCGTGGTCTCCTGCTCGCTCACCTCCAGGATGACCGAGCCGCCATTGCCGCCGTCTCCGCCGTCAGGGCCGGCCAGCGGCTTGAACTTTTCACGCTTAATCGAGGCAACGCCGTTACCGCCGTTGCCACCCATCGCATGCAGAGTCACGCGATCCACGAAGTCTGCCACTGTTGCTCCTGACGACTGAAAATGAATGTTGAAAAGGGCGCCCGGCAACGCCGGACGCCCTTTATGCGCGCGGTCTCAGGCAGAGACCGGCGAAACGCTGACAACCTTGCGATCGCGCTTGCGGCCGAACTCAACCGCACCGGCGCGCAGGGCGAACAGGGTGTCATCCTTGCCACGGCCAACGCCGTCGCCAGGGTGGAAGTGGGTGCCGCGCTGACGAACGAGGATCTCACCAGCGTTGACCAGCTGGCCGCCGTAGCGCTTCACGCCGAGGCGCTGCGCGTTCGAGTCGCGACCGTTACGGGAGGAACCAAGGCCCTTCTTATGTGCCATCAGTTGCTACTTTCTGCTCGTGGGAACGTCGGGTTCAGGCGATCTCAGTGATCTTGACGACCGACATCTTCTGACGGTGTCCCTGGCGCTTGCGGTAGCCCGACTTGTTCTTGTACTTAATGATGGAAATCTTGGGGCCCTTGGCCGAGTCAACAACCTCAGCCTTGACGGAAACCTTGCCCAGCTTGGCTGCGTCAACGGTGATGGCGTCGCCATCCACCAGCATCAGCGGCTGGAGCTCAATGCTCGAACCGATTTCTTCTGCCAGCTTGTCGACGACGACGACGTCACCGACGGACACCTTTTCCTGCCGGCCGCCAGCCTTGACGATCGCGTAGACCACGTTGGAGCTCATCTCTTCTCGTATTCGTAACCGGGATCCCGCCTCGAAACTGCCGAGGGCTTTCTAATGTTCTGACGATCCCGTTGGCACTTGTTGCGCCGACGATCAAATCTAGCCGATTCGCACGCCGGTATGCAACCCGGCGCGACCCGCGAGCTACCAGAAGCGCTGTGCGATTCCACACCTCGACGCGAGAGGGAGGGGCCCTGCCCTCCCCCTCGCTCCGGTTCTCAGCCGGCGTCTACGATGCCGGTTGATACCGCTCGCCGACGGCGCTTGGTCCGCGGCTTGTCGGTGGCCTCCGGCAGGGTAATATCCTCGGTCGATCGCGTCGCCTGGACCGCCGCCCCTCCCTCGGCTCGCGCCGGAAGATCAACGACGACCACGGGAGTGGCTTCGGGTTCGACGACTCCGCTGGATGCTACCGCGCGGCGCCTATGCGACCGGCGAGGCTGAGTGCCCTCCTGCGCGCTCACCGGAGCCTTCCGCGTCTCGTCGCGCAGGACGCTTTCCTGGGGCGCCGGGTGAACGGGGGATGCGGCGGGGCTGGGA
>ERZ773087.1623-NODE-1623-length-13673-cov-4.387428_pt1 | contig 13673 bp, 12 predicted proteins | sample MGYA00511375_ERZ773087 | MGnify/ENA primary metagenome ERZ773087 (study PRJEB29015, sample SAMEA2737995) | human oral metagenome | biome: human oral; feature: human-associated habitat; material: dental | place: China | collected 2063 ...
CGGCAAATGCGACTAGCGGAAGCAGGGCGTAAAATATGACGTCGAGAAAATTTTCGTCAAGGACGTAGAGCGCGATGAGACATAAAATAGCCGTTAAAAAGCCGTTGTAGGCGTTATTAAAGAGGTTAAAAACGTTTGCGCCCGATAAGTCTTGGGCGTGGGCTAGGGCGTAGTTAAAAGATGTTAGCGCAAGCAGCCACGCAAAAATATGAATCAGCCAAAATATGTTCCAATCGCCCGCCGGGTAGCTAGCGTTCGCCGCTAAAATGCAAACCGCGCCGACGATGCCTTGGGTTTTGGCTTCGCTAAATTTTATTTTCAACCTTGCTCCTTTATCTCGCTATGGCCTTTTTTGGCTTTAAATTTATAAATTTGCGACCCGTAAAATAGAGAATATACATAAATTTGTTTTAAACGACTATTAAATTTAAGCTGCTTTGGAAATTTTAAGCTAAGCTCCGTAAAAAGGCGAGATTAAACCAAGAGCCCTAAAAGCTCAGACTAAATTTAGACGCCGCCCTAAAATTTATAAATTTAAACGCCGCGAAAAAGGCAAAAATTTTTTGTATGGGTTTAGGTTTGGGCTTGGCGCGGCAAGAGCGTTATTTTAAACGGTTTTGGTATTTTATTTACGTTTCTACGCCGTTTAAAAAATTTTAGAGTGATAAATCGCAAAAACGCCTAGGCCGAGGAGCTAAAAAACGCTTGCGTATCGTGTTTTTTGGAGGGGAGTGGCGACTACGTTGATTTTGGCTAGATGGGGCTAAATTTGCGGCTCAAAGTACGCCGGCAAAATTTGGATGTTTGTAAATTTTAAGGCGTTAAATTTGACGTATTTTAGGCTAAATTTAGCGGCAAATAACGCAAAAACCAAAGGCTAGAAACGCGCTCTAGCCTTTTACTTTAGTATATACCGCGCTTTTGCGCCTCCTGCGCTATTAGCTTGTTGTCGGGACATTTTTTTACGAGTTCTCTTATTTCGTCGTCTGATTTTTTGGCTAGCTCTTTTTGCATTATTTCTACTCCTTTGTCGGCGATCTGCTTGCTAACTTCTCCAGCCTTTTTTACGGTATCCCAAAATCCCATGGTTTCTCCTTTTTTTAAATTTTAGTTTTTCTTTCGCTTTTCATCACCTGATTTTTGACTCGGCGTCCTATCGTTGCCTTTGTTAGTTCTATGGTCGTGCCCGCCACCTTTTTTCTCATTTCCATACGGTATGACACCTTTTTTAGGTATTTCTGCCATTACTCCTCCTTTTTTGATAAGATAGATATAATGGCTATTATACCCCCCCCACTTAATTTTTGTTTAAAACAAGGTTAATATGTATAAAATTTAAAATGAGATAGTTGCATTAAAGTTGGCTGAGTTAAATTTCTGATAACGGTAAAATCGGCGCAGAGTTCAGTAAAATGCGTTTTTATAGTTTTTATGTTTGGATATATAAACCAAGGTGGTTGCTAAGTGAAAAATTTGGCTTCAATATTTATCAGCAAGTCTTACTGATTAAAATTGGCTTAAATTTACTAGATGACGATAAGTATAGGCTTTAAGTGTAAAATTACAGAAGACTAAGCAAAAGCTATCCGTGCCAAAGCTGGGATGAGGCGGTAGATTTGACCGCCTAAAGTTGAAAATTTTTTTAAATTTTAATTAAATCTTTTTTCTAAAATTTTAGAAAATTCCCAAGTCTTTCTAGCTTCGCTCAGTTCTTTTTTTTCGAGCTTTGCCACCATCATCTCTTCGTTTTTGCCTAGGCGCGAAACCACCTCGCCAAATGGACTAATCAGCATCGAATCGCCGTAAAAGCTCCACTGCTCGCCGCTAGCGGCCTTGTGGTTGCCGACGCGGTTTACGCGTAAAACATAGACGTTGTTTGTAAAGGCGCGGGTTTTTAGCAGCTCCTCCCAGCGCGACTCGCTAAAAAACGTGCACGCGGTGGGAACTACGACGGCATCGACTTTTTTTCGCGCCATATACGCCCACGCCGCATCAAAATGCGCCTCAAAGCCAAACATCGCACCGATTTTAAATTTCTCGTAGCTAAAGATGGGTAAATTTAGCTCGCCCTCATCTTTGTTAGCAAAAAATTTCGCCTCGTTCCAGTGCGGGTAGGGCATCAGGATCTGCTGCTCGTAAAAGCGCGAGGACGCAGGGCTAAATCTCGCCGCAACCTTGACGAAGCCTTTGCCTTTGGGTAACACTAGCGGGGCTAGGATTTCTAGATTGTATTTTTGCGCCATCGCAGCAAGCGCGTGTTTTTTGCGCTCGCTTTGCTCTTTTATGAGGCTTTTTGGCATGAGCTCTAGCTCTTTAAAAAAGCTATTTAGCACATACTCTCCGAGTACCACGAGCCTAGCGCCCTCATCGGCGCAAATCCTAAAATAATAATCCAGCCGCGACTCGCTCATGGGCTGAGTCGGCAGCTGCAAGGCGCAAACGGCTGCGCTACTCATCGTCCGCGTCCTTTACGACTAGCTTTGCGTTTTGCAGGATTTTGTCTGCCTCCTCGAGTAGCTTTTTGCCCTCTTTGTGCAGCTTGACGCTTTGCTCTAGGCTTAAATTTTCGTCGCCGAGCTGTTTTAAAATTTCATTTGCTTTGGCGAGTTTGCTCTCAAAGTCCTCGCTTAAATTTTCACTCATCTAAAACCTTTTTTATGATTTTTTCAAATTTATCCACTTCGACCAAAAACGCGTCGTGGCCGTAGTCGCTGTCTATCTCGTGATAGTTGCACGCCTTGCCGATACCCTGCAGCGTCTCGTACATCTGCCGCATACAGCTTGGCGGGAACAGCATATCGCCGCTAAACGCTATAAGCGTAATTTTGGCGCAAATGGGCGAAAGAGCGTGCGCGAGGTCGTCGTAGTGGCGCGTGCAGTCAAAGATATTCATCATCTTTACGATGTAAAGGTAGCTCAGCGGGTCAAAGCGCTTGGGAAAGCCGCGGCCGTTGTACTCCATATAGCGATCGACCTGAAACCGCCCCGTAAGCTCGTAAAGGCCGTCGGTTTCGACGTAGTTGCGGCCGAATTTGGAGTCCATGGAACTAGGCGATAGAAAGCTGATGTGCCCCGCCATGCGTCCTAGCGCCATGCCGGTTAGCCCCTGCGCGGCGATGTCGTTTTCGTCGTACTGGCCGTCTTTGAAGCCAGGATCGCGCAGGATGCCCTCGATCGCGATTTTGTTAAATGCGATCGCCCAGGCCTTGCATTGATAAGTGCTTGCTAGGATGATGACGTTTTTAGCAAAATTTGGAAACTCGATCGCAAAGCAAAGCGCTTGCATACCGCCTAGGCTACCGCCCACGACCGCATGCGCGCGCTCTATACCTAAGTGCTTAAAAAGCCTCACCTGCGCCTTTACGACGTCGCTGATGGTTAGCACCGGGAAGCGCAAACGATACTGCTTACCGGTGCTTTTTTCGATACTAAGCGGATTTGTCGAGCCGAAATTTGAGCCGAGGATGTTTACGCAGATGACGAAAAATTTGCTCGTATCTATGCCCTTGCCCTCGCCCACTAGCGCGTCCCACCAGCCGAATTTCTGCTCGTTTTCGTATCTGCCTGCGGCGTGGTGGCTACCGGTTAGCGCGTGACATACGACTATGACGTTGCTTTTATCCTCGTTTAGCTCGCCGTAAGTTTCGTAAGCAAGTTCAAATTCGGGTAAAATTCGGCCGCTCTCCAGATAAAGCGGCTCATTAAATTTTACCTTGCCGGTTTTTAAATTTAGCACTAATTGACTTTGTAGTTAGGGGCTTCTTGCGTGATTACTACGTCGTGGACGTGGCTTTCTTTTAGTCCTGCGCTCGTGATCTCCACAAACTCGGCTCTTTCTTGAAAGTCCGCGATATCCTTTGCGCCCACGTAACCCATCGAGCTTCGCAAGCCGCCCACCATCTGATGCACGACGTCTTTTATAGAGCCCGCATACGGTACGCGACCTTCGATGCCCTCGGGTACGAGTTTGTCTTGTGCGGTGCCTTCTTGGAAATATCTATCGCTGCTGCCTTTGGTCATCGCGCCGATGCTACCCATGCCGCGGTAGGTTTTATACTGGCGTCCTTGGAATGTTATCATCTCTCCGGGACTCTCGTCGCAGCCTGCTAATAGGCTACCGACCATGATGCAGCTAGCGCCGGCGGCTAGGGCTTTAGCTAGGTCGCCTGAGTATTTTATGCCGCCGTCTGCGATAACCGGGATGCCGTATTTTTTAGCCTGCGTTGCGCAGTCGTCGATGGCTGAAATTTGCGGTACGCCTACGCCTGCGACTATACGAGTGGTGCAGATAGAGCCGGGCCCTATGCCTACTTTTATACCGTCAGCGCCGGCTTGCGCTAGGTCTTTAACGGCGGCTGGGTTCGCGATGTTACCGACTACGACGTCTACGTTTAAATTCGCCTTGACCCATTTTAGAGTGTCGATAATGCCTTTTGAGTGTCCGTGCGCGGAGTCGATGACGATGACGTCTACGCCGGCTTCGGTAAGAGCGCGAGCTCTCTCAAAGTGTCCTACTCCGATGGCTGCGGCGGCTCTTAGACGGCCTAGTTTATCTTTGTTGGCGTTTGGATACTCTTTTCGCTTTTTTAGGTCTTTTATGGTTATAAGACCCTCTAAGCGCCCCTCTTTATCGATGATGGGGAGCTTTTCTACGCGGTTTGAGTGGAAAATTTTCTCCGCTTCGTCTAACGTGCAGCCTTTTGGAGCCGTGATGAGCGGGGCTTTAGTCATCCTATCTTTTACCGGAGTGCCTCTGTTTGTCTCAAAGCGCAAATCGCGGTTGGTAAGAATGCCGATTAAAATTTTATTCTCATCCACGACCGGAACGCCCGAGATATGAAGGTCGGCCATGAGATCAAGCGCCTCGCCTACGGTAGCATCGGGGCTAACGGAGATCGGATCGAAGATCACGCCGCTCTCGCTTTTTTTGACGCGGCGTACTTCGTGCACCTGCGATGCGACGTCCATATTTTTGTGTATGACGCCAAGGCCTCCCAGACGCGCCATCATGATAGCTGCTCTATGCTCGGTTACCGTATCCATCGCGGCTGAGACGAGAGGGATGTTTAGCGAGACGTTTTTACTAAACATTGTTTTTATATCGACCTCTTTAGGCAAAATTTCAGAATACTGAGGCACCAAAAGAACATCCTCGAAGGTCAGAGCTCGCTTAATTATCTTCATCTTTTATCCTTTTATTAAATTTTCAAGGCTAAGAGCGCCCTCTAGTAGCGTTTTTTCGTCCCACGCTTTGGCGATGAGCTGAGCCGAGACGTTTAGTCCGTCCGCGTCCTTAGCCACCGGAACCGAAATGGCGGGTAAGCCGGCTAAATTTACGCTGATCGTGTAAATATCCGATAAATAAGCCTCTAGCGGGTCTTTTAGATCACCGAATTTATATGCCGTGCGAGGGGCGACGGGCATAAAAATGAGGTCGCATTCGCTCAAAATTTGCTCGTATTTAGCTTTAGCGTAGGCTCGAGCTTTTTGCGCTTTGATGTAATACGCGTCGTAATAACCGCTACTAAGCACGAAAGTACCTAACAAGATTCGTCTTTTCACCTCTTCGCCAAATCCCTCCGAGCGCGAATTTACGTAAAGTTCTTTTAAATTTTTAGCCTCTGCCCTGCGTCCGTATCTCACTCCGTCGTAGCGGCTGAGATTTGCGCTGGCTTCGGCGGTGGCGATGATGTAGTAGGTTGCGATATCGCATTTTGAGTTTTCTAAATTTTTATAGATTATTTTATGGCCTGCGGATTTTAAAATATCGACCGCTTTTAAAAGCGCTTTTTTGGTCTCCTCCGAGGCTTCGTTTATGTAGTTTTCTATTACGCAGATCGTGAGCTTTTTGTTTGCGTCTAGTTTGTCTGCTACGGTTTCAAATTCTATCTCCGCGCTCGTGCTGTCTTTATCGTCGTGGCCTGCGATGATGTCGTATAGGATTGCGGCGTCTTCTACGTTTTGCGTTATAGGGCCGATTTGATCGAGCGAGCTGGAGTAAGCGCCAAGACCGTAGCGGCTAACGCGCCCGTATGTGGGCTTTAGCCCGACGCATCCGCAAAATGCCGCAGGCTGGCGTATCGAGCCGCCCGTATCGCTGCCAAGGGCTGCAACCGCTAGCCCCGCCGCTACCGCAGCCGCCGAGCCGCCCGAGCTGCCGCCCGGCACTCTTTCGCGGTTTAGGGGATTTAGCGTTTTGCCGTAGTAACTGCTCTCGGTCGTGCTTCCCATGGCAAATTCGTCCATATTTGTACGGCCAAACGGTGCTAAGCCTGAGGCTAGCAGCTTTTCGACGACGGTCGCGTTATATGGCGCGACGTATCCTTGTAAAATTTTAGACGCGCACGTGACGCCCCAGCCTTTTACCTGGATGTTGTCTTTGATAGCGATCGGCACGCCCGCGCCCAGTTTGTCAAGCGGCAAATTTGCCAGCTGCTCGACGTAAGCGCCAAGTTCTCTATCTGCGAAAATTTTCTTTTCCAGCTCGTTTCTAAGCTCGGCTACTTCGCCGGCGCTTAGCTTTAGAGCTTGCTTTAGAGTTATCATTTTTTATCCTTAAATTTATTTACCGCTACGATACCCGCGGCTGTGACCGCGAGGATGGCCGCGATGGTCGCCGCTACGAAGCCAAAGCTAACAGGCTCAGAGAGCATTTAGCGCCTTTTCGCATCTAGGGCAGGTTTCGCCGTCGTGCTTAGCGGTAAATTTCCAGCATCTCGGGCATTTGAAGCGTTTTGATAAAACAAGCTTAAATTTATCGTTTCCGACGTCAAATTCGGCTAGGCCGTCGCTGCCGTCTAGGCTTTGGACGTCGCTAACCATATACCAGTCGCTGATCTCGTTTATATCTTCGCTTAGGATCAAATTTGAGCTGGTTTGTAACACTAGCTCTAAGGTCGATTTTATCTTTTTATCTTTTTTGAGTACGTCGATTAGCTCGAAAAACTTCTCGCGGCTAGCTACTAGCAACTCGTCGTCTACGTTAAACTCAAAATCTAGCGGTGCGTACTCTAGATCAAAGGCGTCGGTTGCGCCGTTTTTTATGATCTTAGGCGCATAGTCCATCGCCTCATCTACGGTGTACGTTAGCGTCGGAGCGATGAGAGGCAGTAGCGCTCTGGTGATTAGCGCCATCGCGCTTTGAGCCGAGCGGCGCGTATCGCTGTCTTTGGCGTCGCAGTATAAGCGGTCTTTACAGATATCAAGGTATATGCCGCTTAAATCGGCGCTTAAGAAATTCATGAGCAGGCTAAAGCCCTTTGAAAAATCGTAGTTTCTAAACGCCGCTTCGGCCTCGTCGAATGCTTTTTTCGCGCGGCTTAGTATCCAGCGGTCTAGGATGTTGAAATTTGACGTTTCGATATCTTCTAGATCGTTTACGTTGGCTAGTAGAAATCTTATAGTATTGCGTATTTTTCGGTATTGTTCGCTTACTTGTTTTAGGATGTTTTCGCTGATTTTTAGGTCGCTGGAGTAGTCGCTAAGCGCAACCCAAAGGCGTAAAATTTCCACGCCGTAGGTTTTAGCGACGTCAGCCGGAGCCACGACGTTGCCCTTGCTTTTACTCATCTTTTGACCGTTTTCATCGACGGTAAAGCCGTGCGTGAGTACGCTTCTATACGGCGCTCGTCCTTGCGCGGCACAGCTTAGCAGTAGCGAGCTTTGGAACCAGCCCCTGTGCTGATCGCTACCCTCTAGATACATATCAGCAGGATAGCTACCAGCATCGTAGTCGCCGCTTTTTAGCACCGCAGCCCACGTCGAGCCGCTGTCAAACCAGACGTCTAGGATGTCCATTACTTTTTCTAAATTTTGCGGGTCGTATTTGCAGTTTGACGGCAAGAGATCCTTTATCTGGCTATCCCACCACGCGTCCGCGCCTTTTTGCTCAAATATCGCCGCGACGTTATCTAAAATTTCATCGTCAAATATCGGCTCTTTTGTATCCTTGCGCCTAAAAAACGCTATCGGCACGCCCCAGTCGCGTTGGCGCGAGATACACCAGTCGGGACGATTTTCTATCATCGAGCCTATCCTTTTTACGCCGCTTGCAGGGTAAAATTTGACGTTTCCAAGCTCTTTTAGCGCGACTTCTCGTAGCGTTTTGCCCTCTATTTTCGGCTCGTCCATCGCGATAAACCACTGTTTGGTAGCGCGGTAGATAACGGGCTTATGCGTCCTCCAGCAAAACGGATAGGAGTGGACGAATTTACTCGCTTTTAGCAAATTTGAGCCTAGGAGCTCTAAAATTTTCTCGTTTGCTTTAAAGATATGCATGCCGATTAGCTCGTCTACTACGTCCTCGGGAAATAACTTTTTCGCCTTTAGCGTCTCGTCGTACAGGCCGCCTTCATCAACCGGCATGATGACTTCGATGCCGTATTTTAGGCTCACGTGGTAGTCGTCTTCGCCGTGCCCCGGGGCAGTGTGAACCAGGCCCGTACCGCCGTCCATCGTGACGTGATCGCCTAGGATAAATAGCGATTTTCTGCCGTTTAGCGGATTTACCGCGTGCAGGTTTTCTAGCTCTGCCGAGGCAAATTCTTTTAAAATTTCGCCCTTAGTTAGCCCTTCTTTTTCCAGCTCGCCAAGCATCTCTTTGGCAAATATCAAATTTTCAGCCGTTAAAACGTAAATTTCATTTGGATTTAGCGAGATGGCTTGGTTTGCCGGTAGCGTCCAAGGCGTGGTCGTCCAGATAACCGCTCGAGCGTCTTTTGCGCCTATTTTCGCCGCAGCTTCTTCGCCTAGCTTAAAAGCGACGTAGATGCTATAGTCTTCTTTGTCCTCGTACTCGACCTCGGCTTCGGCTAGAGCGCTTTTAGCCGCCCAGCTCCAGTACACCGGCTTGCTTCGCTCGATCAAAAGTCCGCGTTTGGCGACTTTGCAAAGCGTTTTGTAAATTTCGGCTTCAAATTTAAATTTCATCGTCAGATACGGGTCGTCCCAGTCGCTGGCGACGCCTAGCTGTTTAAAGCTCTCCTTTTGCACGCCGATAAATTCTCTGGCATGTTCTCGGCAAAGCTCGCGGATTTGCGTTTTGCTGAGGCTTTTTTTCTTATCGCCCAGTTTTACCTCGACTTGCTGCTCGATCGGTAGCCCGTGGCAGTCCCATCCAGGCGTAAATCTCACGTTTTCGCCGAAGAAATAGTGCGTTTTTAAGATGATGTCTTTTAGGGTTTTGTTTAGCGCGTGTCCGATGTGGATGTTGCCGTTGGCGTATGGAGGGCCGTCGTGCAGAGTGAAGCTTTTAGCGGCTTTTTGCCTTTTAGCTTTCATTTTTTCGTAGATTTTTCTATCGTCAAACCACGATTTTAAGCGTTTGGGTTCGTTTTCCGGCAGGTTGCCGCGCATGGGAAATTCGGTGTTTGGAAGCAATAATGTATCTTTGTAATCCATAGGTTCGCCTTGAAGTAAAAAATTGGTAGATTCTATCCAAACGGCGATTAAACGCTACTGAAAAAACGCTATTTTAAGCTAAATTTATGTAAGATATTTTTAGCTTTTAAAGGAGAAAACAGTGAAAAACGCACTACTGATCATCGGCGAAGATATCGGCGTAAACGCGCCTTTTTTAGATTATATTATTTGCGCTTACAAGCGGCATTTCGGCGAGTTGGGCGAGTTTAGGTTCGTTAGTCGCAGCGACAAGGAACTGCCGTTTATCATCGAGCATCTTTGCGCGCGCTCGGACGGTCTTTGTATATTTGCATCAAGTAAAAACTACTCCGTCGCGGCTAAAATTTTAGCTACGCTTAGCGGCGACGTTTTAGAGCTAAAATCCCCTCAGATGCTAGCTCCAAGTAGAGCAGAAATCTTTAGCGACGAGAGCTTTTTAGTAAGATTAGACCAAACTTACGTAAATTTAATAAAAGCCGACGCAAATCAAAAATTGCCCGCCATAGAGATCAAAACGCAGCGCGATTTTGGATATTTTCACTTAGTAGACTTTGACGAGGAGAGCGCGAAAATCCTACTCGAACCGCTAGCTAAAACATACGAGGTGCAGATTTATTCGTCTCAAATTTTATCAAATTTGGCGTTAATCAGAGTAGAAGCGAATAAATTCGGTCAAATCGGCGGCTTTATAAACGGCGCGAAAAATCTCTTTTCGGGCAAATTTTTTGAAGGCGAAGACGTCGCGGCTCACGTAGCGCGCGTACTTACGTCAAGCGGGCTAAAGCTTACCTTTGCCGAGTCTTGCACTGCAGGGCTTGCTGCGGCAAAATTCGGCGCTTTTGCCGGAGTTTCGGCGGCATTTAACGGCTCGCTAGTGACCTACGCAAATAAGATGAAGCGCGACTGGCTGGGCGTTAGCGATGAGATTTTGCAAACCTACGGCGCGGTGAGCGAGCAGTGCGTGATGGCGATGCTAAAAGGCGCTCTAAAGGCGAGCGAATCTGACTTTTCTCTAGCTATCAGCGGTATCGCGGGGCCTGACGGCGGTAGCGAGGCAAAGCCCGTGGGGACGGTATTTGTAGGAGCTTACGCAAAGGACGGCGAGCGTATCATCGAGAGGCTAAATTTAAACGGAGACCGCAACTACATAAGAGAGCAAAGCGCGCTGGCTGCGTATGTTTGCTTGCTAAAGCTAAAGCCGAGGCTGTTTTTAGCGTAAATTTGGACTAAATTTGATAAAAATCGTCAAATTTACGCTAAATGCTTTTTTATAAATTTGTAAAAACGGCGAGAATTTAAAATTTACCGCCGTTTTGTGCGCGAGTAGAGCGCAAATCAGCTGCGCTAGACTTAAAATTTAGCGCATTTAAGTCTAGCGGATAAAGTAAATTTGCGGATTATTTTTGATACGGCGCGGTTTCGTAGCCTTGATTTATTAGGCTGCTCATGCCGCCGTCAAGATTTATTATATTTAGCTCCGGCGAATCTATCGCCATAGCCGCCGCAGCGCTTCTGCGCCCGCTCCTGCAAATTAGCGCGACGGGCTTTTTTAGATCGAGATTGGCTTTTAGTTCGTTTAAAAAGCTATCTTTGTCGGCGGGGTTAAAAGTGATGGTCTTTGCGCCTTTTATCACGCCCGTTTCCGCCCATTCAGAAGGCGTTCTGATATCTACGATCTGCTCGTAGTTTTTTATCGCTTCGGGACTAACTTGCACCGTAGTAATTTCAGCAAAAGCCATCGCTGCAGCCGCTCCTAAAAGTATAAATTTTCTCATTTTTTCTCCTTAAATTTTGTGGCGCAAATATTAGCACCGAATTTTAAACATTTTGTCATTATAAAGTCACTCCTAAATTTTTTATGAGCCGAGACGACGCAATCTCAAATTTACGTCAATGAAAAAAATAAAACATAAATTTGTGCTTTTTTGTTTAAATCGCCGCTCTATCCAAGGCATAGTTTTAGCAAATTTTAAAACGCGGCCATAGCGATTTTTGGCGATTGTAAAATTATAAATTCTCCGGTTTTGCCTTACTCGGCGACCGAGGCCGCAGCGATGCGAGCTTTTATGTCCGGGCGCGCAATGCTTGGCCTGCTAATTTTACTTCTAACGGCGGTTATCGTAGCTGCCTTGGTTGCAGTAACTATTATTTTGCAGTGAATTCGCCTTGCTGGTCTGCAGCATTACCTGCACGGCGCGCTTTATTAGGCGACTTGGGGTTAAATTTAATTTTAAAGTGAATTTTTACCTCGCTTTTTTGCTTGCGTTTATTGCCGTTTTTGGAATCGTTAATCGCAGTTTTTAGGCTTTTAGATGCTTGATATTAGGATGTTTTTGCGTTAGCGGCGATACTTGCCCGCAACTTTTAGCTTTTTTAGGGTTACGCGTTTTTTGTGTCTAAGCGCCCGTAAAAATATGAAATTTGCGCTACATATTGCCCTAGTATTAAACCGACAAAAACGCGCCAAGAAACAAGCTGAAACTAACGATAGCATCAAACGGTTTTAGGCTAAATTTAGAGTTTCGTAGAGTTAAATTTAAAGTCGTCGCTAGTTTAAATTTATGGATTTACGATAAATTTAAATTTAGCTTTGCTTAAATTTAAACGAGCTTAGCATAATCGCGCGATTTTTCGCTTTTGTCGTCTAAATTTGCTCGAAACGCAAATTTGATGAACTCGGCTTAGTCTCGGTTGTGATTTTCGACGTGATATACCCTCGACCAAGCAAGCACGTAGATAAACCCTAGCGCTAGGTAGATGCCAAGCACCGCAAGCTCGATAGGATAAGGGTCGCGCAGGGCTTTGGTAAGCAAAAACTTTAGCGCCGAGGCGATAAGCGTGCCTACGATGCAAAGCACCGCGTAGCCTGAAAATAGGGCGTTTTGCGTGACGGCGCCGAGTTTAAAATTTATCCTTATCCAAAGCAAAAACGCAAGCACCGCCGTGCCGCAAATGACGAAAAATAGGATCTTGTGCGTGCTGGCGGGAGCGTAGTTTGCGCTAAAGCTTAGCAAAATCATGGCGCTGCTAATAGCGATAAAAATGCGGTAAAGCTTAAACACGCCTCCGCCTGCGAGTTTGTTTACCTTTGATATCGCGCCGTAAAGGCAGATGACGGAGACGAACAGCATCGCTACGCGCATACTCGTTGCGATATCAAAGAGGCTTTTTGGTAAAACCATCTCTTGCGAGAGTAAATTTAAAATAACCAAAATCCCAGACGCCATGCCCAGCGCTTTTGCCGTGTTTAGATGCCTCATAAAGCTCGTTTGCATCTTTTTCCTTTATAAATTTTTGGAATATTTTATCTAAATATATTTAGAACTAACATTAAATTTATCAGCTTTTGGGTTCGGTTCGACAACGCACGTGTAAATTTAAATAAATACTAGCTTAAATTTATAGGATAATATTAGTATCTTTTTTAAGTTTATTAATAAAAAATAGTCTCAATGATAAAATAAAACGAAAATATCTTACAAATTTTTGATGCTTTAAAAGCATATATAGCTAGTTTAGCTTAAGATCTGATTTAATATCAAAATTTATATATATCTACGTTTTTTCAGGTACAACTAGCGCTTTTAGCATAAAATAAAGCTTAAAAAAATGATAAATTCGTAATAAAAAAATAAATAAAAAATTAAAATCTTAATTTAAAAATCAGTTTAATTGCGCTATAGTTTCATTATTCAATTTTATCACAAGGAGAACCGATATGGGAACCAGAAGAGAACACGACTTCATAGGCGAGCTAGAGATAGCCGACGACGTATATTATGGAGTGCAAACGTTTAGGGCGCTTGAGAATTTCCACATGAGCGGACGACCGCTTAAAGATTATCCGTATTTCGTTAAGGCATTTGCTCAAATCAAAAAGGCTGCGGCCTTAGCCAACAAAGAAGTCGGAGTTCTAGACGCGCAAAAAGCCGACGCCATCGCAAAAGCGTGCGACGAGCTGATCGCGGGTAAATATTTAGATCAATTCGTAGTAGATATGATCCAAGGCGGTGCGGGAACTAGCACCAATATGAACGCGAACGAAGTTATAACAAACGTCGCGCTTGAGAGCCTAGGACACAAAAAAGGCGAGTATCAGTATCTGCATCCAAACGACCATACGAATTTAGGCCAAAGCACCAACGACACTTATCCAAGCTCGATCAAAGTCGCTACATACGCTAAACTAACCGATCTTTTAAAGGCTATGGAGCTACTTAAAAACGAGCTGGAAGCCAAGGCAAAAGAATTAAACGACTATGAATGATCAACAA
>ERZ773087.1626-NODE-1626-length-13650-cov-9.444060_pt1 | contig 13650 bp, 16 predicted proteins | sample MGYA00511375_ERZ773087 | MGnify/ENA primary metagenome ERZ773087 (study PRJEB29015, sample SAMEA2737995) | human oral metagenome | biome: human oral; feature: human-associated habitat; material: dental | place: China | collected 2063 ...
ACGCGCCCGACAACACCGCCATCAGCGCCCGCTCCACACCAAACGACGGCTCGATGACGTGCGGAACAAATTTTGTGTTCGTCCCCTTGACGGTGTATTCCATGCTCTTGCCACTAACCCGCTGGATATTCATCAGGTCAAAATCAGTGCGATAAGCGATACCCATCAACTCCTCGCGGCCGATAGGATAATCGTACTCAATGTCGATCGTCTTTTTGCTATAGTGCGCCCGATCCTCTGCCGGCACGTCCAGCTCGTGGATATGCTCTGGTTTCAAGCCCAATTCTGCCAAAAACGCATGTGTCGCCGTCAGCAATTCATTAAACGCCTCTTGCCAATGCTCAGGATCGACAAAATACTCAATCTCCATCTGCTCGAACTCGCGAGAACGGAAGACAAAATCGCGCGGCGCAATTTCATTACGAAACGCCTTACCCTGCTGAGCGATACCAAATGGCAAATTAGGATAGAAACTATCGACGATGTTTTTGAAATTGGTGAAGATGCCTTGAGCGGTTTCCGGACGAAGATAAGAGATACTATCCTCACTTTCGGTCGCACCAACGTGCGTTTTGAACATCATATTAAACGTCCGTGATTTGCTCAGTGGATTACCATCCGGGCTTTTGATGCCTTGTTCGGCAATCGCCGCATCCATCTGCTCCATGGTCATACCGTCCGCATCAACACCATTATCTTTGAGGATATGATCAGTACGGTAGCGGCGGTGATTAACCATGTCTTCACATAGCGGATCGACGAAGGTATCCACATGCCCACTCGCCTTCCACACCTTCTGATTCATCAAAATCGCTGCATCGACACCGTACATGTCGTCACGCTCGTCGACGAATCTGCGCCACCACAGGTTCATAATATTGCGTTTGAGCGCCACGCCTAGCGGGCCATAATCCCATGTGCCACTCAGGCCGCCGTACACATCCGACCCCTGATAAATAAAGCCGCGGCGCTTGCACAGGCTAATAATTGCTTCCATCGTTACATTACTCGTTGTGCTACTCACACGCGTCCTTTCTCCGCGTTGGCAACGCGGCAGCTTCATGATTGGTTCTTTGCTATTATTATAGCATTTCTTGAGGTGGGTACGTCCTTCATCGGGTGGATGATAAAGCAGCACAGTATACACACCAAACCGAAGATGTTCCGGCCAGAATATATACAGAGCTTATCCGTTTGCTTAGTCACTGACCTCCAGATATTTTCTTGTTCGGCATATATACTGTGCTGTAGTTACACCCCAGCATGCTGCCGTGCCACCAGCCAGCACTCGGGCAGGATGGTCAGCACGCCACCGACCTGTGCTACTACTGTGGGTGGGCGCGTGGCGAGCAGACGGAGCAGCTTGATGTGCGCTGCGGTGATGTCGCCTTGGTCGCTCAGGCGCAAGCCACGTTCTGACCCGTCATACATATACCGCCGCTCGGGCTGGAGGGGTTGGCCTACGACGTCGCGCAGCAGGTTAAGCTCGTAGCCCTGCAGCGCCGCATAATGGATAGCTAGCCAGGCTTGAGTAAGCATGACGGGCACACTAGTCTGATTGAGCCCCTCATATACCAAGCGCAGTACCTCATACCACGCTGGCTCGTCTAGCATGCGGCTGGCCTGCGCCACCAGCTGGATGGCGGCATAGCCAGCTTGTAGGCGATCATAATCGGCCACGATTGTCTGATAATACTTCGTCAGGCGGGCCTGTGTTAGCACACCCAGCTCACTGCGCCCCTGGCGGATGACGACATCGCTGATCGCAAAGAGCTCAACCGCCCCAGCTAGCCGACTCTTTTCGCGCCGGACACCCTTGGCAATTACCGCCCGCTGCCCCTCTGGCGTGAGCAATTGCAGTACGCGGTCAGCCTCGCCATAGTTAGTGCGGCGCAGGACAATTGCTGTGGTGCGCTGCATACTCATGCCGCTACCTCGCTTGGGATGTACCTGTGTAGTACGTTCGTCACATCGCTCGGGTGCATCGTTGTTTTGTCCAGCAAGGCCACCACACCGTAGGGTGCAAGATCGGCTAGCGTCATGTCGCTCGCATTATTACTACAGATGATGATGGGGATGCGCGCTGTATCGCTATACGATTGCAGCTCATGAAGCAGCACCAAGCCATTACCCCCGGGCATGAACATATCGAGGATGATCACCGCTGGGAGCGCCTCGTCAAGCGCTGCCATGCCAGCCAGCACATCAGCCGCATAGATGGGCACTGCACCAGCCCGCCGCACCGCCGCAAGCTGCAGCTCAGCAAACCATTGATCATCGTCGATGACCAACACCCGCGGCGGTGATTGTGTCATAATAACCTCTGTTGATACACCGCCTGGAGATCGATGTAGAAGGTCGCGCCATCGCGGTGCCGAACTGCTCCAATTTGCGCCTCCATCGCGCTGGCAAATTGCCCCGCAATGTAGAGCCCTAGGCCACTGCTGCCTGGCCGGCTGTGTAATGGCTGTGCGCTGACGCCAAGGCGTTGCTCCAATTGCTGCCAGAGCGATGGCGGAATGGCTGGGCCGTAGTCGCGCACCGCTAGGCGGATTACCTGGCCACCAGCCCGCTGGGAGAGCCGCACTACCACGGGTGCATCGCCTTCGCCACTGTAGTGAAGTGCGTTGTCGGCGAAGTTGCACAGGATGCGCCGCAGGAGGTCGCGGTTGCCAAGACCCACCACTGCCCGCCGCGGCACACGTACCGTCAGGCGACGCCCCTTGGCTGCGTAGAGTGGCTGGAGCTCGGCCACGACGTCGCGCGCCACCAACGCCAAGTTGAGCGGCTCGATGCCAAATAACTCCTCGTGGAGACGAGTGGATTGCGTCAGGTCGGTGGTGAGGCGCAAGGCCCGCTCGCTGGTGAGTGCCATCCGCCGGGCTAGCTCGGCCACCTCGACGGGCGACAGCCCACCAGCCTCCAAGCTCAGCGCCAATTGCCGCAGCAGCGCCAGTGGCGACTTGAGGTCGTGTGCCGCCGCAACAAAGAGCGACGCCTCCCCCCAGGAAGCGCCGCTCATCATAACCGCATTCCCCTCCGTGCTCATACCAGCTGCATTGTAGCACAGATCGTCGCAATGTTCTATATTTATTCGTTAAATTTAATGGTTTTTATCAGGGCTTCGTAGTCGTTATTAAATACGTCGGCATCTGTCCGCACCGTAAGCGTCCGGTCGCGCATCTTGATTACTACTGCGGTGCCGCGGATGTCTTTGCTAAAGTTTCCTTCCAGACGCGTGCCTGTCAGGCCTTTGTCATTGCTCCAGGCACTCGATTTCAGCTCACCTTTTTTGATCTGGTTGTCGTAGTCGTTTACTGCTTTGTCGTAGATCTTCTGCTCAATGCTAATCCGAATGGCAATCTTCTGCGTGTCTGTCACTGGTGGCACGACGCGGGGGTTGAGGTATGCCTCATACGTCTTCCCACCACCCTCGCTCACATCAGTGGCTTGGTAGGCACTCCAGGTCTTGGGATAATCGAAGGTCAGGCGGCCATAGTCATCTGGCCCAACGAATTGCAGCATCGGCTGCTTTTCGCGCTCGGCAAATTTCTTCTCGTCTTCGTCTGCTTGCGTCTTCTTGGCCTCAGCTTGCGCTGCGGTAATCTTGCTATCGAGGTTGCTCTTGGCCTCGGTGTAGTTGGTATAAGCCCAGGCCGAAAACCCACCAAAGAGCACCACCAGCAGTGCTAGTCCGATAATGGCAAAGGTGCTGCCACTAAGAAAACTTCGTCGTTTGTAAGATTGCTTCGTCATACCCCTATTATACTTATGCCTGGGGCGATAGACAAGAGCGCGATGAGGATTTGTCTATGAGCTAGAATCTCTTCGCTTGCGTAGGCTCCTCTACTTACCACTTCATCCGATGGAGTGTGCAAACAGATTGCAATAATCTGTTTGCAGCCCAGCGCAAGAGGTCGACACCTGGGAGGTGTCGACCCTTATAGTGTTCCGGAGGAGGGAGTGGTAAGTAGAGGAGCAAAAATAGTGTATATTTGCCATTACTGGTACTATGTGCTATTCATAAATACATGAAACGACGCTACCTCCCGACAACACCACGCAGTATTAGTCTCACCATTATCGCCGTACTCCTCTTGGGCATACTTGGCTATGGGGTATATCGCTGGCGAGCGACGCGGATCGACTTTAGCTACTTCGAGCCATCTTCCTTGCCAGCCAATGCAACGCTTGCCCAGCGGCGTCTTATCAAGGACGAGCGCAATAACGGTACATTTGTTCGCACAAGGCAGCGCTTCCGAGCAAAAGATGGCTGGTACTATACCATCACGCAGTGGTCAGGCCAGCACGCATCGGCGGGTGGCAGTCTCACAAAAGACCCGCGCGTCGCCTCTTGCAGTTGGATCGAGACTCCACATAAGCAAACCTACCGCCTATGCTATCGCTATGCTGGAGATATGATAACCACGTATGTTGAGCTCAATCGAGGCACTACTTACCTCGAGCTCTCCTTCTCTCATCGCGTTGAGCAAGCAGCTATTACCACGATGATCGACTCTCTCAAACCAGCCAGCACCCTGTGGCTGCCTGTGACGCATTCATCAAGCGAGGATTAGCAGCGCTTTTAATCGCGCTCTGCTCGCACTTGATACAGCTTATGCGCGCCTTGCTCGCGCACTGGCGTCCAGCCGGGCACGGCAAAGGCGTAGGAGATGAACCATAGGTCTGTGCCCAGGTGGGTGGCTTGCTGCTGCACATGAGCAGCCATCCGAGCGATGTCGCGCGAGTCGCCAAAAGTGTAGACCACTGTGGTGCCAGTTGGAAAGTTCGTGCGGTAGAGGTTACCACACACTACCATCGCTTTGGTATCACCACGCAAACGCCAGCGCGAGAGCAAGACGAGGAGTGGGTTAAGTTCCACACCATAGGCTCGTGCCCCCTGCTGGCGGGCAATCTTTAAGACGATGCCATCGCCTGAGCCCATGTCCACCAAGCAATCCTCTGGCCCGAGGCGATAGAGCTTGGTCAGCGCCTGCTGCACATCGCGGCGGTGCGATGGCACATAGGGCGCGCCCGTCAGCGCCGTCACGCAAAACAGCAGGATGATGACCAGGAGTGCCCACCACATCATCAGGCGGCTGCGTCCTCTGTGATAATAGTTACCTTATTTTTGATCTCTCTCAAGCGCTGGTCGATCTGCTCGGCAACGCGTGCGGCCTGTTGGTAGCGCTCTACCGCTGCCTCGAGCTCAAACTCATCACTGTCAAACCACGCCAAGATTTCTTCCAGCTGCTCCATTTGCTCACGCAGTGAACGGTTATCTGCATTGCTCTGCTGGTCAGGTTGCTGCGGCACTGATGGGCTTGCTGGTGTATTATTGGGCTGGCTATAATCCGGCGTGATTCCCTCTGCTGCAAGGGCCATTGCCAGTTGGTCGTCATCACTCAGTGTGGTACGCTTGGCCCGAGTGCTAGGTGTGGCGGATTTCGCCTGTTTCGTTGGTTGTTTTGCGTTCGACATGGGTTACCTCCGCTGTTATCATATCGCTATATCGCTCAATGGTGATCGTTTGGCCGACGGTGGCCTGGCCGCGCACCAGCGCGTAGCCACGCGCTAGGGTTGCTGCAGGGTTATACAGCCGGAGCCGGGCCTGCAATGCTGCGCATTGCTGCTCAAGCACCTGCTGTCGCCTGGCTAGCTTCACTCGAGCCTCAGCCAGCTGATGCTGCACCGCTAGCTGCTCATCATCTGCTGTAGCAATAATCGTTCGCTTCATTGCCTGTAACTGTTCGGCTAGTCGCGCTTGCACTGCCGTGGCATCAGGTGTGATGAGCTGAGCAGCGTTGGTCGGCGTCACAGCCCGGACGTCGGCGGCGAGATCGGCCAATGTCTCATCTGTGTCGTGCCCCACCCCAACCACTGTTGGCACCCGGCTTGCAGCGATCGCCCGCACCAGCGCTTCGTCGTTAAAGACTTGCAAATCATCGGCGCTGCCGCCACCGCGCACAATCGCCAGTACCTGCGGCACGGTCGCACGACGGTTGCAGCGCTCAATGGCGCGGATGATCCGATCGGCCGCACCAGCACCCTGGACTGGCACCGCATAGACATCGACCTGCATGCCGCCCCAGCGCTGGCCAATGATCGTCATAAAGTCGGCATAGCCTGCCGCCTGGGGACTACTCACCACAGCAATGTGCTCAGGCCACTCGGGTACTGGCCGCTTGCGTTCTGGAGCAAAGAGTCCTTCTGCACTCAGGCGCTGGCGCAGCAGCTCGAAGTTTTTCTTAATGCTCCCCTGCCCGACTGGTCGCACCTGCTGCACGGTCAGGCTGAATTTGCCGCGCGCCGTGAGCTTCGGCACAGCTTGCACTGCTACCTGCATGCCATCTTCTAGCGCCACCCGGAGCTGCCACACCATCATAAAGCAGCTCACGCTGCCTGTCTCGTCCTTGAGGTCAAAAAAGACAAACTTCCCCTGGCGCACTGCCATACTAGCCACCTCGCCCTCGACCGTTAGTACCGGAAATGCTCCCTCCAGTACCTGGCTCGCACAGGCAAGGAAATCGCTAACGCTCAGTGGTGGGAGGTTTGTCGCGTCCATAGCGCATGATGGTTAGTTGATAAAATGCATAGCCAAACACCAGTGTGGTAACGATGGCAATCACGCGGTAGAGCATCGTTCCAGCGATGGCTTGGCCCTGGCTCACGCCTGAAAGTGCCAATATCCCGACCATGACCGCCTCATACGCACCAGCTCCACCAGGGGTAGCGACGACCACCGCCATGGTCGTGGCCACGCCATAGGCGATGAGGATTGATGCAGGATTAACTGATACCCCCAGCGACTGGAAGGTCATCCAGAAGGGCAAAATCTCCATAATCGTAAAGATAATACTCCAGACGAAGGGCTGCCACAGCAGCTTCTTGTCGCGCCGCAGCTCGAGGAAGTCGGTGTGGAGGTCGTCGCAGTAGCGCCGCACCGCAGCTTCGTCCATCACTGGCTTTGTGCGCCGCAGGATGCGCCGTGCGAAGCCATTGATTGTCAGCGTGATCTGATGCGCCGCCTTGTGGAGCCGCCGCTGGCTCGTCAGCAAGTATACTCCTAGTAGCGTGATCATCGTCAGGCAAAATACCAGTCCCCCACTCATCAGGATAATCCAGCGGTTCACTCCGCTATCGATCGTCACTATTACCACCGCCACTGCAAGGAATAGCACCACTGCCACAAAGCCCATCACATAGCGCACCATTTGGGCCATTGTCGCACGCCCCGTCGAGACACCGTATTTGCGTAAGCGCCAGTTGGCGTATGATATACCGCTCAGGCCACCACTGGGGAAAGCGTGGTTGACGAAGTTTAGCTCCAGCGACAAGCGCATCAGGGCAAAAGGGCTCACATCACGCACGAAGCCCTTTTGCCGCAGATATGAGAAGATCATCTCACCCGCCGCTAAATACCCCAACGCCGCCACTGGGAAGACGGCAATCAAGACCCATATATTGACCTGCTGCAGCAAATGCCACGCCTGGAGAAGCTCGTGCCGCGACAAGAATAGAATCAAGGCAATCAGCACAAACGTCATAATACTCAGCCAGGTGCGGAAGGATAGCTGTTTTATTTTTTTGATATATCTCTGCATAGCTACGGTATATTATACCACGAGGTTAACTGCAGCTACTCCAGCATACTCGCTGGGCACGCAATCGTCGCCTCATAGGCCGTCCACTCGTCGTACTCAGTGTCGTACAACCAGTCTTTCGTCGCTTCATAGAACTCTCTGTCGGTACCGAACGGATCATCGACCGTTGGAACATGCCGGTATTTGGCAAGCTTTGCTTCAACAAACGCTGTTATCTCGACAAAGTCAAGCTGGGGCATAACCAGTGGTGTAACTGGGTCGCCATCAAAATACTCTGCGCCAGCAGGGTCATCCAAGAATGACTGGGAACACACAGTGAGAATATAGCGCCCTGGCTCGGTCGTGCCAACACCGACATCCTGATTAGGGGAGACGTCCATCTTCTCACGGACTAACTTATCGCGCGGTGCGATACAGACACCAACCTCAATTGCCCACGGGCAGCGTGCGTCACCAAATGACAGGTAGGGGCTCTTTGGGTTGTCAGGTTGATGCACCCATGTTGGACCGATTTTCCATTCCTTACCGACGAAACGCGACGAGTCCCAGGTGAGAAGGCGGGCTATTGTATAATATGACGTCATAGGCGTATGATATGCCTCCTCGTCGCTCCTGTCAATTATCGGCCTGGTTGCCTATTTCCTCCATTCTTACCCGCTTTTGCGCTATACTAGGCATATGTATATTGCGATTCTTGGCCGGCAGCCGGCCCTGGGTGTGGCGGAGCTGGAGTGTCTGTATGGCGCGGCGGCGGTGCGTTGGTTTGGCGGGCAAGCTGCTACTATTACCTCTGATATATTCGATTTTGAGCGCCTAGGTGGCAGCCAAAAGGCGGGCCGGGTGGTGTTAGAGCTGCGCGGTAACTGGCTGGCGGTGAGCCGGCAGATTGTCCGCCACTATAGCGCGCAGTGGCAGGACGCGTCGCACAAGATTACGCTGGGCATGAGTGCTTATGGCTTCTCTGTCAGTGCCCGCGAGGTGCAAAAGACTGGCCTTATTCTCAAGGCAAAGCTGCGTGCTTCTGGCACGAGCCTACGCCTCATCCCCAACGCCGCTCCAGCGCTCAATACCGCCACCAGCCACCACAACAAGCTTGGTCGCTCACCGCATCATATCGAATTGCTGGTAGTGCGAGCCCAGGATGGACGGGTTATTGTGGCGGAGAGTGTTGGCGCGCAAAACATTTCTGCTCTGGCCGCACGCGACCAAGCCCGTCCGCGCACTGATGCCTTCGTCGGTATGCTGCCGCCTAAGCTTGCCCGCATGATGGTTAATATGGCTGGGCCACTGGTGCAGCCCTCACCTGCTACTAAGCACTCAGCGCCCCGCCCCGTGCTGCTCGACCCCTTTTGTGGTACCGGTACTGTCTTACAAGAGGCGCTCCTCCTAGGCTACGATGTGTGCGGCAGCGACCTGAACCCCAAGATGGTCAGCTATACCAGCGAGAACCTCGCCTGGCTGCAGCGCCGCTCTACTGCGGCTACTCCTGGCGCGGTACATAGCATTACTCAGGCAGATGCCACTACTCATCAGTGGGCAGACGCCCAGCAGCTCAGCGCCGTCGTCTGCGAGACATACCTTGGCCAGCCCTTCTCTGCCCCACCCGCTCCGGCTAAGCTCAGCACTGTGCGTACCACGTGCAACCATATCATCAGTCACTTTCTCACTAATCTTCGTCCCCAGCTGCGCTCTGGCACACCACTGGTCATCGCGGTGCCCGCTTGGCGCGGCAGCAATGGGCAGTTTACTCACCTGCCACTCATCACCCAGCTAGAGCGACTGGGCTACCAGCGCCGCCTACTCCAGCACGTTCGCCCCGCCGACCTCTGTTATTACCGCGAGAACCAGGTAGTTGCGCGGGAGTTGTTGGTAGTGGAAGTAATGAAATAACCTTGTGTGGTAAAATCTCATTCTGGTCATCCAGCAGTGGGTGTATTTCCTTCTGCATGCTAACGGCTATAAAAAGCAAAGAACCTCAGCATGACATAGCTGAGGTTCTTCGTACCGCTCTGGTAGCATGGAATTATTGGCGGTTGTTTGCCTCCATGTCCATTCCATAAGCTTCAGTTCCTACGTGCAACCGTGCAACATCAAGATCATGAAGGTTAATGCCATGTAGAGACTGTACCACAGCATTCAAACGACGCACAGCACTTGCTGGTACGTTGCCGCCTCTAATGATACTCATTAACTCATTTGCTGCAGTATCCAACACCTCTGGAGCGTTGCGAAGCGTCTCTTCTGCACGCCAAAGGGCTCGTCTTTTCTCTTCCTCTTTAATTTCTTCTACTGTCTGAGGAGCCGGTGCTTCGTGAGTGCCTACCCCGCCATGAAGCGCTGCACGTATATCCCCTGGAGTTGGTGGCGCAGCTGGTGCTGTTGATTCATGAGTCTCAGCAATTTCTCTTAAGCTCTCTCGAAGCTCAGCTGCAGTGGGCGGAGGAGTGTCCTGTGGGGCATCGTCCTGCCCTGATGGTAAACCACTCACATCAACATATCGAAGCGCCTCAAGCTGCGCCAAACCTGCCTCAATCTCCGAGCTGCCGCTCGGTCCACTGCCCGAATACGGCCACTCACCTTGTGATCCAAATCCTCTTGACCCTTCATGTCGTCCTGCCATCATCACTCCTTTTCCGTATCAGCGTTATATCTTAATATACCTATTATACCACCATAGTGCCAACTATCCAATTCGTGCCTGGCTAATACTATCGCCACAATCTGTACTGCTACCTCTGTTATTATTCTCTTTCTTACAGCTTACGGCCTCGTTGATTCTTGTGCTTCCCTTGCCGCTTCCTCCTCTCGCGTTGCAGCGGTTGGCATTCTTAGGGCTGCTATTCAATCCACACCGCTTGACTTCGCCCACGCCCTCACGTATAATCGTATAGATTGTTTATATTAGCTAAAGGAGTGATATGTCAAAAGTCAAAGCAGGTGGCTCAAGCAAGAACGTCCACAATAACGCTGGGGCACGCCTTGGCGTCAAGCGCTTCGGTGGCCAGCAGGTCAACGCTGGTGAAGTCCTCGTTCGCCAGACAGGCGCTACGAAGATCGCCGGCCCTGGCACATACATGAGCCGCAACTACACCATCCACGCCGCTCACAGTGGTGTTGTCAGCTTCAAGAAGGTCAAGAAGTCTACCTTCACTGGCAAGACCCAGCCACGCACCCAGGTGTGCGTCAGCGCAGCGTAAGTGTTTTATAGCGCATATACAAAACCACCTTACAACTGAGGTGGTTTTCTTGTTTTTGATAATAAGTCCAGCACGTTTGGTGCGTATTACCAATAAGTATCTATGCTTGTATTATTCAGCAATAACACGCTCTGTCCTAAAAGATAGCCTTATTACTCTACGCGTCCGAGTACCCGCTCCACGAGTGGGCTATTATCCACCTCTCCACTCGCTTTTGCTGCCACACTCCCAACTAATTGGCGAGCGCTATTTCCGCTGAGATGCTCATATGTATTGCCACTTTGAGTGGGCAGTATTTCTGTTTCTTGCTCATCAGTTGAGTCATTCTGGTGAGTAGCATGAGTGGTATCAGCAACGGGTTGCAATCTGCCATCCTCCATCATCACGCCATAGGCTCTTTGCAGATATGCATTGGTGAAGTCGAGGTTCTGCTCCTGTAGTACCACGAGCGGTACACATTTCTCAAGCTGGTGGATGTTGCTTCGGTTGACTAGCTTGGTCATCCGCACTAGCGCCACGTCATTTTCGTCAATAATCTCTGTATCAATCCACCCTTCGTCGAGCTGACCGCTGCTGCGCAGCACATTCCACCGGTGGCGTGGCACATCTTGGCGCTTGGGAATGCTGTGCGTATCGGGATGAGTTGCACGCTCTTTTGGCGTGCCATCCGTTGTAATTGGCTGCGTCAAGAGGTGCTCGGGCTGTCGTGGTGGGAGTGATGCCGAATATTTTTCCGTCATCTTTTTATAATACCATGAAACAATGCTGAAGAAAAATCGCTCAGAAGCAAGGGCTCGCTGCACGCTTCATTCGACAGCCCTCTGGCCTCTGTTATTCTTGGCTCATGCCTAGGTGATACTTAATACGGGCCACTACGTCACCGATCATCACTTGCGACTTGACGAGGTAATCATCCACCCCTAGCTGCTTGGCTCGCTCTTTGTCCTTGGGCTGGCTCAGCGCCGTCAGCATGATAACGCGGACGTTGGTAGTGTCTGGGGTGTTACGCAAGATATCGAGCACGTCGAAGCCGCTGATCTTAGGGATCATCACATCAAGCAAGATCAGATCTGGCCGAACATCGACCACCGCCGAGAGCGCATCTTCGCCATTGTGCACTTCGCTCACCGCAAAGCCCTCCAGTTCGAGCCGCGAGCGATACACTGCCAGCAGCGCGGTGTCGTCTTCTACTAAGAGAATTTTCTTTCGTCTGTCCATATGCCTTTATGGTAGCGTAGATACGAGGCAAATACAATACTTTTGGCGAACAATTGTTTGCCTTTTGTTGGATATATGTCTACTCTGCGAACTTTTGTAGTGCGCTATCGAGCTGTGGGTCACGGCCAGCGTTGCGATCATCGGTGCTCATTTTGACCTCAGTATCTGGCGCAATGCCGCCCTGTGAGATATTGCGGCCACTTGGGGTATACCAACGCGCCACGGTGATTTTGAGCTTGCGGCCGTCAGGTAGATCAAATAGCTTCTGCACGGTACCCTTGCCGAAGGTCTTTTCGCCGAGTAATGTCGCCGCTTTGTGGTCGTGTAGTGCCCCCGCTACGATCTCACTAGCACTGGCGCTATTGCCGTTGACGAGGACAGTCGTCTTCACCCCCTTAAGTAGTGCCTGGCCGCTGCTCTGCACGGTGTCACGCACGACATCGCCAGACTTCTCTACTACCACGACTTTGTTCTCAAGCCACAGGCTTGCGACCTCGCGAGCAGCCGTTACATAGCCGCCACCGTTGTCGCGTAGGTCGAGTACCACAGCCCGCACCCCCTGCTGGACGAACTGCTCTGCCGCTTGGCGCGCGAGTCGGCCAGTTTGATCATCAAACCGGGTAATAGTGAGGATACCCACGCCATCGCGAATCTGGCTACGCACACTGGCGTCACTTACCTTGGCCCGGACGATGGTATATTCCTCGGTCGATTCCTCACGCTGCATCACGAGCTTGACGGTTGTACCAGCCTCGCCCCGCACTTTGCTGGCCACTACCTCAGGGTTCTGCCCTTCCACCGATTGGCCATTAATACTGCGAAAGATATCGCCGGCTCGCAGGCCTGCTTTGGCTGCTGGTGAATCATCGACGACACGCACTACTGTTGGATGGTTGCCCCGTGATGCAATCTCCACGCCAATACCGCTCACTTCGCCATTGAGGCTGCGGTCAAACTGCTCGGTCTCTTGCTTGTCCATGTAGGTAGTGTAAGGGTCACCAGTAGCTGCAGCTAGGCCACGATTAGCGCCATCGATCAGCTTGGTGTCGTCCAGTTTACCATCATACTCTGCTTTAAGCTTGCGATAGGTCTGCTGCACACTGCTCAGGTCAATGCTATCGGCTGACACCTTAAAGCCAAAGACTGGTGCAATCGCCGCATAGAGCTTATCGGCGTACATCCCTGCCACAAAGCCAGCCCCCAGTAGCAGCACCGCCACGAGCAAGGCCGTTAGCTGCGAGATAGTCAGCTTCTTTGGTTCATCATAGTCATATTTCGAGCGGCTCGCGCTCGCCGTGTCACTCCGTACCATACTATGGTATTATACTACGCCAGGCGACGCGGCAAAAGAGTACGAAGATACCATCTACCCTCGTGCTCTATCGCTCTCTATTTCACCCTTCACGTTCAGTTATTTCTTTTATATCTATCTTCATATATTCTCCTTTTCTATCTCTATATATCTATACATCTCTTTCTCTATATTTCTATTTCTATATCCTTATCTATATCTATATTTCTCTACTTATCTCTATTCATCTATCTCTATCTCTATCTTTATCTCTATTTACTTATTTTTATATCTCTTTATTTCTATCTTTATATTTCTTTATTTATCTACTTATCTTTAT
>ERZ773087.1630-NODE-1630-length-13631-cov-8.599072_pt1 | contig 13631 bp, 18 predicted proteins | sample MGYA00511375_ERZ773087 | MGnify/ENA primary metagenome ERZ773087 (study PRJEB29015, sample SAMEA2737995) | human oral metagenome | biome: human oral; feature: human-associated habitat; material: dental | place: China | collected 2063 ...
CCGCCGATGGCCATATGGACAAGGATTTTCGTTCCTTTGCCGTCGTTCGGAAGTTTATGCGCAAGTTTAAACGCTTCCTCACCGAATACGCCTGCCAGTTCCTGCTGTTCTTCTATTTTCTTTTTGTCAAAGATTCTCCCGAGCTCATTCAACGCGTTGCTCGTGTCTCTATTGAGTGCGGAGAGGTCTTGATTCGGGTTTTCGCGCACGTCAATACTCCCCGGCGCAATCGCAGATGTGGTTGTGCTGTCTGCATTGCCTCTCGCGGGAACGGAAAGGACGGGCGTCAGCCCTTTCATGTTGTAGCCTTCTCCTGCGCCGTACGTAATGTTCGGCACCTATAATAAGATTATCTCTCCTCATCTCCGAGTATCGCCGATATGCAGATTTCATAATATCCATTTCCTTGAGAAATTTTGGCAACGTAATCTTTTTTATAACCCCGCATATAATTCCCCCCCTCGGTCACATCACGCCACCCATTTGCAATCATTTCCTGTTTGTTAAATATATGATACATATCGCCCTTCACCTTAATATAAAATTGACGATCTCCTCCTATAAAAGTCTTATTTTCAATATCAAGGACTGTTTCGGTCTGTATCTCTTTTAGATCATGCAGCGCATAAACAAGAATGAGTTCGCGAGTTTTCGTGTGCTTATCAAAGAGGAGTGGGAGATATAAATATACATAGGAAAATATAAGTATCACTCCTATGATCACAACTTTAAATTTTCTATCAATCAATCTCCATCTCTCCCATTTCCGATAAGAATCAGATACTCATTCCCTTTTTGAGATATTGAATACTCGATATTTTCATCTGGTGATTTATAGTGATTATATTCAACCTCTATCCCATCTTTGTAACTTTTTTCATGGGTTTTCAACTCCAATTCTCCTTTGTATCGTTTCATCTCCTGCTCTATACCTCGTGGGCTACTGTACTTAATTATTATACTAAATCGTTTACCAAGGCGATCGCTAGGGATAGCTTCTATGACATCGTGTTTAGGTGGCAAATCAAGTTCTTGAAAAGCAACGAGAAAATTATTCCAATTTTCTCGTTCTTTTGTTTTAATCCCATATATATAGATAGCAAAACATAATAGAGCAACATAATAGATAGTTAATATGATGAACTTTCTCTTTTTCATAATTAAAAATCCTTTTGTTCTCCTTCGTAAAGTGTTCCTCCTAGAGAAAGCCCGGCCCCCGGCGTAGTGCCTACGAAATCATAAACAAAGTAATATTTTCCAAATCCCCAAGCAATTCCTTTTCCCACCCCCATACTTATAGCCCCGTCAATAGACGGTCCTGTCAATTGCTCTTTTATTATGTTAGGATCAGTGATAATATTTCCATCTGAATCTTCCAAATGCCCTCGCCCCATTATCATGCTAGCCCCCCCAAGGAGCTTTTCCAGCTCCTAAACTATATGAACTATACACCGGGGTGTCCCTTCCACATTAAATACCATAATTGTTCCTTGCACGCTTACACCATATGCTCCACCGGATACTCCTATGAGGTTACAATATCCCTCTGGTAGATTATGCACAATATTGTCATCCCGAATTGCCTCCCTAACAAACTGAATTTCTGTGAGCAAGCTATTATTCCTTGTCCCGCTTGCCGCCGCTGCGGCACCTGCTCCCGCTGTTCCGCCGGCTGCTCTGGCTGCCGCCGCGCCGACGATAGCGCTCACGATTTGTGCCGCGCCGGGATCATGCTTGGCAATCTTGTCAATTTCTTTAATCACGGCTTCGTTGAGTCCCGCACCCGCGGCGCCCGATGTGAAGCCCGCCCCCGTGATGCTGCTCATGATGCCGCCGATAGCCGCGTGGACAAGGATTTACAAATAATATAAAATTATAGTTATTCCACCAATCATGAATAAAGCTCCCACTACCCACAACCAAGCAACACGTTCAAATGCAAACTTAACTCGGAGATTCTTTTTATCCGCTTTTAGCAAAACTTCGGGATCTGTTTTGTTCAAATATTGAGTATATCTATAAGTAAAATATGAGCCAATGAACAAAGTTGCTCCTATATAGAAAATCTGAACACCAAATCCCACATCTGTTTCCAAAAATATCCTTGTCTTTAAGAAAAAATGATCTACAACGCAGGGTCCAGTTCCTAATACTATTAAACAAAAGATCCCAACTATAGATTGCAAGCCTTGTAGACTTATTTCCTTCCTTTTATAATAGTACATTGTTCTAAAGATTACTACAACACCTAATATAACTAATAAGATAAGGCTCCACACTCACCGTTACCTCCTTTCAATATCCTTATATGCTGCTGCCGCCTTTTCTTTATCCTTTTTTATACCTTCTCGTAGCCAACTCTTAACATATGCTCCGCCGACACCACCTAACCCCCCCTCCTACATAGGCTCCGGGCGGTCCTAATAAGGTCGGTGTTTTAATTACCTGTAGCCATCTCCCATAGATATTATAATTATTCTCAATAATTTAGATACACATACAGCATCCCCAAAGCACCCACCAAGGAAGAAAACGTTGCAACGATTTGATATCTCCTTATGTCTTTTTTTGTTTCAAAAGAAAATAAAATCGAAGGAGGCCAGTTGCTTTCTGCGCCATGTTCCATTGCGATAATTTTTGCGTTGAAAAAGGATATGACATTAAGGTTAAAACTAAAACACATCATGCTTAGCCAGAAAAAACCTTCATGCATATTGTTCGTCATTGCAAAAAAGACCATCCTATCCATAAGATAAAACATGATTGGATAGTTGATGAAGAATATCCAAACATTTATAAGATATCCTCGCTCATCTTTATATTTCCAATCAATATGCCGATTATATAAATTCCTAAAAGATAATCCTCCTACTATGAGGAAAAATACGTCTAATGCGAGTTCCATCAATTTCTCCCTTGTTTTTTATTAGTATCTCCCAATAAAAACTCTTTTGTAGAATTTGTGAAGAATGCCTTTGCCAAGGTCGTAGAGTTCTTTATCAGCATTCTCCTTCTTTATATCACTTCTGACATTTCCCTAACGTATACTTAGAATCTTCAAGCATAATAATATAAATAAGACATTACAGCAATAAATATCATACAATTTACTATAGATACCCCCTGATATCTCCTTATACTCGTTTTTGTCGAGAGGGAGAAACATAACACCGGGGAGCATACATTTGTTTCTCCATTTTCTAATGTTGTAATTTTCAAATTAAAAAAAGTAATTATATGAACTATAAAACAACAAAACATTATAATCCCCCATGGTAATGCAATTATTTTATTATCTAACAACGTATAATACAAAGTTCGATTAATAACACAAACCATAATAGGTAGATTAATCAGCATCATATAAGAATTCACAGCATACCATGTATCTACTTTATATGCGCGATTGATATGATGAGTATAAAGATTTCTAAAGGTTAAAATACCACCTATTAGAAAAATGCAATCTAACACAATATCCATTATTGTTTCTCCTCTACTTTTGGTTCATCTAAGACTTTTTCTTTTAGCCACGTCGTCCCTTCGGCAACAAATACATTGGTCGCAATAACACCTATTGCCCCCACCCCAGTCGATGTTAAAGCAGAATCTAAAAGGATTGTGCCAACAAATGCCCCTGTATTAATTGCCACAGCACCGACAAACTTCTCACCATTATACTTTTGGGCATCTTGATAGGTATCATAAATAAGCCCCAGTGGACTTAACACACCTACTTTTGTCAGACGCCCCTGTTTCACTACATACGCAGGGATTTCTTTTTGTAGGCTTCTATACTCCTTTGCAAGACTATCTGCCTGTTTATTTAGTAGTGTAACAGGTAAATCTCCCCCAAATTTAAAGGTCTCTATTCCTATTGTTTTCCCTAATTCAACACGTCTCTCTCTATTTGGATCTGTATTTTCTTTTTTAGAATTGTCCTTCGGATTTCCTGTAGTTTCTGTGCTATTCCCACGAGTCTTCTCACCCTGTTTATCATTTGATCGGTTACCCTTACTATCCTTGTTGTTTACATCATTCTTTTGGATTGTCGTTGCGGTATTGTCTTCATCCGAATGTTCTTGTTCTGTGTCTTCCTTTGGGTTCTCTGCGATCTGTGTAGTACGTCGCCATGGTCCCCAATATATCCTTTCTTCGGTGTGGCTAGAATTTTTGTCATCAATAATATTTGTTTTAGTAAACCCATCCTCATCTGGAGTTTTCGTAGAGGCGTTCTTTTCTACTTCAACGATTCTAACAAATTTTGTGCCATCTGCTTTTGTATAGATAATAGGCTTATATTCGTATCCCGGAGTTGGTGTTTTTCCAATACGGCTAAGTGCCCGCTGTAAATAGCCCCCTTGCTCAAAGACTTGTGCTACCTCATATTCATCTCCTCCACATGCTTCTACAGCTTTTAGAAAAGCTTCCCTTTCTTGCTCGTCAAGAAAATCTTCAAGATGCTCAAATGAAAGACGCACAGCATTACACGATCTGAATGATTATGTAGTTTCATGTTTTTTCACGATATGTGGACTCCGTCCTAAGATACAGTTCCTCCTTTGTTTTCATTTGCTGCCGAGACTTCAGGAAGGAAGTGCACCTCTACACGGTTCTTTGCTTTGTCCGAAATCCATTCGGTCAAGCGAGCACGCGACGCTTCGTCCATATCCGATTGCAGATATATGAACGCAATTTGCGTTTCACTCAGAGCAGCCGATTTATCCCCAGTCCCGGCGGGTGCGTGTACACTCCCGACAGCGATGCGGGAGATTTGCGGAAATACAATACGCGCCTCTCGATTCCAGTCCAATATGTAAGTCCCCTGCTTCTCACTTTCCTCGCGGGCAGACTTGAGTGCGGTCACGGTCTGCTGCTCCTGCATAGAGGGAATGGCACTTTTTTCGACCTCGCTGAGTCTTTGATCGATCATTGCCTCCATCTTTTCTCTCTCTTCCACCGTTTCCGCAGAAAACACCTCCAACCGGAACGGCCTGAGGTATTTCTTTTCATGCAGCTTCTCCGTCAATGCCGCCAAGTCGTCCTCCGCTATTCCTGCAACCGTAAATACCGTCAGCATTTTCTTCTCGTTGTCCAATGTATAGGAGATTGCCAGACGGGGCGGTGCTTTGAAATTCTCTTCGATATAGCTCTTCGCCTGCGCGTTCTCCAGATTTTCCTGCACGCTCTGATACGCAAAGAAACAGCTGGGCAGCGTGACCAGTATGGCAAAGGTCAGCAAATAGCGTTTCTGTCTTGAAAATTCGACAGAATCCCGCGCAATCTTCGAGGGGATATCGATGATTTTCAGGACGATGAATGCCGTCAGACAGATAAAGAAGCTGTTGATAAAGAACAGGTAGAGTGCACCCACGGTGTACGCCATAACGCCCGTAGCAATGCCATATCCTGCGGTGCAGAGCGGAGGCATCAGAGCTGTTGCAATCGCAACACCGGGGATGACATTCCCGCCCTCTTTGCGTGTTACGCCGATGATGCCTGCGAGGCCGCCAAAGACAGCAATCAAAACGTCCCAGATGGTCGGCGATGTCCGTGCAAGCAGCGCCGAAGAGGGGGCATCGATCGGCGTGAGGCAAAAATAAAGCGTCGATGCAGCAACTGAAATAAGCACTTGGGCGAATAGATTACCTGCACCGGAACGTATATACGCGCTGTCATAACGGGCAAGCCCATAGCCAATTCCAAGGATCGACCCCATCAGCGGAGAAATCAGCATCGCGCCGATGATGACCGCCGTGCTGTTCATATTGAGCCCGATGGAGGCGATAAAGATCGCCAGCATCAGGACACTGAGATTCGTCCCCCGAAATCGCACGCCGGCGTTGATCCGCTTCGTAATTTCCTGTACCGAAGCAGTGTCGCCGCGCAAATCAAAAAAATCTTTTAGCTTATCCCAAATCAAACAAATCATCTCCTAAGAAAAAGGCACTGCTGCATGAAAGAAACGTACAGCAGCACCCCAATGTCAGCTCCGCGCATGAATCGATACGATTGTGCCGCCCACAATTCGAACTTCGAGCGTGCTGCGGTTCTACGCCAATCGGAGGGTCTATTTTATCAGCGATTCCTTAACGCACCGCTTCAAACATTCCCCATTCGTCGCAATCACGTCCTTATACCACGCAAAAGACTTCTTGCGGTAGCGCGCGAGCGTACCCGAGCCGTCATCGTTGCGGTCAACGTAGATGAAGCCATAGCGCTTGCTCATCTGTGCCGTGGACGCGCTCACGAGGTCGATGCAGCCCCACGTCGTATAGCCCATCACGGGCACGCCGTCCGCAATCGCCTCCTCCACCTGCACGAGATGATCGTTCAGATAGGAGATGCGGTAGTCATCCTCCACCGTCATGCCACCCGCACCGTCCGCGACAAGCATATCCTTCGCGCCAAGGCCATTCTCCACGATGAAGAGTGGCTTCTGCCAGCGATCATAGAAGCGGTTCAGCACGAGGCGCAGCCCCTCTGGGTCGATCTGCCACCCCCACTCCGACGCCTTGAGGTACGGATTCTTCTTGCCGCCGAGGAGGTTGCCGCCGCCCGCCGTGCCGCCCGCCCCCTCACAGATGCTGACGTAGTAGCTGAACGACACGAAGTCCACCGTATGCTCCCGCATGAGCCGCAAGTCCTCCTCCGTCACCCGCAGCTCGATGCCGTTCTCGCGGAAGTAGCGCTTCATATAGCCGGGGTAGACGCCGCGCACATGCACGTCGCCAAAGAAATCGTTGAAATGCTCCGCCTCCATGACGGCAATCATGTCGCGCGGCGCAGGCGTCAGCGGATAGGTCGGCATCGCGAGGATCATGCAGCCGATCTTGGCATTGGGAATGATCTCGTGCCCGATCTTCGTTGCAAGCGCGGAGGCAACCAGCTCGTGATGGCACGCCTGATAGAGATTCTGGAGCGACAGCTCCGATTTCGGCGTCATGATGCCGCCCGAGAGCAGCGGCTCGTGCAGCACGGAGTTGATCTCGTTGAACGTCAGCCAGTATTTTACTTTATCCCGATAGCGCGTGAAGATTGTACGCACATAGCGCTCGTAGAAGCCGATGAGTTCGCGGCTCATCCATCCGTTGTATGCCTTTGCGAGATGGAGCGGCGTCTCATAGTGCGAGATCGTCACGAGCGGCTCGATGCCGTATTTCCTGCACTCGTCAAAGAGATCGTCGTAGAACTGCAAGCCCTGCTCGTTCGGCTCCGTCTCGTCCCCGTTCGGGAAGATGCGGCTCCATGCAATCGACGTGCGAAAGACCCTAAACCCCATCTCGGCAAAGAGGGCGATGTCCTCCCGATACCGATGGTAGAAGTCGATCGCCGTGAGTTTCAGATTGTCCGCCGTCGGCGCTGCGGTCGGCACCCCCATGATGCCGTGCGGCATGATGTCCTGAATGTCGAGCCCCTTACCGTCCTCGTTGTACGCGCCCTCACACTGGTTTGCAGCGACTGCGCCGCCCCAGAGAAAATCTGTTGGAAATGCCATAGCCGCTCCTTTGCTGCGCCCGACGCACAGATCTACGCGAGTGTGATGCCGTTGTCCTGTGCAATCTTGCGGATGATCGGCTCGGGCAGTTCCGCCGCCTTTGCAACCGTCGCCGTATCCGTCCCCGCACGCAGGAGGTTCAGCGCCACGCTGATCACGCCCTGCTTGCGCCCGCGGAACTCACCCTCGCTGATGCCCTCCGCCTTTCCTGACGCTTTGCCCTTTTCCCATGCCGCTCGAAGAGCTTCCTCAAAACCCACACGCAGCGCCTCCACGCGCTGTGCACTCATCGTACGAATCAGTTCCTCGACATTGGTATCGCTCATTGATGATTTCATCCTTTCTGTTCTCTTGATATTTTTATTATAGAGGATTCCTGCGCGTCGGTCAAACTGTGCCAACACCCCCTATTCTCAGACACAGATCCGCATGTTATTCTATCGTCTTTTCCCCATCTGTACGAGCAGAAACACCGCTCTGCATAACCTCCTTGAGGAAGGTGCATAGCACAAAAAACCGCACGGAATTCTGATCGGTCATTTCACCGACTCAGAGCCCTGCGGTTTTCTTGTGCAGTAATATTCGATTGTTCAATGATTCCCTCCGTGAGAAGGACTACGCCGACGCCGCTTCGGCGTCAATCGCAGGACGCACACCCTGCAGATCAACCACGTACGGATCCCCAAACAACTCACGCGTCGCGTCGCTGTGGATATCCTCCTCCAACGAGCGCAGCGAACGTGCAAGCGCCTGAATGTCAACCTCGTACGCTTCACCATCCATGCGGTGGAGCTGCCGAATCTGCTCACGATACGCGAGCCGCTGAGCACGCATCCCCTCGATGAGGGCATCGTCCTTCGCGGGATAAACCGCTGCCGCGCGCACCATGGCATTGATTGGGATCCGTTTAGCCGGATCGTCCAGCACCGCTGCCAGTGATATGACTGCCATTACAGCCACCTCATTTCCTTATGAGTATTTTTCGTTGTGCTCGACTGCACACAACCGATCTTGAGACATTTCCTTTGTCTCACGTTTATTATAGAAAAAAAGCCAATGCTTGAACATAGTTCTTTCTTCCCATTTTTATTGTTTTTATCCAAAAATAACCTTCTTTTATCTTCATGATATAAAATTTATATCCAAATATTTTTCGTTATGCTATTGAATTTCATTCTCTCATATGCTATATTATCTACAGGCTTTCGTTTGAGACCATAGCCTGTGGAAAGGATATGGTTTCCAGAGCTCTCCTAAAATATAATACACAGCAAAAACACCCCGCAACTGCTCATTGCGGGGTGTTTTTGTGTATGCCTAGGCGTGCTCATGCGGCAGCTTGCAGTCGCGCCCCTTGATATGATCGTAGAGCCAGCGCGCAAGGAAGTCGAGAATGTTCAGCAGATACTCCTGCTGGTTCTCATCGATTGCATCAAGGTCGATCTCTCCAACCTTCTTCATAAAGCGCAGGTGGAGTGCACGATGGCTGAAGCGATGCGGATCGCCGACGCTCTCCGCATATGCCTCCTCGTGCGCAAAATGCGTGCCCGCATAGGCGGCAAGCTCCTCCAATATCGCGACGATCTTGTCGTATTTGTCCTCCGACGCACTCTCCATCACGAGCTCATAGCACTCGTTCGTGAGATCGAACAGCTTGCTGTGCTGCGCGTCCACAGACGCGATTCCCGTCAGATAATCATCGGTAAACTCGTATTTCATGGTGCCTCCTTCCCATTTTACCTCTGCGCAATCTCTCAAGGATTTCTGCGTCTACCTATTTTGCTGCAGCAACATCCTCCTTTGGAATGCGGCAGTCCATGACCTTGATATGGCCGTAGAGCCAGCGTGCAAGAAAGTCGAGGATGTTCAGCAGATACTCCTGCTGGTTCTCGTCGATGTCGTCGAGGTTGATCTCGCTGAGTTTCTGGATGAAGCGCAGGTGCTGATAGCGCTCGCTGAAGCGCCGCTCGTACTGGATGCGCTCCATATACTCCTCCTCATGGGCGAAATGCGTCGCCGCGTAGGCGCGCAACTCCTCGAGCAGGGCAACAATGCGATCGAATCGATCAACTGCCGCATCGTCCATCACGAGATCGTAACATTCATTTGCCAGATCAAAGAGCTTTCCATGCTCCTCATCAATCATATCAATGCCCGTCAGATAGTCTTTCGTAAGCTCGTACTTCATGTTCTGCTCTCCTTTTCGTCCAGATCAATCCCAACCTTGAAATTCCCAATACCTCTCCGCCGCATCAATCAAGGCATAGAAGCCATTCGTGCGTGCGGTATCCGTATGCATCCCGACGAGCTTCCAACGCCCGTCCGTCTGCCGCGCGAGCTCCATCGTCACGGAGCCCTCGGGCAGGAGGCGGCCGTAGTCCGTATCGTCGCCACGCACAATCACATTCACCATGGCGCGGTCGCCTGTAATCACGGGCAACTCGATGCTCGCCGTGTAGTGTGCGGCAAAGGCGCGCACCTCGTCCGAGCCCCAGCGCGCATTGCCGTCCTCCTTCGTCACAGGCACGCGCTCCGCGTCGAAGTAGTAGTCCAGCAAAAGGCGCGTAAAGGCAATGTCCGCCGCGCGCCGCTCCGCCATGTAGTCATACATAAATGCCGTATCGTGGCGGAAGAACCAGTCGGAGGGATGCCGCTCGTGGAGTGCCGCAATGTTGTCCGCGAGGAGTGTGGTCGCCTCCTCGTGCATCGCAACGAGCACGGCGTCCTCGTCGACGTATTCGTCAAACAGTTTCCGATCCTCGGTCACGACGGCGCGCGCAATCGCGTGGAGCGCCGCCTCGGGCGTGCGGTCGCGGTGATAACAGTACCCCGTGTACGCGCCGCTGATGAGCGCCGCGACGAGGAGCACGAGCGCACCGAGGCGCAGACGATATGTCATAGAGCCCCCTCCCCTGCAAATTTATTTATCCTTTGGGGCGAGTCCCACGCGAACGCTTAGTTACGCAAGCGGTCGGACACTTATCTGCCTAAATACCTGCGGACTTCTTAAACGCGCGCTGCGCGCTTGAACGAAAGAAATCCGCAGGGGGCAGAACGTGTCCTCGCTTCCGCTTGCTCCACTAGGGTTTGCTTTGGAGCATCGCACAGATTGCCACGAACACATCTCCTTCCTGCACAGAATTGCTTTACTTTTGTGTTAGTTCATAGAACTAGCAGAGCCTTCCCGCAATAAATTAAAGGAGGACGTACTATGCCGGAAGAAAAAGAACGGTCGAGTGACGAGGAACTTCAGAAGCTTCTGAAGAAATCGGCGGATGTTGAGGACTTCCCCGAGGTCTCGCTCGACGAATTCACTCCGCCGACGGACGAGGAGTGGAAGGCGGCCTGCGAGGCGCTGCTCAAGGGGGCGCCGTTCGAGAAGGTCATGTTCACGAAGACCTATGAGGGCATCACCTTCGATCCCATGTATACGAAGAAACACACGGAGGACATCCTGCCCAAGAGTGTCATGCCCGGCATGGGGGACTATCTGCGCGGTGTGGATCCCGCCGGCTACATCGGGAAGCCCTGGGGCATCGCGCAGGCGTGCGATGAGACGCTGCCCGCAGAGAACAACGAGCTCCTGCGTCATGAGAATGACAAGGGATCGACGATCTACCACATCGTGCTCGACTCCGCATCGCGTGCGGGTGTGGATGCACGTCAGGCGGAGAAGGTTGGCGACATCGGCACGAGCGTGACGACGGTCGACGATATGCACACACTCCTTGAGGGGCTTGATCTTGCGAAGTTCCCGCTCTATGTCTATGCGGGTGCGAATGCTCTCCCGCTCCTCTCGCTCGTCGCGGCGGCACGCCGTGCGGCGGGGGAGGATATGACGAAGGTGCAGGGCATTGTCGGAGCCGACCCGATCGGCGCACTCGTGACCGACGGCAAGCTCCCCGCATCGCTCGACGCACACTATGACAGCCTCGCTGCAGCTGCGCGCTGGGCGGTGAAGAACGCGCCGCATCTGCGCACGGTGTTTGTCCGCAGCGATGTTTACAGCAGCGGCGGTGCGAACGATGTGCAGGAGGTCGCAGCGTGTCTGGCGACCGCAGCGGCGTATCTGCGTGCGCTGTGCGAGCACGGGCTGATGATTGACGAGGCGGCGGGGCAGATCGCGTTCGGCTTCTCGATGGGTGCGAACTTCTTCCTGCAGATCGCAAAACTGCGCGCCGTGCGCCCCATCTGGGCACAGATCGTCAAGGCGTTCGGCGGCAACGCCGAGTCGCAGAAGATGCGCATCCATGCGCGCCCCGCACTTTTCTTCAAGACGGTCTACGACCCCTACGTCAACATGCTCCGCAACACGACGGAGATCTTCTCGGGCGTTGTGGGCGGCATCGATTCGTTCGAGAGTGCGCCGTTCGACGAGCCCATCCGCAAGGGAGACGAGTTCTCTCGCCGCATTGCACGCAACATCCAGATCATGCTGCAGGAGGAGTTCGGCATGCTGCAGCCGATCGATCCTGCGGGCGGTTCGTGGGCGGTTGAGACGCTGACGCGCCAGATGAAGGAAAAGATCTGGGCGGAGTTCCAGAGCATCGAAAAGCAGGGCGGCATCGTTGCGGCACTCCGTGCAGGCTCGGTGCAGGACGAGATCGCAAAGATTCTCGCCGACCGCTTCAAGAAGGCGGACATCCGCAAAGACCGCATCGTCGGCAACAATATGTACCCGAACATGACAGAGGTTCTGCTCGAAACGCGTGCGGAGGATACGGCAGCACTCAAGGCACAGCGCACGAAGGATATCGAGGCATATCTCTCCGACATCGACACAAAGCACCGCGACGAGGCTCTTGCGGCATTCAAGGCGGATGGCTCCGTGGATCAGGGCATCGAGGCGGCGTTTGCGGGCGCGACGATCGCGGAGCTGATGGCGGCGGTCACCGAAGGCAAGGGCGCGGCGGAGACGGTCACGGCGATCGCACCTCACCGCTGGAGTGAGCGTTTCGAGGCACTCCGGAAGCGCACGGAGGACTACAAGGCGGAGAAGAACGACAACGTCAAGATCTTCCTCGCGAACATGGGACCCATCCCGCAGCACAAGGCACGTGCGGACTTTACCACGGGCTTCCTGCAGGTTGGCGCGTTCGAGGTGCTCGGCAACGACGGGTTCAAGACGGTCGAGGAGGCCGCCGAGGCGGCGGGCAAGAGCGGCGCGGATGCGGTGGTCATCTGCTCCACGGACGCGACCTATCCCGAGATCGTACCCGCACTTGCACCGAAGCTCCACGAGGTTCTGCCGAATGCGCGCGTATTCCTCGCAGGCGCGGCACCGAAGGATCTCCTTGAGACATATAACAACGCGGGCATTGATGAATACATCTCCGTCAAGGCGAACTGCTACGAGGTGCTTGAGCGCCTTCAGAAAAAGAAAGGGATGATTGCGTAATGGCAGGCTTTACGAACCCGGATTTCACCGGGATGAGCCTCGGCGAAAGCCCGTCCGCAGACTCCAAGGAGTGGCGCGCCCTCTTCGAGGGGACGACGGGGCGGACGTTTGAGGCACTCACGCACAAGACGATGGAGCGTGTACCCGTGAGCCCCTTCTACGATCACGACGTATACGAGCGTATGAGCCACCTCGACTTTGCGAGCGGCATCCCGCCGTGTCTGCGCGGACCGTACTCCACGATGTACGTGTTCCGTCCGTGGACGGTGCGCCAGTACGCAGGTTTCTCGACGGCAGAGGAGTCGAATGCGTTCTACCGCCGCAACCTCGCAGCAGGTCAGAAGGGTCTTTCCATCGCGTTCGACCTCCCGACGCATCGCGGCTATGACGCGGACAACCCGCGCGTGGTCGGTGACGTGGGCAAGGCAGGCGTTTCGGTCTGCTCCATGCTGGACATGAACATCCTGTTCTCGGGCATTCCGCTCGACCAGATGTCCGTCTCTATGACCATGAACGGCGCGGTTCTGCCGATCCTCGCGTTCTTCATCGTCTCGGGTGAGGAGCAGGGCGTTGACAAAAAGATCATGGCAGGTACGATCCAGAACGATATTCTGAAAGAGTTCATGGTTCGTAACACCTACATCTATCCGCCTGAGATGTCCATGCGCATCATCGGCGACATCTTCGAGTACACGACGAAGTACATGCCGAAGTTCAACAGCATCTCCATCTCCG
>ERZ773087.1635-NODE-1635-length-13599-cov-14.520452_pt1 | contig 13599 bp, 10 predicted proteins | sample MGYA00511375_ERZ773087 | MGnify/ENA primary metagenome ERZ773087 (study PRJEB29015, sample SAMEA2737995) | human oral metagenome | biome: human oral; feature: human-associated habitat; material: dental | place: China | collected 2063 ...
GTTTGAGCTAACTTGTTAGCGAGTTGGTTGAATTTGCAGCGAATTCTTAATTTTTAGCCGTTAAAAAATCTGGCTAGTAACGAACTATTTTTATTACATTAATATACAACAACCTTGGCTTATTTTATATGAAACTTTTTTCTATATTTCTCTTATATGTATATTTTGACTTCTATCTGGTCCAACAGATACAACAGATATAGGACAAGCTAAAATCTCTTGCACTCTTTCCAAATATTTTCTACAATTTACTGGTAAATCTTCATATTTTTTAATTTGAGTTATATCTTCATCCCAACCATCAAGCTCTTCATATATAGGTATAGCTCTATCTAATGATTTTGTATCAGCAGGGACATAATCATAAATTTTTCCATCTATTTCATAGGCAGTACAAATTTTTAATTTTCCTAATCCACTTAAAACATCTATTTTAGTCATAACTATATCAGTTAAACCATTTATTTCAGTTGCATATCTTCCCACAACTAAATCAAGCCAACCACATCTTCTTGGTCTACCAGTAACAGCTCCATATTCTCCACCAATTCCTCTGATTTTATCTCCAAATTCTCCTTTAATTTCAGTTACAAATGGACCTTCTCCAACTCTTGTTGTATAGGCTTTCATTACTCCTATTCCCTTATCAATTTTTCTAGGAGAAACTCCTGCTCCTGTTGTAACTCCTCCAAGTGTAGGAGATGATGAAGTAACATAAGGATAAGTTCCATAGTTTATATCAAGCATCATAGCTTGTGCTCCTTCAAAAAGTACAAGTTTATTTTCATCCAATGCTTTATTTACTATTGGAATAGTATCAACTATTCTATGTTTTATTTTTTCAATATATCCTTTGTATTCTTCAAAAATCTTATCAAAATCAAGTGGTTCTAAACCATAAATTTTTGTAAATATTTCATTTTTTTCTTTTAAATTAGCTCTTAATTTTTCTTCAAATTGTTTTAAATCAAGTAAATCAGACATTCTTATACCATCTCTTGCAATTTTATCAGCATAACAAGGTCCAATCCCTTTTTTAGTTGTTCCAATTTTTATTCTATCTTCAACACTTTCTCTTATTTTATCCATTTCAATGTGATAAGGCATAATAACATGTGCTCTATCACTTATAATTACATGGTCTGTCTTAGCACCTCTTTTTTCTATTCTATCTATTTCATCTAGGAAAACTTTGGGATCAACAACAACACCTGGTCCAATTACACAAGTACCAGCTTGAAGAACACCAGATGGTAAAAGTTGTAGAATAAATTTTTCTCCATTTACTACAACTGTATGTCCAGCATTATTTCCACCTTGAAATCTTACTACATAATCAGCTTTTTCTGATAAAACATCAATGATTTTACCTTTTCCCTCATCTCCCCATTGAGTACCTACTACAACATAACCAGCCATTTTCTCCTCCTAAACTATTTTCTTAATTTCAATATAATTTATATTTTTATTATGTTTATGTAAAAATAATTGCTCAAACTCTGTTTTTATATTACTTTCTGCTTTTTCTGAATTATGTAAATCAGAAGTGTGATAAATTACTTCATAGTTATACAAAGTTTTTGCTAACTCTAAAACATCACTATAATACATATCGTGGTCAGTTTTAAAGTATAACATTCCATCTTTTTTCATAATCTTATCCAAAGTTTTAAATAATCTTTCTTGGATAATTCTATTCTTCTCTGTTCCTTCCCAAGGATCTGGGAAATTTATATACATTTCAGATATTTCATTATCAGCTAAAAAATCTTCCAATTCTTCCCCTCTTTTTCTAAGGAAAGCAACATTTTTTAAATTTCTTTTTTTACATTTTTGAGTGGCTAACACCAATCTTTTAAATCTCAATTCTAAACCAATAAAATTTTTATTAGGATTTCTCTCTGCAAGTTGATACATAAAGTTTCCACTTCCAGTACCTATTTCTACTGCTATTGGATTAGAATTTCCAAAGTATTCACTCCATTTAGATTTCTTTTCTTTCATTACATCATTATCATACATTATATACTCAGGATAATCAAGCAATTTATACATATATATATTATAATTTGATTTCTCTGAATGGAAAAAATGTTTCCATAAATCTTTTGCTTCTTCTTTTATATTATTCATAATTAAATTTTCCTTTTTAACAATATTTAATGCTATCAATCTATTTTCTTCAAAGAAAGAATTAATTTCTTCATCTGATTTTTTACCATTTTCAATAGTTTCTATTGCTTTTAAAAATTCTTCAACATTTTCAACTTGAAAACCTATTTTTCTTCTTAAAATTTCTTTTGCAATATCCACAACATTTTGAGTGTACTTTCCAAAGATAGCTGCCTTTCTATAAAATAATGGTTCAAGTAAATTATGTCCTCCAATATTTACCAAAGTTCCTCCAACAAAGGCAATATCAGAAATAGAGTATAGTTTTCTAAGAACTCCCATTTTATCTACTAAAATTATATCTTCTTTTCCTGTTGAAATCTTATTCTCTAAATCACTATATTTTACATAAGTTAGATTATTTTCTTTTATTAAATTTTCTATTTTAGCTAGTCTATCTAAATGTCTTGGAACTATTATTAAAACATAGTTTTTAATTCTTTTAAAAACATCTAAAATTATCTCATCTTCACCTGTTCTTGTACTACCTGCAACAAAAACTTTTCTATCTCCAACATTCAAAAACTTTCTATATTCCTCTTTTTCAATATCAGAATATTTTTCAAGTGATATACTAAATTTTAAATTCCCTACATTTTCAGTTTTACTCCCATCAGCACCTAAACTTATAATTCTTTCTTTATCTATTTCTGATTGCATATAGAAAAAATCTATTTTTTGTAACATAGATTTTAACAAAAATTTAAGTTTCTTATATCTTGGATAACTTCTATCTGATATTCTACCATTTACAACTACGATTCTTGAATGTTTCTTTTTTGTTTCATTTATAAGATTAGGCCAAAGCTCTGTTTCTACAATAACTAAAAGTTTCAATTTTATTTTATTTAAAATTTCATTTATTTTCTTTTTATCATCTACTGGAAAATATATAACTTTTATCTTTTTCTTATCCGAATATTTTTTTACAGCATTTTCATAACCTGTATCAGTGAAAACTGAAATCAATATATTCTTCCTAGAAATTGAATAGAATTTTTTAACTAAATCTTCTGATAGATTAACTTCCCCAACTGATGAACAATGTATCCATATATATTCTTCATCTTTTAAATCTGAAAAATCTTGATTTAACCTTTTATTTATAAATGTTTTCATCTTCTCTTTCATAAAAGGTTTATATAAGGTTAAAGCTATTTTTCTTAATAAATTATACATAAATTTCCCTCATTATTTTGTAAATTTTTTATTTAACTTTTTCAATTTCTTTTGATATAAAATTAACTACATCATCTATTGTTAAATTTGTACTATCCAATTCAATAGCATCATCAGCCTTAACAAATGGACTTTCATCTCTTGTACTATCTATATAATCTCTCTCTTTTATAGACTTTAGAACTTCATCATAAGTTATTTCAGTTTTCTTTTCAAGAAATTCATTATATCTTCTTCTTGCTCTTTCCTCAGGACTAGCTATTAAAAATATCTTTACTTGTGCATTAGGAAATATTACAGTTCCAACATCTCTACCATCTAATATAACATTTTTATTATTGCTAACTTTTCTTTGTAAATCTACTAAATTACTTCTAACTATCTTGATACTTGCAACTTTTGATACATTTTCATTTATTCTTTTTTCTCTTATCTTTGTAGTTACATCAACATTATTTAGATAAAATTTATCTCCTTGCATATCTAAATTTACAGTATTTAATACTTTTTCTATCTCTTTTAAATCATCAAAATCTATATTATTTTCTAAAAGATAAAGAGTTATCATTCTATACATTGCACCAGTGTCTATATATGTAAAATTAAATTTTTTAGCTATAATTTTTGCTATTGTACTTTTTCCACTTCCAGCTGGTCCATCTATTGCAACTATTATATTATTCATTTTTCATCTCCTGTTTTATTAAAAATCTTGAAAAAGGATTTTTTTATCTTGAAAAAATCCTGAAAAAATTTTAATTTATCCTAGAAAAATTCTCAACTTATCTTAAAAAAATCTTGAAAAGGATTTTTTTTATCTTGAAAAAAGAAAATTAATTTCTTCTTAATTTTAAATTTACATTTTATTATATCATAAATCTCTAACAACTAAAAACAATCTTATGATATAATTAACTATTATAGAACAAAATAAGAGGGGAGAGATTATGAGCAATTTATTTAATGAAAAATTATTATTAGAAAAGGCTAATGAAGAAATAAATCTAAATGATTATATAGAAAAAAGAAAGATAATTAATAAATGGATAAACGGTATTAAACAAAAAAACTTAGATAAATCAAAAGAAGAAGAGCTTCAAGGTGAATTTTTAAAAGATATTTTTTGTATAGTTTTAGGTGCTATTAATAAAACTGAATGGGAAGATAGATGGAATTTACAGAGAGAAACAAAAACTAAAATAGACGGGCAAAAAGCAGATGGAGTTTTAGGTTTTTTTGACAAAGAAAATGAAGATATAAGAGTAGTTATTGAACTAAAAGGTCCTAAAATTATGCTTGATCAAAGACAAAGAAGATCACAAGATACAAGAACTCCTATTGAACAAGCCTTTGGATACGCACCAAAATATGGAAAAAATTGTCAATGGGTTATTGTTTCAAATTACAAGGAAATAAGACTTTACAGATCTAATGATATGACTGAATATCAAGTATTTTTTTTAGAAAATTTAGAAGATGATTTAGAATTTAAAAAATTTATCTATCTTTTATCTTTTGAAGCATTAGTAAGTTCAGATAAAAAGAAAGCTAAAACTTTTCAATTATCAGAAGAATATCAAAAAAATCAAATTGAGATAGAAAAAAAATTCTATAACAAATACAGAAATATTAGACTTTATATATTTGAAAATATTAGAAAAAATAATCCTGAAGTAACTGATAATGTTTTACTTGAAAAGGTACAAAAACTTTTAGATAGATTTTTATTTATTTGTTTTTGTGAAGATAAAGGCTTATTACCACCAAAAAGTTATATTGATTTAGTAATAAAGAAAGGAAAAAAAATAGAAAATATATTTGAAGCCTTTACTACTTTTTCAACTTGGATTAACTCAGGAAATAAAGTAAATAAAATTCCATGTTTTAATGGTGGACTTTTTAAAGATGATGAAACTTTAAATGGTTTAAGTATAGATGATAAAATATTTGAAGAATTGAAAAAAATATCAGATTATGACTTCGATTCAGATTTGAATGTGAATATCTTAGGACATATTTTTGAACAATCTATAAGTGATATTGAAGAATTAAAAAAATCTATTTCTGGAGAAGAATTTGATAAGAAAAAATCTAAAAGAAAAAAAGATGGAATTTTTTATACTCCAAAATATATAACAAAATATATAGTAGAAAATTCTATTAAAAATTGGCTAGATGATAAAAGGAGAGAACTTGGAGAAGATGATTTACCAGAATTAACAGAAAAGGATATTAAACATGATGATTTCAAAAAGAATTATAGTAAAAACTACAGAAAACATATTGAGTTTTGGGAAAAATATAGAGAGATTGTGAGAAACATAAAAATTGTAGATCCTGCATGTGGCTCAGGAGCATTTCTAATTACTGCATTTGAGTATTTATTAAATTATAATAAATATTTAGATGATAAGATACTTGATTTAGTAGGAACACAAACTATAGATTCTGATAGAACGAAAGAAATATTACAAAGAAATATATTTGGGGTAGACTTAAATAAAGAGAGTGTAGAAATAACTAAACTTTCACTTTGGCTAAAAACTGTAAATAAAAATAAAACTCTTGCAAGTTTAGAAAATAATATTAAATGTGGAAATTCATTAATTGATGATCCTAAAATAGTAGGAGATTTAGCTTTTAATTGGGAACAGGAATTTCCAGAAGTTTTTACTAATGGCGGTTTTGATATTGTTATTGGGAACCCACCTTATGGAGTAAGTTTTAATAATGAAACTAAAGAATATTTATCTAAATTTGATAAATTAGTTCCTGATTATGAAATATATATTTATTTTATTTCTTTATATAGAAAAATTTTAAAAAAGAATGGATATTTATCATATATTTTTCCCAATACTTTTTTGTCAACAGTTTATGGTAAAAATTATAGAAAAAATTTATTTAATGAAGTTACTGTAAAAGAAATTATAGATTTATCAAATGATAATACATTTACTGATGCTTCTGTAAGAACAATTATATTTTCTTTTAAAAATATCTTACAGGAATTTAAATTTAAAATTGAGAGAATAAAAAATAAAATATTTTATTTTGTTGAATATGATTCAAAAAGTCATTTAGTAAATAATATTACTTTTAAAAATTTTTTAGAAAAATCAGAAATTAACTTTTTAAAAATAAAAAATAAAAACTTTTATTTATTAAGAAGTTATACAAAAAATGAAATTATTGAAAATATAGAAAATATTTCTAGTCTATTTTTCCAAAATACAGGAGAAAAAGATATCATACAAAAAATTAAAAATAATAGTAAAATATCAGATTATTTTGAAGTTTCACAAGGGTACATACCATATAGAAGAAGTGATTTAATAAAGAAATATGGTGAAATAGAAGGAAATAGAATTGTTGACGAAAAATTGTGGCACTCTAAGGTAAAATTTGATGATGAGTGGAAAAAAGAAATTTTAGGAAAAGATATTAAAAGATATGCTAACACAACAACAGGTGGTTTTCTAAAGTATGGGAAATATGTAGCTTCCTATGTATCACCAAAATTTTTTGAAAATAATAGAATTGTTGTTAGAGAAATAACAGGTGAAAAATTATATGCTACTTATTTAGAAGATATTATGTATAATAATCCTTCATTAATAAATATCATTGATGAAAAAAAAATCTTAGCATTAAAATATGTTTTGACTTTAATAAACTCAAAACTTTTAGGTTGGTATCATAATAAAACATCTCCAAAGGCTAATAAAGGTTTATTCCCTAAAATTTTAATTAATGATGTTAGAAATTTACCAATCATAAATATTTCTTTAGAAAAACAACAACCTTTTATAGAAAAAGCAGATAAAATGTTATCTTTAAATAAAGAATTACAAGACTTATCCCAAAAATTTCAAAGAATGTTATTAAGAAAATTTGAATTAGATAAATTATCAACAAAACTTCAAGAATGGTATTTATTAGATTTCTCAGAATTTATTAAAGAATTAAAAAGATTGAAAGTAAAATTATCTCTTTTACAGGAAAGTGATTGGGAGGAGTTTTTCTTAGTTGAAAAATCAAAAGCAGTACTTATAGATTCTGAAATAAAGAGTACTGACAAAGAAATTGACTCTATGGTTTACAAACTTTATGAACTAACTGATGAAGAAATTAAAATAGTTGAAGAATAAATAAAAATAAGTTACATTCTATATTTTTAAGTAAATATTTTGAATGTAACTTATTATATTTTTATTTTCTTTTAAAGTATACTGCTCTCCATTCTTTATCAGTCTTGACTTCAACTACTTCAAGTCCTACCTCTTCTGCCTTACTTATTACTTCATTTAATTTATCTTCAATTATTCCAGAAAATAGAACTATTGAATTTTCCTTTAAAATATATTTAATCTCATCAAGCAATTTTACTAAAACATCTGCTAAAATATTACATACTACTATATCAAACTTCTTATTTTCAATAACTTCAAGCAAGTTTCCTTTTAAAAGTTTTACATCATTTAAAGAAATGTTATTTAAAATTAGATTTTCCTTAGCAACTTCCATAGAAAATTCATCTATATCTGTTCCATAGACTTCACCAGCTCCTAAAAATTTCCCTGCTATCATAAGTATTCCAGAACCTGTACCTATATCTATTACAGATTTATTAGAAAAATCTTGTTTTTCCATTAACTTTAACAGAAGTGAAGTTGTGGGGTGTGAACCTGTTCCAAAGGCTCTACCTGGATCAAGTTCTATAACAAGTTCATTATCTTGCTTTTCATATTCTCTCCAAGTAGGTTTTACAACAAATTTTTCACTGACTTTTTCAACAAATAAATATTTTTTCCAGCTATTTTGATAATCTTCCTCATCATATTCATAGAAATCTAAGTTATAAACTATATCTTCATCTTCTGAAAACTTTTCAGCAAAAGTTTCTTCTAAAACTTTTTTTCTTTTTTCTGAGTAAATATTCAATGGAAAATAAGCAGATACTGAATTTTCAGATATTAAAAATTGTTTCTCATCTTTATAGAAATTTAAAGGGTCCTTATTTAAAATAGGCTCTTCTATTTTTAAGCCTGTAACTCCAAAATCATAGAATATATCTGAAATTATTTTCTTGTATTTCTCTAAATCATCACTTTCATAGATAATTTTAGCTTCTAAAACCTTCATTTTCACTCCAATTTATTCTTTTTATTTTTTGACATTTTCCAGTTTTTTCATCAATTTCCACTTCTATCCCACACAGTTGTTCATCACCTTCTGCAACTTCAAACTTTTGTGGTAATGAAGTTAAAAATTTATTTATTATAGTTTCTAAATTTGTTCCTATAACACCATTTTGTGAACCTGTCATTCCTACATCTGAAATATATCCAGTTCCATTATTTAATATTTTCTCATCAGCTGTCTGTACATGAGTGTGAGTTCCATAGAAAAGTGAAATATCTCCATCTAAGTATTTTCCTAATGCAATTTTTTCAGAAGTTGCTTCTGCATGAAAATCTACTATTATATTTTTAGTTGTTTTTGAAATTTCATCTATTAACTTCTTTACAATTCTAAAAGGACAGTCAACAGCACTCATAAAAACTCTACCTTGTAAAGATATTAAGGCAATTTTATTGCCTTTTTTATCTTCTAAAATTGTGTAACCTTTTCCAGAAACTCCTTCTGGATAATTAGCAGGTCTTAAAATTCTATCTGAATTATCCATATATTCATAAATTTCTTTTTTATCCCAGCTATGATTTCCTCCACTTATTACATCTACTCCCCAAGATAAAAATTCATCTGCTATCTTTACTGTAATTCCAAAACCAGCTGCTGAATTTTCTCCATTTACTATAATGAAATCATAATTATCTTTATATTTTTCTAAAAACACCTGTAAAGTATTTCTTCCAGGTCTTCCTACTATATCTCCTACTACTAATACTTTCATTTTTTCCTCTATTCTAATCTTTATATTTTACATTATATTATACCATAAAAGATATTGAGTAGTCTTTATTATTTTGTTATAATCTTTGCAAATAGAATTAATAATATGGAGGTATGTTATTATGAATATTAATGTTTGTAAAAAAATTTTGAATTCTGTTTTATTTTTTATAGCTTTTATGATTGTTGCATTTGTTATAAATACTTTTCTTTTTAAATTTAGTTTTAGTAAAACAGCACCTTCAATTTATGAAGCTATTCCTGGTGCTATTGGTGGAACATTAGCAACTGCATTTTTTGTAAAAAAAGATATAAAAAAATCTGATATCTATTTTTTAAGTATACTTATAATTCTTGCAATAGCAGTTTATTTTTTTGTTCTTAATTGACATCTAAAACTTATTATGCTATATTAAATATAGTAACAACCCTAAGGGGAAAACTAAAAAATAGTATTTAATTTAAGCTTGGGATAAAGGCGTTCATCTAATGAACGCTTTTATTCTGTCCTTAAGCAAGACAGAAAATACTATTTTTTAGGAGGGCGATTTTTATGAGTATTTATATTGAGGCTATCAATTTTGATGGAGGAACAACATTTTTAATAATATTGTTCTTGTTACTGTTATGGTGGAGATATAATAGAAAATAAAAAATCCCCTCACCCTTAGGGGATTTTAATATTTACTTTTTCAATACATCATCAAAATCATTTTCAGTAAACTTATATTTTTTACCACAGAATTGACATTGAGCTTCAATTTCTTTTTCTTCTTCAAAAATATGTTTTAATTCTTCTTTTCCAAGTGTCATAATACCTTTTTGAAATCTTTCAGCACTGCAATCACAACTATATTTTATTTCTTTTTCTTCTAAGATTTCATATTCCTCAACTAAACTATCATCTTCTGTGTCCATATCATCATATAGAAGATTTATTATTCTTTCAAGTGACATTCCACCTTTCATAAGCTCATTCATAGGTCTTATAGCTTCTGCTTTTCTTTCTAATTTAGTTATAAAGTCTTCATCTGCATTAGGTAGCAACTGCACCATAAAAGCCCCTGCACATAAAATTTTTCCATCATTTGTGCACTCAACAGCAAGTGAAATAACTGTTGGAATTTGCTCTGAGTTATAGAAAAATGCACTTATATCATTAGGTAAATTTGAATAATCGATATTGCTAATTGCTACATAAGGCTCTTTTAAGCCCATATCTTTAATTATTCTCATTGTACCTTTTCCTAAACCATCAAAATTTTCGTCTGTTGTGTTTACAAGATAACCTTTTATATTTCCATTGGCATCTGAGGTTACAACTATATTTTTTATATATCCATCAGTATCTGTCCTAATAGTTAACTTATCATCTCCTTTTAATGTTGCTCCCATCAAGCTTGCCAAAGTACAAAATTTTCCAAATATTTTCATAGAATATTCATCATATTTATGTATATCTAAGGCTTCTTGAACTACATCTGTTGTATCTGCCACAAAAAATCTAGCATTTTTACTTATTCCTCTTATTAATCTTCCCATTATCTTTTTCCTCCATCATAATTAATCAAATCTTTCAATCTTTCATAAGTCTTCTTATTTACTATCTTTTGAAATTCAATATTATCAGTTATTCTATCATTTTTATCTAAATATTTTTGAATTTTTTTAATCTCTTTTTTAGAAAAGCCATAATATTTTAAAGTTATCTCATTAGCTGAATTAATATTTAACATCTTTTTATTTGGTTCTGAGCCTACCTTAAAAACCTTAGATAATTTTTGATAAGTTGCATCTCCTATACCTTTTATTCTTTTCATATCTTCTAGTTTATCAAAACCACCAGTTATTTCTCTATATTCTATGATTTTACTTACATAACTTTTAGATACTTTTCTAGCTAACATATCTTGTTCACTAACTTTATTAATATCCATAAGTTCTTCTTTTTCATCTTTCATATTTTGAGAACTCATAATTATTTTATAATCATTGTTGCTTAAATCTGGTGCTGAATACAAACTTAAAGAAAACAGACTAAATATTCCTAACAATAACATCAACTTTTTCATATCTTCTCCTTCCTAAACATTTCTATTTTTTCTTTACATCTTTTATCTAATTCTTTTATATACAATGCAGGGTCTTTGGGATTTACATATCTTTCTATATAGTCTATACCATTTCTTTCTTCTATAACTATCTTACTAATTCCCCCTCCGCCTAGAGCCATAGTATTTTGATTTTCCTCTATCATTTCAATATTAAAAATACTTTCTTTTCCTTCTTTTGAATAGCCTATATTTTCTCCCCATTCAATAATATTTTTTTGCCTATACATATAATAAGGTTTCATAGACTTTTCTTCAACTATTTTTTGTATATGCTTTTCAATCAAGTCTCTGTCAATAACATTTCTTTCTTGGCTTTCTTTAAATAATTTTGAGGCTCTTTTAAATGCCAAACAATGTATAGTTAAATTATCTATATCATAATCTTTTAACTGACTTAAAGTTTCTAAAATTTCTTCTGTTGTCTCCTCTGGCAAACCTATTATTAAGTCCATATTTATGATAAATTCTAATTTCTTAGCCTCTTTAAAAATTAAATCAAAATTTTCTCTATTAAATCTTCTATTTACCCTTTTCAAAGTTTCTAAATTAAATGATTGGGGATTTAAGCTTATTCTATCCACAGAATATTTTTTCATTATTTCTAATTTTTTAATATTTAAAGAATCTTCTCTACCTGCCTCAAAAGTAAATTCTTTTACATCTGTCATATCTATATTTTCAAGTAATTTCTTTAAAACTCTTTCTAAATCCTCTTCTGTTAAGGTACTTGGAGTTCCTCCACCAAAATATATAGAAGATACTTTTTTACTATATGTTTTTAAAAAATCTCCTACTATTTGAATTTCTTTTAAAAGTGCTTCTACAAAATCATTATAGAATCTTCCAACTCCTCCATTTATTTCATAGGAAGCAAAAGAACAATATTTACACTTAGTTGGACAAAAAGGTATTCCAATATATAGGTTTATATGCTCTTTATCTAAAAGTTCCAATTCTTTTTTTACAACAGTTTCCATAAGATTTATTTTTTCATCTGTCACTAAATAGAAATCTTTTAAAATCTTTCTAGCCTCTTTATAATCACAACCATTGATTAAAAGTCTTCTTAAAACCTTTGTTGGACGCACTCCCATAAGAGAACCCCAATCATATTTTTTATCTAAAAGTTTTAATAAACTTATTTTGCACATAGTTAATACTTGGTCTTCTACTTTATTTTCTAAATCTATATATGAAAACTCTATATTTTTATTTAATTTTTCAGATTTTACATTTATTTTAATAAAATTATCTTCTTTTAAAATTTCAAAACTAATGTTGTCTTCTAAAAGTTCTGATACCATCACCCTAGTAAATTCTTCTATACTTCTCAAATTTACTTCTATATTTGTTTCTATTAACAAGTTCAATCACTCTCTGTTTCTAAATTTTTTAAATATTTTTCTTTTGTTATCATAAAATTTTCTATTCCACTTTCAATAAGAGTAGGAATTTGATTTAATTTATTATTTAATATTAAATTTGCAACTGCCTTAGTATTATTTAAAACTTCAAAAATTGGAGTAGTCTTTTTCCCTCTATACAATTCTTCTGAAAGAATAAATCTTAAAACTGAAGCTAGTTGCTCCCTTATAAAATCTCTTTTCTCAGTTCTTACCATAGAAATTAATCTGTTCACACTTTCAACTGTATTCATAGTATGTAAGGTTGAGAAAACTAAATGTCCTGTTTCTGCTAACTTCAAAGCCGAATATAGACTTTCTTCATCTCTAATTTCTCCAAGTATTATAACATCTGGATCTTGTCTTAGTGAACTTTTTAAAGCTTTTTCAAAACTTTCAACATCTTTTCCTAGCTCCCTTTGAATAATTAAAGACTTCTTATTCTCAAAAATATATTCAATGGGATCTTCTATTGTTAAAATTTTTAAATTTTTATTTTCATTAAATTTTTCTATTATATTAGCAAGGGTTGTTGATTTACCACTTCCTGTAATCCCTGTTACTAAAACTAAGCCATCTTTTAAAGATAAAATTTTTTCATCAATTAATTTATTAATAAATTTTCCTTTAAGTTTTATTGGCTCTTTATTTATTATTCTAATAACTAAGGCTAGTTTCCCTCTTGTTAGAAAAGAATTCACTCTATATCTCTGATTTTTAGAATCTGTATAAGCAAAATCTTCTTCAATTTTTCCATTACAAATTTCCAAAAGTTCATCTTTACTCACTGTGATATAGTTATCATATTCTATTAT
>ERZ773087.1640-NODE-1640-length-13581-cov-31.063729_pt1 | contig 13581 bp, 9 predicted proteins | sample MGYA00511375_ERZ773087 | MGnify/ENA primary metagenome ERZ773087 (study PRJEB29015, sample SAMEA2737995) | human oral metagenome | biome: human oral; feature: human-associated habitat; material: dental | place: China | collected 2063 ...
CTCAGGGTCGAAGTCGGCCGCGATGCCTTTCAACACGGGCGCAATTTCGGCTTGTTGCAGGGTGTTGGCAATCTTATTGAGGTATTTTCGTTGTTCGGTTCGCTGCCAGCGAAACAGAATATAGCTCTTAGCCTCGGCGTAAAAGCCACGTTGCATAAGGCTCCGTTCCACCTCGTCCTGAATACATTCAACGTTAAGTTTTGCTGGATGGTTTATGATAACTTGTTCAACGGCGATGGCCACATCGCGAATTTCTTCTTCAACGATTGGCCGGCCTGTGCTGATAAAACTCTTTTTGATGGCCGTGGCAATCTTTTCCCTGTCGAAGGGAGCCATCGAACCATTTCTCTTGGTTATGTCCATGAGGTGATTTAGACTTGCTTTTGATTTAAAAAAACGTTTCGCGGTGTTCCCTAATCCCACGAGTGGAACGTCGCTTTTAAGAATGGGCAGGTCTTCTGACTTTGTTCTAATTCTCTTCGCCTTCCCAATTCGGTTCGCCAAACAATGCGATTGAACCGAAACAGTGGCTTATCGTTGTGGCGTTATCTAAAACGCGTGCCTGCGCTGATGCCGCGCGTTTAATGGCTTTTTAGATGCCGCCTTAAGAAGAAAACCGTAAAGAACTTACAGCTGCGGGACAGTCGGAGAGTTGCACCCCGTTCCCTTTTAATCGCCTAGCACTGAGCCTCGGCAAACCAATTCGGGCACAAAGGTACTCATTTTGCCGCAAAGGGCGAAACATTTGCTGGGCGTTATGTGGGGTGAAAATGTGTTTTGGTGACGGATAAGGCTTTTCGGAAATTAATGTTTACCTTTGTACCAACAAACAATAGAAAAAGAATTATCATCATGATGGAAATAGGAACAAAGGCTCCCGATGTGTTGGGGCGCGACGAGAACGGCAACGAGGTACGCCTAAGCGACTTTAAAGGTAAGAAACTGGTGTTGTATTTCTACCCCAAAGACCTCACTTCGGGCTGCACTACGCAGGCTTGTAACCTGCGCGACAACTATGCCGAACTGCAAAAACAGGGCTATGCCGTGGTTGGTGTGAGCATAAACGACGAGAAATCGCATAAGAAATTCATCGAGAAAAACGACTTGCCGTTTCCGCTGATAGCAGATACCGAGCATAAGTTGGTTGAGGAGTTTGGCGTTTGGGGCGAGAAAAGCATGTATGGCCGCAAGTATTTCGGCACGTTCCGCACCACGTTCGTCATCAACGAAGAGGGTGTGATAACGCGTATTATGCAGCCCAAGGAAATTAAAGTGAAGGAACACGCAGAACAGATATTGGGTAAGTAAAGGCACCTAAGGCTACAAGCTTAAGTGTGTTTGTTGCGACAACGAGAGCCATTCCGAGGTGGATGCTCTCGTTGTTGCTTTTTTATAAGGATGCCAAAGCCATGAAAGTAGATGGTGTTCTTTGTTGTTTTGCCGTTAACTTTTTTCGATAATGGCGATAAAAACAAACTTTCTTGCCGCTTTGTTTGCTGGATATTCGCTACCTTTGAGCATTGGTTTAAAACAATCTAACGATGGAAATAATTCGTAAAGAGGATTTTAAGACGAGTGTGTGGAGTGGTGGTCTGACACGCGAAGTGTGTATCTTACCCGCTGTGGGGAGTAGTTTGCAGGATCGTAACTTCGACCTTCGTGTCTCGTCTGCCGTTATTCATGTTACGGAAAGCACGTTTTCAGACTTCACGGGCTTTACGCGCCTCATCCTTTGTCTTGATGGCGACATCACGCTTTGCGTGGATGGGCAAGTCGTGACATTGTCTGATGAGTGCCTTTTTGAGTTTGATGGGGCTGCGCATGTTACCTCGGTGAACTCTCAAGGGGCGGTAGACTTGAACGTGATACATAAAAAGGGAACGCGTGTATGCGCGCGCGTAGAGCAGGGCGAGCATGTGTTTGCAGGTGTGGACCGCATGTTGGTGTTTGCCATTGGCAGCCAAACCACCTTGAATGGTACTCCTCTTCGGCAGCATGATGCAGCATGGGTTAGTGGTGATGTGCGTGTGTCGGGGCATGTGCTGTGCGTGGAGGTGGGATAAATACGCCTTAACGCAACCTTACTTACGGCCTCACCCTCGCCGCAGCTGAAAGGAAAGGGCGCAACAAGTGGCCTCACCCCCGCCCCCTCTCCAAGGGGAGAGGGGAGTGATATGCTTTGTTACTTTGAAGCGAGTGCGCTATGGAGGCGCATAGACTAACGAATTGATTAACCTTCAACGCTCAAACGTAATTCTAAACTTACGAATTGGGTTAACTCACCGCTCATTTTTACTTGTGCCAGGCGTGATTTGGGAGACATCAATCGTGGAAAATGACTAACGGACGATGGGTCTACAAGCCATGCAGCACGCTGCATAGCCAACTTAACCCGTAAAAAACAAACAGGCATCCCCCTTAACGAGGATGCCTGTTGCGTTGTGATATAGTGGCGTTATGAGGGAATTAGAATTGCTCGACAGCTTGTTAGCGTAACGATTGTCAACTTGTTAACTCGTAGCTTTCAACTCATTAACTAGTCAACCACGTCTACTTGTTAACTAGTCAACCACGTCAACTCGTTCTCTCGTCAACTTGTTAACTTGTCAACTCGCCAACTCATTAACTTGTAAGCTTACCAACTAGCCATCCATTTTCCCTTTCCGCTTAATCTTCTACTGCTGCTTGTGCGGCTGCCAAGCGTGCGATGGGCACACGGAAGGGCGAGCAGCTAACGTAGTTGAGGCCTACGCGATGGCAGAACTTCACCGATTCGGGTTCGCCGCCGTGCTCTCCGCAGATGCCGCAGATTAGTTCGGGACGTGTGGAACGGCCTTTCTTCACACCCATGTCGATGAGTTGGCCAACACCTTTCTGGTCGAGAACCTGGAAGGGGTCTACCTTCAAAATCTTCTTCTCCAGGTAAACGGGCAAGAAACTGGCGATGTCGTCGCGGCTGTAACCGAAGGTCATCTGCGTTAGGTCGTTCGTTCCAAAGCTGAAATACTCGGCTCTTTTGGCGATGTTTTCGGCAACCAAGGCTGCGCGTGGCACCTCAATCATGGTTCCAACGTGGAAGTCAACCTCCATACCTTCTTCTTCAAAGAGCTTCTTGGCCGTGTCGCGGATAACCTTTTCTTGCTGGTCGAACTCGTTAACAACACCGATGAGCGGTACCATAATTTCGGGACGTGGGTCGTATCCTTCCTTCTTCAACTGGATGGCTGCACCAAGAATGGCGCGTGTTTGCATGGCCGTGATTTCGGGATAAGTGTTGCCCAGACGGCAACCGCGATGTCCCAGCATGGGGTTATGCTCGCTTAGTGAGTTTACGCGGCGTTGAATTTCTTGCACAGACACGCCCATGTCTGCCGCCATTACTTGCTGACCTTCCAAGTCGTGTGGCACAAACTCGTGCAAAGGCGGGTCGAGTAGGCGCACGTTTACGGGGTATCCGTTCATCGATTTGAGTATGCCGTAGAAGTCTTGGCGTTGGAAAGGCAGCAGTTTTGTCAGTGCTTTCTCACGTCCCTCGGTGCTGTCGGCGAGTATCATCTCGCGCATGGCCTTGATTTTCTCGTTCTCGAAGAACATGTGTTCGGTGCGGCATAGGCCAATTCCCACTGCTCCGAAGTTTCTTGCCACTTGTGCGTCGTGTGGGGTGTCGGCATTGGTACGCACAACCAGCTTGGTGTACTTGTTGCAAAGCTCCATCAGGTCGGCCAAGTCGCCCGTCACTTTGGCGGGTTGTGTGGTAACTTGTCCCAGATATACTTCGCCTGTGCTACCGTTTAGCGATATGTAGTCGCCTTCGTGCAACAACACACCGTCTATTTCGAGCGTACGCTCCTTATAGTTGATGTTGATGGCACCGGCGCCCGAAACGCAGCACTTGCCCATGCCGCGGGCAACAACGGCAGCGTGCGAAGTCATGCCGCCGCGTGCAGTGAGGATGCCCTCGGCTGCCGACATGCCGGCGAGGTCTTCGGGCGACGTTTCTATGCGGACCATGATAACCTGGTGCCCTTCCTCGTGCCAGCGTGCGGCATCGTCGGCAAAGAACACTACTTGTCCGCAGGCTGCGCCGGGCGATGCCGGCAAACCGCGGGTAAGAACCTTAGCTTGCTTTTGTGCGGCCTTATCAAATACGGGGTGTAGCAGTTCGTCTAGCTTGTTGGGCTCGCAGCGTTTCAGGGCTGTCTTCTCGTCAATCTCGCCTTCGCGCAGCAAATCCATTGCAATTTTCACCATTGCCGTACCCGTACGTTTTCCGTTACGCGTTTGCAAGAACCATAGTTTGCCGTCTTGTACGGTGAACTCCATGTCTTGCATGTCGTGATAGTGGCGTTCCAGCTTTTCTTGAATGGCGTTAAGCTGAGCGTAAATCTCCGGCATGTTCTCTTCCATAGAGGGATATTGGCTTGCGCGCACGTCTTCGTCGATGAGCTGTTGTGCCGCCCAACGTAACGAACCCTCCTTCGTAATTTGTTGTGGCGTGCGGATTCCGGCCACCACATCTTCGCCTTGTGCGTTAACGAGATATTCTCCGTTGAAGAGGTTTTCGCCTGTTGCGGCATCGCGGCTGAAACAAACGCCAGTTGCCGACGTGTTGCCCATGTTGCCGAACACCATCGCTTGCACGTTAACGGCCGTTCCCCATTCGGCGGGAATGCCCTCCATCTTACGATAGAGTATGGCGCGTTCGTTCATCCAACTGTCGAACACGGCGCAGATGGCTCCCCATAGTTGTTCCATCGGGTCGGTGGGGAAATCTTTTCCCGTTTGTCTCTTAATGGCCTGCTTAAACAGTACAACGAGCTTTTTAAGTTCGTCAACGGTCATTTCGTTGTCTAGTTTGATGCCGCGTTCGGCCTTCACTTGCTGTATGATCTCTTCGAAGGGGTCGATGTCTTCCTTATTGGTGGGTTTCATTCCCAGTACCACATCGCCGTACATCTGTACGAAACGGCGGTAGCTGTCGTAAGCGAAACGCTCGTTGCCCGACTTTTCTGCCAATCCTTTGGCCACTTCGTCGTTCAGTCCGAGGTTAAGGATGGTGTCCATCATGCCAGGCATAGAGGCGCGAGCACCCGAACGAACCGACACCAGCAACGGGTTTTGAACGTCGCCAAACTTGCAGTTCATCAAGTTCTCAATGTGATTGACAGCCTTTTCAACTTCGCTTTTAAGCAGAGACACAACTTTTTCTTTCCCTTTCTCGAAGTATTCGTTACAAACATCTGTGGTAATGGTGAACCCCGGAGGCACGGGAACGCCGATAAGATTCATTTCAGCCAAGTTGGCTCCTTTACCACCTAGCAGATTTCTCATGTCTGCTTTACCCTCGGCAACGCCATTGCCGAAGGTGTAAACTCTTTTTTCACTCATTGAATTAGAACGTATAATGTTTTCTGTTTTTACCTTTTGCAAATATAGATAAATATTATTGATTTACAAAACTTTCGGCCCTGATTTTGTAAATTGTACATGGCAAAAGTGGCTGTTATCGTAAACAGCGAGCAAAATATTCGGATATTTTGAAGGAAATATGTATCTTTGCAGGTGTGTAGCGCAAGTTCGGGCGCGACGTCGGCGTTGCGTGCGATGGTCTTTTGTGAAGAAAAGGGCGGAAAGCGGGCTTGTTTTTCCCCCTCACGGCGCGTGTGCGTTGCACCTTATTATATATATGGCAAGAAAGAGAAAAGAGTTTCCGATATTGGAGAACGTCACCATTACAGACGTGGCGGCAGAAGGAAAGGCGTTGGCGAGGGTCAACGACATGGTTGTTTTCGTACCCTTCGCAGTGCCAGGCGACGTGGTGGACCTCAAAATAAGAAAGAAAAAACACAGCTATTGCGAGGCCGAGGTGGTGCGTTTCGTGAAGTACAGCGACGTGCGCGTTGAGCCCGCGTGCCAACATTTCGGCGTATGCGGCGGCTGCAAGTGGCAAAATTTGCCCTACGAAGAGCAGTTGCGAGCCAAGCAACAGCAGGTGTACGACCAACTTTCGCGTATCTCGCACGTGCAACTTCCCACGTTCCATCCCATCATGGGTTCGCAGTTAACCCTGTATTATCGCAACAAGTTAGAGTTCGGATGTTCTAACAAGCGTTGGCTAACCCGCGAACAGGTGGCATCGGGAGAAACTTTCGACACCATGAACGCCATCGGTTTCCACATCACAGGGGCCTTCGATAAGATACTCCCCATCGAGAAATGCTGGCTGATGGACGACTTGCAAAATCAAATCCGCAACGAAATAAGGGACTATGCGCTAGCACATAACATCACTTTCTTCGACCTTCGACAACAAACAGGACTGCTGCGCGATGTCATGATACGCAATAGCGACACGGGCGAATGGATGGTATTGGTGCAGTTTCATTTTGAAACAGCCGACGACCCACAAACGGCCGATGCCCTGCTTGCCCACGTGGCCGAACGTTTTCCGCAGATAACGTCGCTGCTTTGGGTAGACAACCAAAAATGTAACGACACATTTGCCGACCTGCCCGTGTATGTTTTCAAGGGCAACGACCATATATTCGAGGTGATGGAAGACCTTCGTTTCAAGGTAGGACCAAAGAGTTTCTACCAAACCAACACCCAACAAGCCTACCATCTCTACGAAGTGGCGCGCCGCTTTGCCAACTTAAGCGGTACGGAAATTGTTTACGACCTGTACACAGGCACGGGAACAATCGCCAACTTTGTGGCCCGACAGGCCAAGAAAGTGGTGGGTGTGGAGTACGTACCCGAGGCAATAGCAGACGCCAAAGTGAATAGTGAGCTGAACGGAATAGGCAACACCACCTTCTATGCAGGCGATATGAAGGATATTCTGAACGATGAATTTATCGCCAACAACGGACAGCCCGACGTTATTATTACCGATCCGCCGCGCGCAGGCATGCACGCCGACGTTATCGAAACCATTATCCGAGCCAATCCCCAACGCATTGTGTACGTTAGCTGTAACCCTGCAACGCAAGCGCGCGACCTCATTGCGCTAGACGAACGCTATGCGGTGACGGCCGTACAACCCGTAGACATGTTTCCCCATACGCCCCATGTGGAGAACGTGGTGCTGCTGGAACGCCGCGCATAACAATCCAACCATAAACAAGCCTATACAATAACTATTAACAAGATACTCATGAAACAAAAGGCAATGCTTGCGCTGCTCTTGGCGGCAACAACGCTACAAGCCAGCGCACAAAACGGCGATACACCGACAGAAGAGAAGAAACTTACCTTGGTGAGCAACCTCAAACTTAGCGGATACATGATATCGCAGTATCAATGGGCCGACCAAGAAGGTGCTGAAAGCAACGGATTTAACATCCGTATGGCGCGCCTTTCGTTAGAAGGACGTGCGCTTACCGACTTCTATTGGAAAGCCCAGGTGCAGTTTAACGGCAATACGGCCACCCTCGGCACGTCGCCGCGTGTGGTGGATGTGTTTGCCGAATGGCAGAAGTATAAGCCCTTCCGCGTAAAGCTGGGGCAATTTAAGCGGCCGTTCACTTTCGAAAATCCCATGCACCCCATCGACCAAGGCTTTATGTCGTTTGGGCAAAGCGTACTGAAACTATCTGGATTTAGCGACCGAACGGGCGAGGCCGCCAGCAATGGGCGCGACATCGGCTTGCAAATTCAGGGCGACCTTTTTCCCAACAGCAACGAACGGCCACTGCTTCACTATCAGGTGGGCGTGTTTAACGGGCAAGGCATCAACATGCGCGATGCCGATCAGCGCAAAGACGTTATTGGCGGACTATGGGTTATGCCCATTAAAGGCATGCGCTTGGGTGCGTTTGGCTGGACTGGCTCTTATGCCCGAGTGGGAAATTACACGCTAGTAGACCCCGATACGCACGAGCCGATATTGGATGGGGCAGGACAAAAGCAGGTGGTGAAAGGCAAACAAACGGTAGAAAAACGCCGCTTTGCCGTGAGTGGCGAGTATGTTACGAAGGGTTGGACCTTCCGCAGCGAGTACATTTACAGCAAGGGCTATGGCTTTAAGACCGTTCATAACACCAAAGCCGACCTGCAAGATGCCAACATCAATTACGAGGCAGGCGATAAGGCCTATGGCTTCTATGGCTTGGTCATTGCGCCTGTGGCCGATTTTAATGGGAAAAAGCTGCACGTAAAGGCACGTTTCGACCAATATTGCCCCAACGGAAAGCGCAGCACGGCCAAGACTTTCTACGAACTAGGCATCGACTGCGAACTATCGCGAATGCTTAAACTAAGTGCCGAATATGCGTTGGTGAACGATAAGGCACTGAAAAAGACCAACTATAACCTCATCGACTTTCAACTGGGATTGAGGTTTTAAGGGCTGTTCCGGCCGATGTGCCAGCCGCTTTGGCCCATAGCTTGCATAACAAGAACGGCTCGTTGAAGTGTCAGCGCGCGTTTCTTTGTTATTTGGTATGCTTGTTGCGAGCTTAATTTGCCAACTGGTAAGCTGGTAAACCGGTCTGCGCGTTAATTCGTCAACCTGACACATCATGATAGAGTTAGATTAGTATGTTGTCTTGTCAACTTGTTAACTTGTGCACAAGTTAACCGGTTAACTCGCCAATTTGTCAACATTATTTTATAATATAGAGTTAGAACATGGATAAAGGAAAGAGAAATAGAGTTAGTGAAGAAGAACGGATAAAGCAGCGCAACCTTAACTGGCCTGCGCGTCGTCGCGTTATAGGGCGCGTGTTGTTCGTGGCATTGACCATTTTGGCCATTATTATCTTGGCCTTCGCCTTGTGGGTACACTTGGTGGAGTAGAACGAAACACGTGGCTGTTGCAAAGCGTTTGCAGCAGGGTCTTCTTCCTTTTCAGGCCACTTGATGGTCTAATACCATGCTAGCTGTTTGTGAGAAGCCGCTAGCAGCAGGCTTTTTGTTTTATACGCGCAGGTTCTGCCCCAGCGTGTGTATGGGTTTTCGTATGTATTATTTTCTTGCTTTTTGTGTGTTCTGTTTGTACATGTTGGGGTTTTGGCATGGCCGTCATTACAGCTTACCAACCCATCAGCTTATAACCCCGTAGGCTCATAAACTTACAAACTCACAAACTCACAAACTCACAAACTCACAAACTCATGAACTCACAAGCTCACAAACTCATAAACTCACAAACCCATAAACTCACAAACTCATAAACTCACAAACTCATAAACTCATAAACTCACAAACTCATGAACTCACAACCTCATCAACAGATAACCTTATCTCCCCGCTAACTTAAAAGCTAAAATTGTTGTTTTTGTTTTACAAAACGGCTCTAAATTTCTCTTCGTTCTAGCGAAAAAAAAGCCTATAAAGTAGGTAAATTACGCCTATTTCTAGCCTTTCATGCCTTTTGCTTTGTCTATTTTCGAGAATATTGCCTGCATTTTGCACCAAATAGCCTTTCTAGTTTGGTTGCTAGCTCGCATTTTTTCAAGCCCATTTCCCCACTTTTAGCCCCTAAAACGCCACTATTTGAGGGGTGTTTTGCCCTTTTTGGTCATGTTTTTAATGGTTTGAACAGCTTTTGCCTATACCTTTTTAATGAATATTTATGCTTATGGCCTCGCATTTTGCAGCATTTTACCTTGCGTTTAGCACCAAAATGCGCTGCGTTTAGCACTAAAATGCGCTGCATTTAGCACCAAAATGCACTGCGTTTAGCACCAAAATGCACTGTGTTTAGCACCAAAATGCACTGTGTTTAGCACCAAGTAGCCCAAAAACTGCCGCAAATTGAGGTTTTATGCAATGCGTATTCACTTTGCTTGCATTTACAACTATGCCCATTTTGCATCAAAACAAACCTCTGCGAGAATCGATTATTTGCGGCAAGCGGGCGATTGGCGAGCAAAAAGGGCACTCATAATGTTAAAATTCTTACTGAAAACAAGACAAAAATGGTTGTGTTATGTGCCACGCGTGTGGGCAAATGGTATGGAAAGCACACATGTTTACGGCCGCCAGAGCCTGCGCTTGTAGGGCGTGCAGCTAAATTGGTGTATCAGCGGTTTCAGCCTACTAAATGTCCATTATGCCCAAATTGGGAGCTAAGTTGGGAGCTATAATGGGTGCTAAATACCGTTTATGAGTTTAATTTTGCGCGAATATGCAAAGTCTTTTATTTTGTACATTGTGTTTATAACCTATTGATGTATTGCTATATACAACGAAAAGGGGTGTCTCCCGACACCCCTTCACATATTATACAAAAACATTATGAATTTTATTTAGCGAACAAGATTAAAAGTTATCGATATGTTGATTTATAGTCAATTGGATATATTTTGTTTGCTTGATGCTATTGCGCCACTTTGAAAGTGCGCTCTTTGCGTTCGCAATAGCGTTCGCATTGTCGGCAAATGTCGTAGCCGAGCATGGCTCCGAGTATGAAATCCTCTTCTGGGCTAAGCTCGTTTAGCGGACGGTTAATCATCATCCTAATGGCGTTGAGGCACTCTTTCTTTCCGAAAAACAAGTTGAGGTTCTCTTTCCCCACAGGTTTTATCAGGTAGTCTATGTGCTGTCGTTCAAGCCTTGCTATGGCAAATTGCTCGTATTTCTTGTTGAAGGTGTATAAAACCATTTGTCGCACGCCTTTCTGATACTCATAAATATGGTTCATCAGCACCTTCATGTCGGCTGAAATCAATTCTGTTTGCGGCATAGTCTTGTATTTTTTTTAGTATGGCGGTGGGGCTGTTTGCTGCCCCACCGTCGGGGTTTTGCTCTATGCAAAAGTATTTCTTTGCAATCGAAATTACAATGCAGGCTTAATTTCTTCGAGCCAAGCGTCGATGCGACCTTCTGTCTTATCGTCTTCGTTTACGTCGTCGAGAGCCAGACCCACAAACTTACCGTCAACAACAGCCTCGCTATCGTCGAAGGTATAGCCATCGGTAGACACCTCGCCAACCATCTTTGCACCACTGTCTTTTGCTGCATTGTAAAGCTCGGCCATTGCGCCGCAGAAGGTATCAGAGTAAGATTCGGCATCGCCGCAACCGAATACGGCCACCGTTTTGCCAGCGAGGTCGGCCTCTTTAAGCACTTTCACACCGTCGTACCAATCGTCTTGCAGTTCGCCGGCACCCCAAGTAGAGGTTCCGATGAGCAAGTTCTCGTTCTCGGCAACAACGTCTGCGTTGAAGTTGGCCACGTCTAGGGCTTCTACGCCCAGTTTGCTTGCAATCGTTTCAGCGATGCTTTGGCAGGTTCCTGTTGAAGAACCGTATACTACCACCGTTTTTTTCATTTCAATTCTTAGTTTTAGTTGTGTTATTATTATGGTTGCAAAGTTAAGTACAAATAAATAATGGCGCAATACCTAGAAATGGTGTTTTTTGCGTAAGGATTGTTTTGAGGCGTTATGTGGGCTGTTGGTTTATTTCGCAACGAGCCTAACAAGCGTGCTGCCGCTATGTTTAGGGCTATCTGCATGTATCTGAACTACATACACGCCTGCTGCTAATGATCCTAGCTGTATGGTGGATTGTGCGGCCAACAGCGTGCGCGGCCTACTTAGAACTAATGAACCCGATAGCGAGTAAAGGCGCAGGGAGCAGGCGTGTGGTTGCCCGTCGGCGAAGGTTATGCGCAGTTTGTTGTTGCCGTCTGGGCTTATATGCACGCCCTGTGGTTGGTGTTGGTAGATGCCCTGCACCTTGGTAATGCCCAAGATGTGGAGCAGGCCGCGATAAACATCCACCTGTCCGTAGCCATATAGGTTGTTGGGATGGGGTAGGGAGGTGTTGTGTTGCGTGCCTGTTTGTGCCACAATGTTTCGCACATCGCTGGCCGTTAGCGTTGGGTTGGCTTGCAACCACAGGGCGATAGCGCCTGCAACAGCTGGCGCAGACATGGAAGTACCCGTGTTACAGTTCCACGGATAGGTGCGGCCGTTGTGTTGGAAGTGCGCCACATCCCATTGCACATCGCTGTTGTTGGGATGATTGGCAATGTAAAAGCTGTTGTACGACGAGATGATGTTGCTGCCCGGAGCCATCACGTCGGGCTTTGTGCGGCCGTCTGCCGTTGGTCCTTTCGAAGAGTAGGGTGCTCTTTCGCCCCCTGTTCCTTGCACCGAATACTTTTTTTCGCCCTTATAATTGGTAATGTGTGTGCGATACGAGGTTGCTCCAACGGCAATAACAGCAGGTGCACTGGCGGGCGATAGGATGGTGTGGGTGTCGTCGCCACCCAACAGCGCTGGTTCGCGCTTGTTCGTTTCCCATCTGCCTGCACCTCGGAACAGCTCCACATCGGCGGTTACGCCAATTAATACCAATGCCGTTGGTGGCACGTAGGTGCTAGAACCCAACGTGCGCAAGTACATCTCGTAGGCCAATGCGCCCGCATCGTCGGGCTGGTAGGCAGCCGCTTGTATCTCGTATTGCAGCTTTCCAAAGGTAAGTGTGTCTATCAGTTGCGAGTCTTTGGCGGCCACTAATGCGCGCGTGTCGATGTCGTATGTGGTTAATGTGCCCACGCGATGAAACCTCAATCTAAGCAAAAAATGCGCTTTGCTTTTGGCCGAAACGCCTATTCGGCCGTTAGAATCCTTGATGAATGTGCCTGCCGAGTCGGTTCCCAGGGGCTTTCTAAGGTAGCTTGCTCGTCCGCCTTCATTGCCTGCCGAGGCCACGATGATGCGCCCTGGACCTTGAAGGCTGTCTAGGACGGCATGGTAGAGTTGCGTGTCGCTGTCGAAACGAAAGCTAGAACCCTCGCTAAACGATGCCACACAGGGCTGGTTGTGGCGTTTGGCATAGTCGAAGATGTATTTAAAGCCCAACGCATCTGTCGCTGTGGTATATTTATATAGGTCTTTTTTGTCCACCAGATTTTTGTTTTCGCTCGTGAGGTTTGCCACTAGGCAGATGTCGCTTTCCCATGCCATGCCGCGGTAAGGGCTTTTAAAGCCACTGCCTGCTGCAATGCCCAGCGTGTGGGTTCCGTGTGTTTCTTGTTTGCCGTCGCGTGTGTGGCGCAGGCTGAAGCTGTTGGCGTTGAGCTGGGATTGCAGGGCGGTGTCGAGGGTTTTGCGGCCGTAGCGGAATAGCTGGCGGTCGTTGCGTACTTGCTGTTTCGCGGTGCGTTCGGCCTGCTGCAATTCTTGCTGCTGGGCGTTGAGGGCGTGTTGGGCCTGGTAGGCGTTGTCTACGTCGGCGAGGGCTTGCAGCAGGGTTTGGTCGTATTGCAGCAGGGCGGTTTGCAGGCGGGCGTCGGCGGCTTGGATGTTGGCGCGGATGCGGCCGGCGGTGAAGAGGGGGAGCTGTACGCCGATGCTGAAGAGGCCGCCGTTGCCGCTGCGGGCGCGGTTGAAGGGGGCGAGGTCGCTGTTGAGCTCGATGCGGCCGGTTTGCCAGAGGAATTGGATGTCGAAGCGGGGAAGGAGGTCGGCTTTGGCGCTGGCGAGCTGGGCGCTGCGGGCTTGGATTTCGGCATCGCGGGCACGCAGGTCGGGGCGCTGGTTGAGAAGGCTGCCGGGCCGGATGCCTTGCGGCGGAGCTGGGCAGAGAGCGTAAAGGTGTTCTCTGGAGTTTCTGCCTCCTGAGC
>ERZ773087.1641-NODE-1641-length-13568-cov-4.820099_pt1 | contig 13568 bp, 13 predicted proteins | sample MGYA00511375_ERZ773087 | MGnify/ENA primary metagenome ERZ773087 (study PRJEB29015, sample SAMEA2737995) | human oral metagenome | biome: human oral; feature: human-associated habitat; material: dental | place: China | collected 2063 ...
TGATGGCGTGGCTCATTTTGATGCTACCTTTGCTAAATTTATCCATCTCAAAAACACCCATCGGCCCGTTCCACCAGATGGTTTGCGCGTCGGCTATGACCTCTTTAAAAAGCCTGATCGATGCTGGTCCAATATCTAGCCCCATCCAGCCATTTGGGATCTCTTGTGCAGGGACATATTTTACGGCACTTTCAGCTGAAAACGTCTGAGCCGCGACGACATCTACTGGCAGGTAAATTTTAACGCCAAGCTCCCTGCCCTTGCGTAAAATTTCGCGCGCGTCCTCGATGAGATCTTCTTCAAGAAGTGAATTTCCGATATTTTCGCCGAGCGATTTTAAAAACGTAAACGCCATACCGCCGCCAATTATCAGCTTATCCACGCGAGGAAGCAGGTTGTGCAGGGCCTGCAACTTACCGCTTACTTTACTACCGCCCACGACCGCCACAAACGGGCGTGCAGGGTGTTTGATGAGATTTTGGGCGAAATTTATCTCCTTTTGCAGCAAAAATCCTGCCGCTTTGTGCTTCTCGTCGTAAAATTTAGTGATCGCTTCAACCGAGCTGTGCGCCCTGTGGCAGACGCCAAACGCGTCGTTTATGTAAAATTCGCCGTATTTAGCGAGCTCAGCGGCTAGAGCCTCGTCGTTTTTGGTCTCGCCCTTTTCAAAGCGTAAATTTTCAAGAAGCAAAATTTCGCCCGGTTTTAGCGCGGCGACTTTAGCCTTGGCATCCGCTCCGACGACGTCCTCGGCAAATATCACGTCTCTATCAAGCAGTCTTGAAAGCCTCTTTGCCACGCCTCGTAGCGAAAATTTCTCCTCAAAGCCGTTTTTCGGACGCCCTAGATGGCTAGCCAAAACCACGCTGCAGCCGTTATCTAGGCAGTAGCGGATAGTTGGTATCGCCGAGCGGATACGGCGGTCGTCGGTGATGTTTAAAAACTCGTCCATCGGCACGTTAAAATCGCACCTGACAAATACCTTCGCGCCGCCGAGCTCAAGGTCGTTGATCGATAAAATTTCACTCATTTTTCACCCTTTAAATTTACTTCGTAGCCACAATCTTAGCTAGGTCCACAAGCCTTGTCGAGTAGCCCCACTCGTTGTCGTACCATGCAAAGACCTTCACCATATCATCAGCGATGACCTGCGTAGTGTCGCTGGCTACGATACTGCTGTATGCGCTCGTGCAAAAGTCGCTGCTAACTCTATAATCGTCATCGACAAATAAAATTCCCTTCAAATTCGACTCAGCAGCCACTCTAAATGCCTCGTTTATCTCCTCTTTGCTAGCCGGTCTTTTTAAAACCGCCGTTAGATCGACCATAGAAACGTTAGCGACCGGCACGCGCACGCTTTGTCCGTGCATCTTGCCGTTTAGCTCGGGAAGTACTTTTGCGATCGCTTTTGCGGCTCCGGTAGTCGTCGGCCCGATATTTAGGGCCGCAGCGCGCGAGCGGCGGAAGTCTTTGGCCTTTACGTCTACTAGGCTCTGTCCGTTTGTATAGGCGTGGATCGTGGTCATGAGCCCTTTTACGATGCCGAATTTATCGTTTAGCACCTTTGCCACTGGAGCTAGGCCGTTTGTGGTGCAGCTTGCGTTTGAGACGATCGCTTCGCCTGCGTATTTATCGTCGTTTACGCCGACTACGAACGTCGCCGTGTCGTCTTTTGCCGGAGCGCTCATGACGACTTTTTTGATGCCGCGAGCTAGATAGGACTCGCATTTTTCGGTAGTCAAAAACTTGCCCGTACACTCCAAAACCACGTCCGCGCCGTAGTCTGCGTAGTTAAGCTCGTTTAGATCTCTTGTTGAAAAAACTCTTATCTTTTTGCCGTTTACTTCTATAAAATCGTCGCTTATCACCTTAACGTCTTGCTTAAATTCGCCGTGCACGCTGTCGTATTTGAGCAGATAGCGCGTCATGTCGCGCGTCGCCGTGTCGTTGATAGCGACAAGCTCAACGCCCTTTCGCTCTAAAATAATACGAGCAGCGCACCTGCCGATACGTCCAAAACCGTTGATCGCGATTTTTACCATGTTTAGCTCCTTGTGCTAGATTTTCCGGTCGCTTTAGGGCGCGCGGAAAGGTTATTTTCATGCTTTTAGCTTTTTTGCGCGTTAAATTTACCCGCCTTTGCTCGTCGCTTAGCGCGTAAATTTAAACCGTCATAAAGCCCGCCTTTACAAATTTGACCTTACTTGCTCGCCGAAAAACGAGCCTTGCGAGCCCAAAAATCCCCAAATTTTACAAAATCTCCATTTAATTTGCGCTTTATCGGCGAATTTTTTGATTTTCAACCAATTTTCACTTCAAATTCGCTAAACTGCACCGAAATTTTAAAGGCAAATTTATGAAAATCGCGCTTTTCGGCGGTAGTTTCGACCCGCCTCATCTCGGGCACGACGCCGCCGTTAAGGCCGCGCTAGAGCGGCTAGACGCGAATAAGCTCATCATTATGCCGACCTTTATCAGCCCGTTTAAGAGCGAGTTTTCCGCTCCGCCGCTGCTTCGGCTAAAGTGGGCGAATGAGGCCTGGGCCGCGCTACCCAAGGTCTGCGTGAGCGACTACGAGATCGCGCAAAATCGTCCCGTACCGACGATAGAAAGCGTGCGGCATATGCGGCAAATTTACTCTGTGAGCGAGCTTTATCTCATTATCGGCGCCGATCACCTAGCAAGCCTGGATAAATGGCACGAGATAGACGAGCTCTTTAAACTCGCGACCTTCGTCGTAGCCAGCCGCGGCAACGTAGTCGTGCCTGAAAATTTTAAAATTTTAAACATAAATGCGCCCGTTTCATCCTCGCAAATCAGGCAAAATTTAGACAAAAGCCTGATGATACCGTGCATAGCGGACGAGGCGGCGAAATTTTACCAAGGAAAAACATGCAAGAAAGAATCGAACGAATCATCAAAATCCTAGACGCCAAAAAGGCCGAAGCCATCGAGGCTATCGACATGAGCGGGCGCGAATACATCGCAAAATGCGTCATCATCGCCACCACGATGGGCGAGCGCCACGCCTACTCGCTAACGGACGACCTAAAAGAGGGGTTAAAAGACGAAGGCGAGCAGTTTTTGGGCATCGAAAGCTCCGGCGACTGGGTCGTGATCGATCTAGGCGACATCCTCATACACCTCATGAGCGCGCAGTACCGCGCCAAATACAACATCGAAGAGTTTTTAAGCAAGCTAAAAGAGGCGAAAGCCTAAGCACAATTTAGCTCGCCGCGCCGGTAGCGTCAAATTTGCCTAAAGCGCAAAGCGGACGGCAAATTGGACTAGAGCCGCCTCTGCTATAAACGATAAATTTTGCTTGATCTCGCAAGGCGGCGCGTTTGAATATTTGAGCCAAAAGCCGACGCGCAGGCTTTTGTTTTTATTTAAATTTGACCGATTTTAGAAAGCTATTTTTTGGACGCGATTTCGCCGGGTGGCTCCGGGCTAGCAGCGAGCGCGAAGCCCGCAAATTTAATCCACGGAACAAAAAAATGGAACTAAAAATTTACGCTAGATTTTTCCTCTCAGCAAAATCTCTCGCGGCAAAAATCCAAACGCTAAATAAAATCAAAAACCATCTTACGAAATTTGACTTTGAGGCTGGTGATCAAGAAGTAAAGTTTGCAGTCAAATTTGACTCCCCAAGCCGGTAAAAAGGTGGAGAGCGACCTTAAATTTAGCCCAAGAATTTGGCAAAAAGCGGATGGCAAGCGGGGACGTAAAGCACGAATTAGACCCTTTTAGCAGCAAGGTGGCTCGTCTCGCGATCGCCTTTAACGAAGCTAGTAAAAATTTGGTCTCATAAGCTACATGCCTTATCTTTGCTAAATTTTTACGCCACTTCCGCTTATAGTTGGCGACCGCAAGGTAAGCAAAACCCCAAATCCATCTCGCGATACTTCGCATTATCCACGTAAAATTTAAACCCCAAAATCGAGTCTAAACTGCGAAAACATTTTTAAGCCGTAGCCATCAAATTTGACGCGTTTTACGGCGCTCTAACCTTGAAAGAGCGGGCAAAAATGGGCTAAATTTAAACTTTTTAATACGCAAAAGCAACCGATTTTGCGCGCTACGGTCAAGGCAGTTTTAGCGCCGAAATTTAAAAGCCGACTACCGCGAGTTTTTCCTGCTTTTTAGCAATTATTTTATAAATTAAAAGCCTACCTTAAATCTAATTTTTATATAATCGATCAAAGCCAAGATAAAGGATGCTTATGTTTAGAAAAACTTTTGTTTTATTGGTTGCGCTCTTTACGGCGCATTTGTTTGCGGGCGACGCGTACTCGCACACGAGCGAGTCAGCCCAAAAAGGCGTAGCGCAGGCTCAAATCGCGCTTCCAAAAAACGTCACGGGCGGCGATATTTACGTCGGACTTTTTAAAGACGCCCCAAAGACGCAAGCCAAAGCGCCGGTCGTAGTTTTCCTGCACGGCTCATCTGGTATCAACAATAAAATAGGCCTTGACAAATGGCAAGAGTGGCTCGCAAAAGAGGGCATAGCAAGCTTTATGTTTGATAGTATGGCTCTGGAAAACAGGATAACATATAAATCTCCGGCGGATAAGGAGATTTACGAAAAAGTCCATTCGCTACGCTCTAGCGAAATCAAAGTCGCCCTGAATGCACTAAGAAGCACAGAGTGGGCAGATACGAGCAAGCTGTTTTTAGCCGGCACCAGCGAAGGCGCGGTGGCTGTAGCCAGATACGAAGGTAAGGACTTTTTGGGCAAGATTATAAACTCTTGGTCGTGCGAGGAGAACTACTTCGTAAAAGAGCACAAAACAGCGCTTAACGATACGCCGGTTTTAAATTTAATAAGCGATCAGGATAAATATTTTTCTCAAAAAAATAGCTATCTAGGCAACGAAAACGCCGCCGGAAACTGCTCCGCAACCTACGGCGACAAGAAAAACGCGATAGTTTTACTATTGCCTAATGCCCCGCACACGCTCATAAATTTGCCGGCCGCGCGCTTTGCGACCGTTTCTTTTATCAAAAGCATACTTGAGGGCACGTTTGACGCCGATACGATCGGCGAGTAACGACCGATAAATTTGCGGCGATGAGGTCTATAAATTTTGTCGCCGCGCTGCTTTTTAGCGCTACGTCTTTGTTTTAGAGGCTCGTTTTGCGCCTTTATGTTTGATTTCGCCGCCTATATTTTTGACGTTTGCGCAGTTTTTGTTCGCGCACTTTTTACCGACTCGTAAATTTGAGCCGAATTTTAGCGGTCTCGCGGCGAAAATACTTCGCTTTTGATAAATTTGTTAAATCTTAGCTCCGCATTTTACTTGTCGAGACCGGCATTTTAAAAACGATAAAATTTGAGCCGCTATGCCGCGCGCCCCTCACCACCGATAAATTTTATCCTCAAAAGCGATCAGCCTAAATTCCTCTTTGTGGTTGCCGTTACCGATCGTGTGGCTGTCTTGGCCTGCGCCGAGGCGCAGTTTATGCAGCCTGCCTCCGTATGTACCCACAAATAGCACGCCCCCGTCCTCGCTTAGCGCCATAGACTTTATCGTGCCGCCCAGATAGTGGCGCCAAATTTTACGCCCGTCCTTGCCGACTGCTCTGATGTAGCCGTATGCATCGCCCAGGATGTAAAAGTCCTGCGTCGCCACGCCCGCATACACGCGCATCTCGTCGTCTACTAGCGTAAAATCCCTATCGAGATATATCTGCGCTCCGCGCTTTAGCAGCGCCCTATCCACGCCGATCGTAACTCCGTTGTAGAAGTGGCAGGAGTTTGTTATGAGCTGTGTATCGTCTGCGCTAAAGAGGCAAAAGTGCGGATAGGAGCTCTGCGCGCCGATATCGCCCAGTCGCTCGCCCTCGCTATCCATCAGGATGTGGTCGCCATCTTGCTCGCCGGCAACGATGAGAGCGTTGTCGTTTGAGAGGGTCGCGTTGGCCATATCGATATAGAGTGCAGCATTGCCGTCATCGTCCTCATCCTCGTAGATCGGGTGGATAAGCTTCGCGCCGCTTTGCGAGATCAAAAATATCCCGTCGTGGCAGCTCAAAAGCACCTTGCTACCGTCGTTAAAAGGTAAAATTTCAGCCTCGTCGTATGTTAGCTCCACGTCGTGGCTAAATTTCGCGATAGGCTCGCCGCCGCCCTTGCCGTCGTAGCCTTTTACGAGCTCAATCTCGCCTCTCCTAAGCAGGGCGTAAATTTCGTTTCGCTTGGACTTGCCCACGGCGATGACGCCCTTTGCCACCCCAATCACGCGGTCGCCTTCTAGCAGATACGGCATTTTGTGCCAGCCTTCAGGCTCGCTTTGCGAGACGATAAAAAGGACGTTCTCGCCGCCAAGAGGGCAAATTTGATCGACATTGCCTAGCTTGTCTCCTATTTTATCCTTCTCGTCAGCGTCGTCCGCTTCATCCTCACACTCCCCAAAGATAACGTTTGAGGGCGGAAAATCGGCTCTAAATTTCGCCGTCTCGCCCCGCTCGTTGGCTTCTTTTAACAGCGTAAAAACCGCCTCGCCCAGATGCGCGCGCTCATCTACGGGCTCCTCGCCTTTATACGCGTCCCAGCCGTGCGCCTCGGCAAAGGCCACCATATCGTTTACGGCCTTGGCGTATTTCTCGCCTTTTTCGTTCCACTCTTTTTTGAGGGCTTCGCGTTCTTGATTTTGCATTGATCTCCTTTGGATTTTGTTTGCCGCGGCTACCCGCGCGCTGCTTACGGATATTACCTAGTCGTTTTAAATTTAAGACTAAATTTGCTACCTTAAAACGCTTTTTTTTTTGGGGGGGGGGGGGGGAAAATTTTACCCAAAAGCGCTCTTTTTGACAAAGCCAATTTAAAAGCGGAAAATTTAAAAAAGCTCGGTAAAAAGGCCTCGTGAATTTATCTAACGAAGCAGCAAGGCTCGAAAATCGGCGGCAAATCAAGACGGTAAAATTTAGCGAGTTTAAAAGCTTAAATTTATACCGCCAAAACGCGCGCTCCCGGCCAAAGCTCATCCACTAAGACTTAAAACTCGCTAAATTTAGAGCGCAAATCAGGATTTAGCCTAGTTTTTGCTAAAGCCTCGGCTACCCGCTTCTGGGCCGCTAGCCGCAAATGCAGCAGCCGCTCTCTCCTCGCGCCCGTCCGTATCGATCAGGCGGTAACCTAGCCCAAGAGACGCCTCCAGCGCATTTTTGTCTTTCAAATCATCAAATTTACCCGCGCTAAGTCCGACGATCGGTATCAAAATTCTATTATTTAGCGTGAGATACGGAGTCATCGCGGCAAGCCTCTCGCCGAGATTTTTCGCGCCGCTTAGATCTACGCCGTCCGTCAAATTTACCGCACTGGTCTTGCTAGTCTGCTGGGCAAATAAATTTAGCCCCGTAGCAAGCCCCGCCGCACAGGTCGCAGCGCCCTTTATGGACTCTCTTCTTTTCATGTTTGCTCCGTTTTTTGATTTATCGGTTGCTGCGCCAAATTTACAAACCGCGCGCCGAGCAAACCGTACCGCGCACAAATTTGTTTAAAATCACGGATATTTAAATTTGAGTTGCGCTAAACGACGCCCAAAAAGCCGCACTTGGATTCAAATTTTATCTAAATGTGGCCGAGCAGAAATTTACGCTCGCCAAACGCGGCCAAAAGAGCAAAAGTCAAATTCAGATCTCAAACGCGCACGAGCTTGGCTGTCCGCCCTCAAATCCCTTTTTAAACCACGTCATACGCTGCTTTGACGAGCCGTGCGTGAACGAGTCCGGCGTCACGCGGCCTTGGTATTTTTTCTGTAGCGCGTCGTCGCCTATCGCGCTCGCGGCGTTTAGCGCCTCCTCGATGTCGCCGTCTTCTAGCACCTTGTAGCGCCCCATGTAGTGCGCCCAGACGCCCGCATAGCAGTCGGCCTGCAGCTCGACCTTGACTTGCAAAGCGTTTTGCTCTATAGGGCTTTTTGCGCGCGATTTTAGCTCGTTTATTTTACCGAGCGTGCCTAGTAAATTTTGCACGTGATGTCCGACCTCGTGGGCGATCACGTAGGCCTGAGCGAAGTCGCCCGCGGCCTTGTATTTGGCCTCTAGCTCGTCAAAAAAGCTAAGATCCAGATAGACTTTTTTGTCTGCGGGGCAGTAAAAAGGCCCCGTCTGCGAGCTTGCAGTGCCGCACGCGCTAGAGACCGCGTCCCTAAAAAGTACCAAACTAGGCTCCTTGTACTGCGCGCCGCCCGCCTTAAACACCTTGCTCCACACGTCCTCGGTCTGCGCCAGCACGGCTGAAACGAAGGCGACCTTTTCTTTCTCCTGTGGGCTATCTAGCGCCGCTCTTTGAGTGCCTGTACCGCCGCCCTCAAGTAGCGCAAGTGGGTTAAAGCCCATAAAATACGCCACTGCGCCGATAACCAAAACCACGCGGCCGATGTTTGAGCCCAGTAAAAATCTGATAATCGGTATGAGCGCGCCCAGCGAGCCCATGCTGTTTACGCTATTTTGCCGCCTATCCTCGACGTTGTCGCTTCGTCTGCTGTCTTGCCATTTCATTTTTACTCTTTCATTTTGGATTTTTCGTTTAAATTTAGTCGCAGATTTGCGCTGTTTTCTTGCCGCTTGGAGCTAAATTTACGGCGCATTTTAGCGACTATTTATAAATTTATCGCTTTAGCTTGTTAGCTCAAATTTGATATCCGTAAATTTGAGTGCGTGAAATGCGTTAAATTTGATGGTGAATTTATACTTAAGGCAGGTAATGTAGTGAGGCGCAAAAAGCTCAAGTCAGTCAAATTTGGCTTAAAATCTACTCCAAAATCGATCCAAAATTCGCCCCAAAATTCTCGCCAGCAAGATACCAAAAACTATACCGATGCCGTCTGCGACGACGTCGAGCAAGCTAAAATAGCGGCCCGGCACAAATGACTGCGCTACTTCTATCTGGATACCGTAAGCTAGCAAAATAGCAACCTTTGCGCCCAAATTTAGCCTAAAAAAGCCAAAATGCAAAGTAACGTAAAGCGCGGCGAATGCGATGAAATGATTTGCCTTATCCCAGCTATTTTCGATGAGTTTTATCTGCGCGGGCGTAAGAGCCAGATACTCTATCGCTATCAAAAATATAAAGAAAAATGCGGCGGAAATTTTAGAAAGATTCATGGATTTTAAGGGGTTATTTTAAACGAGAAGCGCCGCTTGGCGCTTCTAATTTTACTCAAATTTAACTCTACATCTTGTCTTTTGCGGCGATGCCCATTAGCCCCAGAGCCGTTTTGATAGAGAGCGCGACGACGGCGAAAAGCTTTAAAAGCTCGTCTTCGTTCTCGCTGCCTACGACGCGATTTTCGTTGTAAAATTTATGAAAATTCGCAGCCAGGCTCTTTAGATAGTCGCAAATTTTATTTACCGCGCGCGTATTAAAGCTATCGACTAAAATATCGTTTAGCGTAAGCGCTTCAAATAGCAAATTTTTGCCGTCCTCGTTCAAATTTGCAAATTTCACGTCAGCGACATCGGCGACGTTTTTGCCAGCTTTTGCGAAAATTTGATTGATCCTTGCATGTGCGTAGTTGATGTAAAATATCGGGTTTGAGCTATCCTCGCGCTTTAGCTCGTCCACGTCAAACTCCAGGTGCGTGTCGCAGCGCTTGCTAAGAAACATAAATCTAAGCGCCTCATAGCCGATCTCCTCGACCACGTCGCTCATCAGCACGACGTTGCCCGCGCGCTTGCTCATCTTGTAGGCTTCGCCGTCTTTTAGCAGGCTCACCATCTGCGAAAGTATGATTTCAAGGCGATTTTCGTCGTATCCAAGCAGATGCAGCGCCGCCTTCATACGCGCGATATAGCCGTGGTGATCGGCGCCCCAGATGTTGATACAACGATCAAATCCGCGCCTAAATTTATCGTCGTGATATACCACGTCGCCGGCTAAATACGTGCCGCGGCCGTCTTCGCGCACGATGACGCGGTCTTTTTCGTCGCCGACTTCGCTTGATTTTAGCCAGATTTTACCCTCGCTCTCGTAGATGCCATTCTCACTTTTTAGGCGATCTAGCGTGAGAGGGAGCTTGTCATAGTAGCTCTTTTCGCTAGCCCAGTTCTCGATGAAAATTTGCGCGTCGGCCAAATTTTGCTTGATCAAAACAAGCACTTTATCCTTGCCAAACTCGGCTAGCTCGAGATTTCGACTCTCGTCGTAAAATATCTCTTTGCCGAATTTTTCTAGCGCTTCTTTTGCGATAGGCCCAATGTAGTCGCCGCGGTAAAATTTCTCCGGATACGCCACGCTCTCGCCGAACAGATTTTCGCGCGCCCAAAGCGAAATAGACGTACCTAGAAGCTCGATTTGATTGCCTGCGTCGTTGATGTAGTATTCAGTCGCGATATTTTCGCCGATGTGAAGCCCGACGCGAGCTAACGTATCGCCGAAAACCGCGCCCCTAACGTGCCCGATGTGAAGCGGACCGGTCGGGTTTGCGCTGACGTACTCGAGCAAAATTTTCTCGCCGCTAGTTGCGCCGCCTTTTGCGAATTCGCTCGGATTTGCAAGGCTAGCCGAGGCGAATTTATCTAAAAAGCCCGGCTTTAGTTTAAAATTTATATATCCGTTTAGCGCCGTAGCCTCAAAAACTTCGCTATTTTCAAATTTAGACGCTAGCTCGGCGGCGATGGCGACGGGGGATTTTTTGAGCTGTTTTGCTAGGCTAAAAGTAGGCATCGCGTAGTGCGCCAAACCCTTATCTTTTGGCTTTTCTAGCGCAAATTCAAAGTCCACGGCGCCTTTTATCTCGTTTATTACGCTTTTTTTCAACGCCTTTCCTTACGCGTTTTTAGCCGTATCTTCAGTCTTTGCGGCGGTTGCGGTTTCTTCTTTTTTCTCTTCTACTTTTTCTACGTTCTCGGCTTTTTTATCGTCTTCCATTTCCGATTTGAAGCTCTTTATTCCCTTACCTAGGCCTTTTGCGAGCTCGGGGATCTTTTTCGCTCCAAAAAGCAAGACCACGATAAGTAAAATAATAAGCAATTGTTGGACGCTTGGACCCATTTTTTCTCCTTTGATTTTCGTGATATTATCATAAATTTATCAATTATTCCAGTTTTTAATAATCTCTTCGACGTTTAAGCTTAACGTCCTTAAGCGCATCGAGCGTAAAATCGAGCGTAAATTTTCGTAGCAGCTTTGCAAGTCGTCGTTTACTAAAAAATAATCATACTCCAAAATATGCTCCATCTCGCCGACCGCGTTTTCTAGGCGTTTTTGGATAGTTTGAGCAGAGTCTGTACCGCGGTTTGAGAGCCTAAAATTTAGCTCGCTTTTGTTTGCCGTAGTGATAAAAACGGAAGTGATTAGCCCGCCGAGCTTTGATTTTGCGATATTAAATCCTTGCACGTCGATATCAAAAATAGCTATTTTACCGGCATCTAACGCCCTTAAAACCGGCTTTAGCGAAGTGCCGTAGTAGTTATTATGCACGCATGCCCATTCTAAAAACTCGCCCTCGTCGATGCCCTTTTTAAACTCTTTTTCATCCGTAAAATAGTAATTAACGCCGTGCGCTTCGCCCTGTCTAGGCGCTCTAGTCGTAGTCGAGATAGAAAAATATAAATCCTTCTCCTCTTTTAAAAGACGGCTTAGAAGCGTACTCTTACCGCTGCCGCTTGGGCCTGAGACGATTAAAATTTGCCCTTTCAACTACTTTTCCTCAAAGCTAATGCTGATTTTAATATTGAGGTTTTTTAGGGCTTCTCGTAGCTCGCCGTTTTGTAAGGAAGCTTCCAAATTTTTAGTTACCGCATCTGAAATTTGAGCCTTTATTTCGTCTATTTTTACGCTTTTATCTTGCGACTCCGCTACTTCGCTTACGTCATATCCGCTCTCATTTAACGCTAAAGCCATATCTTTTTCGCTAATTTGCTCGATTTGGCTGTATTTCTCTACATCAAATTCGACGGTACCGGCAGGCTCGTTTTGAGCCTCTTTATCTTCATTTTGATCGGCTTGATCGTCAGGCATTAGCGCTTGCGCTTGTTCGTCCGCGGCAAAACCCTCGCCCGCAACCTCGTCATCTAGAATTTCTTGCGTTAAATTTTCATCATTTTTAGGCTCTTCGTTTTTTACGTCAAGCGCTTCGCCGTCCGTATCATCGACCAAAAAGTCCGCATCGTCTAAAATATCGTCTTTTATCTCTTGCTCTTTGTTTTCTTCAAATTTTATCTCATCGTCCGTAGCGGCGTCTTTTGGATACTCTTGCGCTGTTTCCTCGCTTATGGACATTTGCGACTCTTTATCGTCCTCTGACGCAAGCTCTACGCCCGGCTCCTTAGAGTTTTTAAAACCGGTATCGTTAGGCTTGGCGTCTAGTTCTACAAATCTCTCGTCCGCATCCTCGGCGTCTTTAGCCTCCGGCTCGCCGCTAATAGCCTCAAATGTCTCTTCGTCCATGGCGTCTATCTCGTCGATTTGGTTCTTTATATCTTCTATGCTGTCGCCAAATGCCTCAAATTTAGCCTCTTGAGACTCGTTTTGCTCGGCTATCTCTTCTCCAGACTCGTCATCCAAATCAAGCCCGCTAAAATCCTCTTCTTTTACGGCTATTTCAAAATCATCGAGTTCACCTAGCGCTTCTTGCTCGTTTATATCTTCAAATTTATCGTTATCCGCCTCCGATTCGTCGAAATTTGGCTCATCCGCCTTGCTCTCAGGCTCTTGGCTCGCATCGTCCGTAGATTTAACCGTATCGCCGGGCTCCTCAAAACCGGCTGCTTCGTCACCGGATAAAACCGGATCGTCATCCAAAATACCCTCTAAATCAAACTCGTCGGCATCGATAGGAGCAGGCTCTTCTTTAAATATTTCATCGCCTAAATCATCCATAAACTCAAATCCCTTTACCGACACTTCATCGTCTTGAGCCTCGGCCTTAGCCTCGCTAGCGGCCTCTTTGCTCTTGTTAGCCAGATCTTCGACGATAGCGATAAATTCGGTAGGCAAAAACGGCTTTGGCAGTATCCTGTCGGCGCCTTCGAAAGTCGGGGCGTTTTTAGAAGAAAGATATAAAATTTTGTTTGCAAATTGTTTTAGGTTCGTATCCTTAGCGTCCGAGTCGCTATCTACGATAAGCACGTCGCAAGGACCGTCAAGCTCGCCGGCGTTGCCGATCTGAGCGTATTCAAGACCGATTTTATCAAGCGCTAAGGTAGCAAGGCGCGATACGGCCGGATTTTCGTTTATGATGACGATTTTCACGAAGTCTCCTTTTATAAACCTAAAGAGCATATTTTAAGATATTTTCCATTACTTCAAGCTTAGTTTTAGAAAAATAGCGACGGAAGGTCGTTGATAACGCGAAGCACCAGCTGCCTAAAAAGCTCCATCATACCCGCTAGTATCGCGATCAGCACGGCAAAGCCGATCGTGATCTTGATCGGATAGCCCACGACTAGCAGGTTAAACTGCGGCATCGTTTTCATGAGCATTCCAAAAATCAAATCAGAAAGCAGCGAAAGCGCCAAAATCGGGAAGGAAATGATAAATCCGAAAGTAAATAAATTTATCATGGACTTCTCGGCGTCCTTGCATATGAACAACTTTTCCAGCTGTATATTCGGCTACG
>ERZ773087.1642-NODE-1642-length-13560-cov-10.572084_pt1 | contig 13560 bp, 8 predicted proteins | sample MGYA00511375_ERZ773087 | MGnify/ENA primary metagenome ERZ773087 (study PRJEB29015, sample SAMEA2737995) | human oral metagenome | biome: human oral; feature: human-associated habitat; material: dental | place: China | collected 2063 ...
CGATCGTGGACGAGGTCGCCGCCGACTTCGGTGACAAGGTCAAGTTCGTCAAGGTCGACGTGGACGCCAACCCGGCCACGGCCCGCTCCTACGGCGTGCGTTCCATCCCGACCTTCGCGGTGGTGCGCGACGGCGAGGTCTTCCACCAGTTCGCCGGCTCGCGCCCCAAGGCCTCCTTCAAGGCCGAGGTGGAGAAGGTCCTGGCCTGAACCCGGGCCCTCCGCCCTGTCTTCTGACTCTCACGCATCGGTCCCGCCGTGCTGCCCCTCACGGGCGTCTCGGCGGGACCGATGCCCTGTCCCAACGGTTGTCTGATGTCTGGTTCCGTCGTCGGGCGGGCCGTCACCTCAGCGAGGCCGTATCTGACACAGCATCTGACACCGCACCTGTCACCCGCCGTCACGGCCCCGTAGAATCGCACCGGATTCGCACGCGGCATCAGGTCATGCGACACGGCAAGAAGGCGGCACATGCAGCACACCCAGTACATCTCCACCCGTGGCCAGATGGCGGCAGCGGGGTTCACGGACGTTCTTGTGGCGGGCCTGGCGCCCGACGGTGGCCTTGCGGTTCCCAGCCAACTGCCAGCCCTGAGCCCCGAGCAGATCGAGGCCTGGAGGCCCTTGGGCTACGCCGACCTGGCCACGGAAGTCATCGGCCTGTTCGCCACCGACATTCCCCGGGAGGACCTGGCCGAGCTGACCCAGGCCGCCTATGGCCCGCGGCGGTTCCCACAGCCGGTCGTCCCTGTCACCTGGCTTGACGAGGTCGCCGACGGCCTGACCCTCGTGGGCCTGTCCGAGGGACCGACAATGGCCTTCAAGGACCTGGCCATGCAGTTCCTCGGGCAGGCGATTCCCTATGTGCTGGCCAAGCACGGACAGGTGCTCAACATTCTGGGCGCCACCTCCGGCGACACCGGTTCGGCGGCCGAGCACGCCTTCAGGGGGCAGGAGGGCGTCAGCGTCTTCATGCTCTCGCCGGCCGGGCGTATGAGTCCGGTGCAGCGCGCCCAGATGTACACCCTCCAGGACGCCAACATCCACAACATCGCGGTGCGCGGTGTCTTCGACGACTGCCAGGCGCTGGTCAAGGCGCTGAGCAACGACGCGGAGTTCAAGGCCGCTCATCACCTGGGCGCCGTCAACTCCATCAACATCGGCCGGATCGCCGCGCAGGCCGTCTACTACGTGTGGTCCTGGCTGCGGGTCACCGACGCCGTGGAGGAGGGGCGCCGCGCCGGCTACCGCATCGACGTGTGCGTGCCCTCGGGCAACTTCGGCAATATCTACGCCGGCTTCCTGGCCCGGTCCATGGGGGTGCCGATCCGCCGCCTCATTCTGGCCACCAATGAGAACAACGTGCTCGAGGAGTTCTTCACCACCGGCATCTACCGGCCCCGTTCCGCGGAGGACACCCTGGCCACCTCCAGCCCCTCCATGGACATCTCCAAGGCCTCCAACCTGGAGCGCTTCATCTGGGCGCTGCTGGGCCCCGAGGTCTTCGTACAGCGCTGGACGGAGCTGGAGACCACCGGCACGCTCGACCTGCGCGATCAGCTCCCGCGCCTGCGCGAGGAGTTCGGCTTCGTGGCCGGCACGTCCACGCACGCTGACCGGCTGGAGGCCATCCGCAGCGTCAAGGAGCGCTCCGGCCGGCTCATCGACCCGCACACGGCCGACGGCGTCACGGTCGCTCTGCGCGTCATGGAGCCCGGTTTCCCCACACTCGTCATGGAGACCGCCAAGGCCGCGAAGTTCCCGCAGACGGTGGCCGAGGCGCTCGGGAGCGAGCCGGAGACCCCCGACGTCGTCGCTGATCTGCTTGCCCGGCCCCAGAAGGTCGAGACGATCGACAACGAGGAGGCTCCTCTGCGCGCCCTCATCGAGGAGCGGGCCCTGACCCGCTGACCGAGGTCGGCCCGTAGGGCTACTGACACCTCACCGCGCCGCGCATCGCACCCACGATGCGCGGCGCGTCCTTGTCCGGCGCGCGCGCCGTCCCAGCGATGAGGTGAGGAGCGTGTTTCACGTGAAACACCGCGGAATACTCCTGCCCCCGCCGACTGCTGAGTACGGCTGGGTCCGTGGCAGACTTAGGGCCACGGACGCATCAGTGGCGACCAAGGAAGGACCGCAGGTGAGTGAGAGCAGTAACCAGGTGAAGGGCAACCGACTCGACCCGTGGCTGGACAGCTATGCGGCGCGAGCCCACGGACTGCGTGCCTCGGAGACGCGGTCCCTGTTCGCCGTCGCCTCCCGACCCGAGGTCGTCTCCCTGGCCGGCGGCATGCCCAACCTCAAGGACCTCCCGCTGGAGCGTCTGGCCGAGGCCACTGCACGGATGATCCGCGAGGACGGCGGCCGGGCGCTGCAGTACGGGAACGGGCAGGGACTGCCGCGGCTACGAGAGCAGATCACCGAGGTCATGGCCCTGGAGGGGATCAGGGCCGATCCCGAGGACGTCATCGTCACCACCGGCTCTCAGCAGGCCGTCGACATCATCACCGAGCTCTTCGTCGACCCCGGCGACGTCGTGCTGACCGAGGCACCCACCTACGTCGGCTCACTGTCGATCTTCGCGACCTACCAGGCCGATGTGCAGCAGGTGCCCATTGATGCCGGGGGCGTCGTCCCGGAGGCGCTGGAGGAGACGATCGTCCGCCTCGAACGCGAAGGACGCCGTATCAAGTTCTTCTACTGCCTCCCCAACTTCCATAACCCCGCCGGAGTGACCCTCGCCGAGGAGCGCCGTGGACAGGTCGTTGAGATCTGCCGACGCCACCACATCCTCATCGTGGAGGACAATCCCTACGGTCTTCTGGGCTTCGAGGGGCAGACCTACACCGCGCTCAAGACCCTCGCGCCCGACGACGTCGTCTACCTGGGTTCCTTCTCCAAGATCTTCGCCCCGGGTTACCGCGTGGGCTGGGCGGTGGCCCCGCCGGCCGTGCGGGAGAAGATGAAGCTGGCCTCCGAGGCGGCGATCCTGTGCCCGTCGTCGGTGGGTCAGTTCTCGATCTCCATGTACCTGGAGCAGTTCGACTGGAAGCAGCAGATTGTGGACTTCCGGGCCATGTACCAGGAGCGGCGCGACGCCATGGTCTCGGCGCTAGAGGAGTTCCTGCCCATGTGCCACTGGAACGTGCCCGACGGTGGCTTCTACGTGTGGGTACGGCTTCCCGAGGGACTCGACGCCAAGGACATGCTGCCGCGCGCGGTCACGAGCCTGGTCGCCTACGTCTCCGGGACGGCCTTCTACGCCGGCGGCAGGGCAGGGCAGGACCACCTGCGACTGTCGTTCTGCTACCCCGAGCCCGCCGAGATCCGTGAAGGGGTGCGCCGGCTCTCCGGCGTCGTGACCCGCGATCTCGAGCTGCTGAGCCTGTTCGGGCCCACCCACAGTCCCCATCCGTCCGAGGGCGTCCACGCGCCCGCACCCGACCAGATCTGAGGTTGACGATGAACCAGTCTCCACTCCGTATCGCTGTCCTCGCCGGCGGATTGAGCCATGAGCGCGACATCTCCCTGCGCTCGGGGCATCGCGTCGCCCAGGTACTCAAGCACCTCGGGCACACCGTCCTCGTCCTGGACATCGACGCACGCACCATTGGATCGCTCAAGACCTTCGGGCCCGACGTCGTGTGGCCCTTGGTTCACGGCGGCCCCGGGGAGGACGGGGGGCTTCAGAATGTGCTCATCTCCCTCGGACTGCCGTATGTCGGCACGCACTCCGACGGCTGCCAGCGGGCCTCATTCAAACCGACCGCCAAGGCGAGTGTTCGCACCGGCGGAGTGATTACTCCTGATTCATTGACGCTTCCACAGTCCTATTTCAGTCAGCTGGGGGCCCAGGAGGTTCTCACCGTCGTGGCGGGTCATCTGGGACTTCCTGTCGTAGTGAAGCCGCATCAGGGGGGCTCCGGACTTGGTGTCTCCTACGCATCGACGGCGGACGAGCTGCGCTCCGCGATGGTGGCGTGCTTCGCCTACGACGAGCGCGCCCTCATCGAGCGCTACATCGCCGGGACGGAGCTGGCGGTCTCCGTCGTCGACACAGGAGAGGGGCCACGCGCACTTCCCCCTGTTGAGGTCGTCACCGACGGGCAGTATGACTTCGATGCACGGTACAACCCGGGCCGTTCGGAGTACTTCGTGCCGGCTCGGCTGGATGAGGCGGTCATCGAGAAGGTGAAGAAGACGGCTATCACGGTTCACACCACTCTCGGGCTGGGCAATCTCTCGCGCACCGACCTCATTCTCGATGACAAGGGGACTCCGTGGTTCATCGACGTCAACGTCATTCCGGGAATGACGGAGACCTCCCTGCTGCCCATTGCCGCAGAGGCCGAGGGCTCCTTGGACGACCTGTATGACGCGTTGGTGAGGAACCCACTGGTTCATCCGTAACGCCGGCTCTGTTTCACGTGAAACGGTGGCTCCACTCCTATTGAGTGGAGCCACCGCTGTACTCATTGGACACTTCACAGGGCGGCAAGCGGATATCACCATCAGTGCCTTCTTCTCAACGACGCTCCATCGCGAGTAACCGGAGGGGCTGCGCTTTCACGTGAAACCGGATGCGGTGTGCGTGTGTCATCGCCCTGGTGAGACACGTCTGCCGTACGGTCATCGAGGCACACCGCTCTCGGAACAGGGCAGGGGCTGGCGTTGCTCGGACCGGCCTCAATGTCCCGTCAGAACGATCAGTGCTGGCATCGTAACGGCAGGACAGAGCATCGGGACATTCGGAATCCTCAGCGTTTCACGTGAAACCTGCTTATGAGCTTCCCGCTTCTCATGCTGATGAGGGGGTTTACGGTTCCTTCGTTCGGGGAACGGCGTGCTTTGAACGCAAGGCGCTGCCGCCCTCGTTGATGTGCTTCAAGTGCAACGCACGGCAAGCAATGCTGCCCGCCGGGTCACAGGTATGGACGTCATTGCCCATACCCAAGCGCTAGCCGATCGGGAGATGGAGCACGCAAGCTCAACGCAACGCGATCATGTTTCACGTGAAACCAGACGTCAACGGTGCCACTGACCAAATCAGCAAGTCTCAGCCAGGTCCACGGCGCACGGGCCCTTCTCCCATTCAGTATGTCGTCGTGTGCCGTTGAGAGACCGTGTGGCGCGCCAGAAGCGCGGTAGCGCATCCGGTCTACCCAGCGTTGCGATGAGGCGGGCGCCACACGGCTGCTACAAGGAGACGCGGGAGTAGGCGGCTTCAGACGAGCAGGACACGAATCGGCTCTCATCGTCAGCATGGGGCAATGCCACCAGCGAGGTCGACGCAGAGCCACGTAGGACTCGCACTGGCACCCGCGACCGACTACCGATACTGCGTCCATTTGTTTCACGTGAAACCTGCTGTTGGCTGCCGCCTTATTCGATTCCTGCGCAGACGGGCGTCAGCTTCATGGCGGGAGAGGGGGCCGATGCCAACTGAGACGGTGGCCCCTATGCGGGTACGGCCCGGCTCAGCCTGACACCCAACGGTTCCCATAAGGGACAGCCATCCCCGGGGTAGGGGTACTCCAAGCCAGCAAGCGGCGTCCCAATAGATCGGTTTCGGATGGAACACGCTCATGTATGACAGCCCCGGCTCCATACCCTGGAGCTAGCCACCGTAGCGCGTGGCGCGTTACTGGTGGTCGATGACGACCGCCGTTTTCTGCCCCTCCTGCCCTGATAGTGGGTGGCCGAACCAGCGAGGATTCCCTGCCGGGTAGGTGGGGAGGGGTGTCGAAGGCCCCGGAGGTTCCTGTCTCTGTCCATGAAGCCTGACGAACGAGCTCAACACCGATGGCCTCCGGTATCTGGAGCGGCCACTCCGCCTCTCCCACACATCGGGTCGATGGGCTGGCCCGCGACACCCTTCATGACCTCTGATCGATCAGCACGCATTCCGGGCTGCTGTAATGAACCAGATCGCTCCGCGTACCGCCTACCCTGTTGATCTCGCGGTTTCACGTGAAACCGAGTCCGAGCCGTCACATTAGTAGAGCGTCGGCACAGTCGAGACTCCGCTATGCCCTCCGCGCGGTCAACATCAGGCACCGATGCGGAGGCGGTGCAATCACAATCCAAGTGAACGAGTCGAGTAGTCTGCTGCACGGCTCCGTGCCCAAGACTGACTATCGGCACATGCGATCAGGAGCATGACCGACTTCTGTTCTTCGCGTCGGAACGTGTGCGGGACCTTCGCGTCGTACTCATCGCTCGGGGACGAGCGGTACCTCCCCCGGGAGGGCCTGAGCATCCCGTTCCCGCACGCCAGGATGAACCCTACAAACATTGACGCGACACCGCTGGCCCAATCGGAACGAGAGCGCTCTTCAGCGACTTACGGTGGTTTCACGTCAAACCGGCTCATAGCCCCCAGGAAGTGCACACCATGCCTGCCCCTTCAGTGCGGCGGTACACGTCGTGACGCTCGGATTCGCTGTGCTTCCCCAATGCACGCACTCGATCAGCACCTGCCAAAGCAGATGTATCTTCCGCACTCTTCCATCTCAGCACAACGCCTTCCATCCCTTCGGACGCGACGTACTCGACGGCCGACCTCTAGCATCCACATAGCAGCGGCGTCCGGCTCGTCCTCACGTGCTACAGCACATGACGGGTCTCCCTCCAGGAAGGAGAGTCCATCAGTCATCAACGCCATCCGGCAACTTGACGTCACGGACTCAGTCCTCAGTTCCGTCTGCAGAGTCTTATGGAACACTCCCGGCGGAGGCCTCGCCATTGGTTTCACGTGAAACCAGCCCCAGCCCCGAGAAACGGCTGCCATGCCGCCCACGCCAGTCAGGCAGCGCACGTTGTCTCACTCAGACTGCCGTGCTCCTCCAACAGACGTCACTCGATCTGTCCCGCCCAAAGCGGATGTATCTGCCACGTTCTTCCGCGGCAGCAATAGGTCGCATCCGGCAGGCACGACGTAATTTACGGGAGGCCGCTACCGGGCACTGGGAGGCGGCATCACGTTGCTCCTCATGTGCTACGGCATACGCCCTACCTGCCTCCGAGGAGGGAGAGGGCATCACGTCTCATCAGCAGCTTGAGATCACAGCATCTGCGCTCGGTGACGTCTGCAGAGTCTCACGGAGCATTGCCGTCGGACGCTTCACCATTGGTTTCACGTGAAACCGACTCACAAACACGGCGCGGGCGTCATGGCAGCGCCGACGTCATTCCGCGGTCCGCTCTCCCAGGATAGGTAAGCACGGTGCTCCTCTTCGCGGTGTCTGCCACGCACATGACTCCTGTGAGTAGCCAGGAACCTCACTCATGCCTCAGCACTGCGCCACGATGCAGAACTCCGCCCTTGACGCCGCGCTTGGTGCGCCAACAGATGCGCTACAGAGGACGTGAGCAACACGAGGAATCCTCACTGTTGGAATGCGAACCGATGCCTCGCCCGGGGAAGGGGCTGAGACGGCATCGCCGACCACTCTATCTGCTACATGCGCACGCACCACGTCGACTAGAAACCTCGACGAAAGCCATCCCCGATCGATCCTCTTCTGGTTTCACGTGAAACCAGCGATCACGAGTATTCGGTATGAGTTCCCCTATGTGCACTCCTCCGCTGTTCGTGGCCGACACACTGAGGTCAGCATGGCCCCGCGGTCGTGAGTCCCATCGGGAAGCGGCATTCTCCCGCCACCGATCTACCTGGCCACGACGAAACACTGATACCCCGCAGGGCGCCACCCCTACCCCACGGGGAGGGGAAGAACTCGCCTTGCGGTTTCACGTGAAACCACGTGGATCCCCAGTCTCCCCGCTACCGTCGGAACCGACGTGCTGGAGCAATCAGCAACGCATAGGCTCATGACGACTAGCTCGGCATTTCAGGACCCACCGCCCCGCTTCTTGAAGCGCTGACGCGGCGAACATTGACCGTGTCTTTGTATCCATGCGAGCGACCACGCCAGTTTCGAGCGGCCCTAGCAACGACTCTGAAGAGGGCGTACGCGTACAGCCTCATCCGCGTCATCACCCATACAACGCCGCACGGGAGGCGTCGTGACTCCGCGCTCCTTGCCATACGCACTCCTCTATCGCCGCCTGAGAACCACATCGATCAGTACCGCTACGCCTCGATACGGTCGCGCCACACAGATTCGGTAGCGATGCAACCGCCACTTCCCGTGTTTCACGTGAAACCTTGGGAGTACCAGGACCTGTCTGTATCTGATCTCCTCACGTCCAAGACTCTGCTCGAGTAGGAGCGTGGGGTGGTGTTCATCGTCTCGGGGATGAGCAAGCAAAGGCATCTGAGGACGCAGCAGCGTTCATGGATCTCACATCGGTAGCGCTTCCACACCCCGAACCCGAAGCGACCGGTGGTTTCACGTGAAACCGAGGTCGTATTCCAGCGACGCTCCCTTCTCACTTTGCCCACGGAACCATGACAGTCAACGCTGCGGGCACTAAGCCGCGAGCTTGATCGACCCTGCGGGGTCATGGTGGCCTGGCCCGGCGTTCTCAGCTGGGGGTCGGCCGCACCTTCCCCTACTTGCCCCCAGACTTCAGCACAGAGGCGCGAGGCGGACGGTAGAGGCCGGTTCCGACCCCCTCCCCAGGTCGACCCACTCTGCGAGTAGCGAGAGGCATTGGTCAGGCCTCGTGCGTGCTTCACGATGGTTCCAGACAACGCCCCAACCAGCGGCTCGGTTGTCACAACACCCGACATTCTGGCGCGCCATGCATCCGCAACCGTTCCACCTCAACTCATCAAGCGTTCGCCGGTATCCACGTACCTCAGCAATGACGGACAAGTCGGTATCCACATGTTTCACGTGAAACCCTGGGCTGACACAATCAGCGTTCGACACCGTGAGTGACACCCTGAGTTCACCCCGAACCATTGGATCACCGGTGAGTGCCACCGTGTTTCACGTGAAACACGGCCGTCGACCCATCCACAAGCCCCCATCAATGGCTATTCAGTAAAGACGACGGTGGGGCCGAGACACTCAGTGTCTCGGCCCCACCACGCTCAAAGGATCAGCGCAGACTATTCCTCGTCAAGAGACGTTCCCGGCGCCAGCGCGTCGACCAGGCGAGCGAGGTCCTCATCGCCCGCGAACTCAATGGTGATGCGCCCCTTCTTCGCTCCACGTGTCACCTTCACGCGAGTGTCGAAGGCATCGGACAGCCGGGTTGAGAGCGCTGGGAGAGGGGTGCTTCGAGCACGCAAGACCCTCGGCTGGTCCGGTCCCGGCTCAGGCTCTTCATGCAGCGCAACCAGCTCCTCCGTGGCACGCACCGACAGCCCCTCCGCCACCACGCGCTGAGCAAGTCGCTCCATCTCCGCCGCATTGGGAAGACCCAGAAGCGCACGAGCGTGTCCTGCAGAAATGACATTCGCAGCAAGCCTGCGCTGCACCAGCGGCGGCAGCTTCATGAGGCGCAAGGTGTTGGAGATCTGGGACCGAGACCGGGCAATCCGCTCGGAAAGCTCCGCATGAGTGCACTGGAAGTCCTCCAGCAGCTGCTGGTAGGCCGCAGCCTCCTCCAGGGGATTGAGCTGAACACGGTGCAAGTTCTCCAGCAACGCGTCACGCAGCAGATCGACGTCGTCCGTATCCCGAACGACCGCCGGAATCGTCTCCAGCCCGGCTTCCTTGGAAGCGCGAAGACGCCGCTCACCCATAATGAGCTCGTACCGAAGCTCCTCTCCCGGAGCAGTCGGCACCTGGCGCACCACAATCGGCTGCAGCAGACCCACTTCTGCAATCGAGGCTGCCAGTTCCGCGATGTCCTCTTCATCGAAGACCTGACGGGGTTGACGAGGGTTCGGGTGGATCAGCCCCACCGGAATCTCAGCGAAGCGGGCACCCGGGACGGGAACAAGCTCATCAGCGCCTGTATCCGCCGTCTTCTCCTCGGCATCGGTCTCGTCGGGCGCCTCGGTTCCAGCGTCGGCCGAGGCCGCCGTCAGGTCCTCCTCGGTCCTCTCCTTCTCGGCATCGGAGTTCCCGTGATCGGCAGCCTCAGGCTGCTCGTCCTCCGTTTCACGTGAAACCTCGGGGACCACGGGCGTAGATTCCGGTTGAGGAACCGACGTCGAAGCGCTCTCCTCCTGGACGTCTTCAACCGTCGAGGCCTCATGCGAAGGCTCCTCCACCACAACGGGGACTGCCTTCGTTGCCTTCTTGGTTGCTCGCTTCGGCGCGGCCGATGCACTCCGCTTCGCTGAGCCGGCGGATGACGACTTCTTCGCGGTCTTCTTCTCCGTCACCTCCGCATCAGTCGTCGAATCCGGCGTGGTTTCACGTGAAACCGGCTTCTTCTGCTTGTTCTGAGTACCGGTCTTGGATGCGGTCGTGGATCGAGTCGAGCGACTCTTGGATCCACGCTTCCGCTGAGACGGAGCCAGGAGAGTAGCGGCCAGATCGCGAGTACTGCGCGCCTCGGCGGCCGGCTCAGGCTCCGGAGCGTCATGCGTGGCCTGGGAGGCCGCATCCTCATCACGCGACTCGTCCTTCCGGGAGTCGGGGAAGAACACATCAGAAGGACGAGACGCAGCAGGTACTTTCTCCTTCTGCGCCTCGGGAATCAGCGCCTGCAGACCTCGTCCCAGTCCGCGCCGTTTCTGAGCCATCAGGCTTCCTCGCCTTCAATTCGGGGAGCGCCCCGCAGAGCGACCTCACGAGCCATTTTCTTGTACGCAATTGCGCCGGTGGACCGGGGATCCCAGAACACCACAGGAGCACCGAAGGAGGGGGCCTCGGCAACACGGATGGAACGCGGCACCTTGGTGTCCAGCGTCGCATCAGGGAAATAGGAACGAACTTCGGACTCCACCTCACGGGCCAGGGTGGTGCGTCCGTCAAACATGGTGAGCACAATCATGGAGACTCCCAGTCCCGGATTGTGAATACGCGCGATCCTGTCAATGGAGCGCGTCAACAGGGCGAGGCCTTCGAGAGCGTAGTACTCGGCCTGCATCGGAATAAGCACCTCGTCAGCAGCGACGAAGGCGTTGATCGTCATAATGCCGAGGCTCGGCGGGCAGTCGATGATGACGTAGTCGAGCGGCTCCAGCCCATCCGTTTCACGTGAAACCAGGTAGTCCACCAGCGCACGCCGCAGTCGTGACTCACGCTCAGCAGTGGAGATGAGCTCTATCTCAACCGCAGCCACGTCAATAGTCGCAGGCACACACCACAGGGACTCGCAGAATCGCGTCTTGGCGACGACATCCTTGATCGGCATAGCGTCAACGAGGACGTCGTAGATGGAGGCGCTGTCCTCATCATGCTCCACCCCCAGTGCCGTGGAGGCATTACCTTGAGAGTCGGCATCGATGAGCAGAACGTGCAGCCCGCCTTCAGCTAAAGCCGCCGCAAGATTGACCGCGGTCGATGTCTTTCCGACGCCGCCTTTCTGATTGGCGACTGCGATAACACGAGTCCGCTCGGGATGTGGGAACTCTCCACCCGCTACCTCGTCTAACGCGAGGTGCTCGGCCTGGAGCTGATCGAAGATAGACGATCCGGACAAACCTGCTTCTCCTCGGACGGCGACCCAACAGCCCGAGCCAGTCGGGCAGTTACGAGTCTACGCGAGCAGGTCGATCCTTACGCGTTACACCGAACGCGCGCCGTATCTCAACGGCTCTTCGGGCGGCGAATCTCAACCACCGCCGTCGTTTCGTCGCCGGCGGTGACAACCTCATGAACGACAGCGACTGATAACTTAGCCTTCTTAATAACATACTTGGCGTCGTCGACCTCATCCTGCGCCCGCATCCCCTTGAGGGCGAGCAGGGCACCCCCCGGTCGAAGCAAGGGCGCCGTCAGCCGCACGAGCTTGGACAGGTTCGCCACTGCGCGAGCCGTCACCACGTCATAACGGTCCTTGACCTCCTCGGCCCGGGCCCGCCGGATGGTCACATTGTCCAGGTCCAGTTCCTCGACGACGTCGGAGAGCCACTGTGTGCGCCGCTCCATCGTCTCAATGAGCGTGACGTCGAGGTCGGGGCGCAGCAGCGCGACGACGATGCCGGGGAAGCCGGCCCCGGATCCCACGTCGGCCACGCTTCCCCGGGCCGGCAGGAAGGGGACCACGGCCGCCGAGTTGACGATGTGCCGGGTCCACAGGCGGGGAAGCTCGCGCGGCCCCACGAGACCGCGCAGCTCACCCTCCTCAGCGAGCATCTGCGCGAAGTGCTCCGCCGCGGAGAAGGAGACCCCGAAGATCTCCCGCATCTCCGCCGTCGGCTCCTCCACCTGGGCCCGCTGCTCCTCACTCATGCTCAGGCCTGCTCCGAAGCGGAGTCCTCAGCCGCGTCCTCGGCGTCCTCGTCCACGCCCTCCTCATCGGCGGGCAGGACCACGACGTAACGGTGCGGCTCGGCGCCCTCGGACTCGGAGACCAGTCCGGCGGCAGCGACGACGTCGTGGCACACCTTGCGCTCGAAGGGGTTCATCGGCTCGAGGCTGACGGCCTCTCCCGAGGTGAGGACCTTGGTGACCGCCTCCTGGGCGACCTTGGTCAGCTCGGTACGTCGATCGGCGCGGTAGCCGTTGATGTCGAGCATGAGCCGGGAGCGGTTGCCGGTACGCGCCTGCACCGCGAGGCGGGTCAGTTCCTGAACGGCCTCGAGAACCTCGCCGTCGCGTCCAACGAGGTCGGCGAGCTCGCGCTCGTCACCCTCCTCGGAGGCGACCACGGCAATCGAGGCTCGCCCGTGATCGATGTCGATGTCGATGTCACCGCCCAGGTCGGCGATGTCGAGGAGCTCCTCGAGGTAGTCGGCACCGATCTCGCCCTCCTCCTCGAGGCGCGAGACGGTGTTGCTCACGGGGCTGCTCACTGCCTCATCCGCCGCCTGGTGGGAGGAGTCGTTACTGTGCTGCTCACTCATCATGTCATCCGTATCTGTGATGGGAACCGGGTTATCTGGCCGCTGAACACGTGTCAGCGGTTGCGCTTCTTCTTGGCCTGGGCCTTGCGTCGGGCCGCCGCCTCGCGCCGCTGACGGGCACGGCGCTCATAACGACGTCGAGCGATCTCCTCATCGCTGAGACCGCCACTCTTGGACGAGGTCGAGTCCTTGTCCTCGTCGGCGTCCTCGAGCTGCTCGACATCGGAGTCCTCGGCGACGTCCTCACTGCGGGACTCGCCCTGACCGCCGGACTTCTTCTGCCGGTTCTTGCGCACCGGCTGCACCCGCTGACCTCCGGTGCGGCCCTCGGCCTCGGCCTTGGCGATCGCCTCGGCTCGCTCCTCCTCCTCCAAGGAGGGCAGTCCCTTGCGGGCCCGCTTGGCGTTGATACGGGCGCGGTACTTCTTCTCGGCCTCGCTACCGGGGGCGGGCATGTTGCGGATGGTGAAGAACTGCTGGCCCATGGTCCACAGGTTGGAGACCACCCAGTAGACGAGCACACCGATCTGGAAGTTGACGCCGGAGACGGCGAAGATCACCGGCATCACATACAGCATCATCCGCTGGGAACGGATCATGGGGTTGTCGGAGTTGAGGGAGTCCGTCGACATGTTCTTCATCGACAGCTGCGCCATGGTGTACCACTGCGTCACCGACATG
>ERZ773087.1650-NODE-1650-length-13474-cov-7.509054_pt1 | contig 13474 bp, 13 predicted proteins | sample MGYA00511375_ERZ773087 | MGnify/ENA primary metagenome ERZ773087 (study PRJEB29015, sample SAMEA2737995) | human oral metagenome | biome: human oral; feature: human-associated habitat; material: dental | place: China | collected 2063 ...
GTGCTGCGCTGGACGGCCGACGGCAAATCGGCACAGGACATCGCCGAGATATTGCTGCTGTCCAAGAACACGGTGGATTTCCATATCCGGAATTCTATCAACAAGCTGGATGTCCCCAACAAGACAGCAGCGGTGGTTCGCGCCGTATTGCTGGGGCTTTTCCAATAGCGCGGCTCACGGCCTGTCCTGCACGTCACAGTACAAGACAGGGGGCCGGTCACGGGCAGCATTCCGGACTCACCGTCTGATACCGAGCCAGGGAATTCCATCCAGCGAAATTTCCCGACGTGCTTTGCCTGCGACCCTCACCACGACATCAGCGGGCGGGTCTGCTTCGACATTCGGACCAGGACAGACGCAGGATTCATATCAGCACCATCATCCTGCTGATGAATCGTCCTGCGCGCATATCATTGCGCGTATGAATCGTTGGAATATGCGGCCCAAATTTTGGTAGTTTTCATTTTCTCGCACTTTTAACAACATAAGAGCCTTCGTGTTTCGTGTATCTCGACTCGTAACAAATCCGGGACGATAGGGACGATAGCCACGAAGCGTTCTCCAGACGAAATAGTCTTGACTTTCGGTTAGCTCAGGCAGGCAGACAGACATGGACAAGTGGCAGGAGGAGCTGATTCGTCATCACGGTGACGAATCGACGGACATGCGCACAGTATTCAGCAGCATCGAGAAAGCCGCGCGCGCACTGGAATTCGACCATGTGGCTTACTGCTATCAGGCATCATTGCCTGCCAGCAAACCCCGCATCACACTGATCAACAATTACCCGGAAGCCTGGCGGGCCCGCTACCTGGAAGCGGGCTATCTGGAGCAGGATCCGCGCATCCAGCGCGGCATGCGCTCGCAACGGCCGATCATCTGGACCGATGACCTGTTCTCCGAGGTTCCCGCCCTGTGGCACGATGCCCGCCAGTACGGCCTGTGCCATGGCTGGAGCCAGTCCGTGCAGGACGGCCCCGGGGGTATGGGCATGACGTCGCTGTCGCGCGCTTTCCCTCCCTTGTCAGCCAAAGAGCTGAACGAGAAATACGACCGCATGCAGTGGCTTGCGCAGATGACGCACACCCTGCTGTCACGGCTCATCCGCAGCAAGAACGCAGCCCGCGTGCGCCATCTTACCAACCGGGAGATCGAGGTGCTGAAGTGGACAGCCGACGGCAAGTCCTCCCAGGACATCGCCGACATCCTCACCCTCTCGAAAAACACGGTGGACTTCCACATCAAGAACACCGTCCAGAAGCTGAACGTGCCCAACAAGACCGCCGCCGTGGTGCAGGCCGTGCTGCTGGGCCTGATCCACTGAGTCTCCGGGGCGGGACCACGCATGCCCGTGACCCGAGGTGCGGCCGGGCACAGATCGCTCCCGGCAGCCCGTCGATCTCCCTTTCTCTGCGGCCCTCCCTGGCACACCCGCCGAGGGGGCTCAACAGGCACCCACCTCCTGTCCCTGCTGATCCCCTCCTGCTTCTGCCTGCCCTCACCCTTCCCGGCCTGCCCCCTCCTTCCCGGGTGGGCGCCTTCCTTCCCTCTCCCAGCCTGACGCGCTATCCCGAGTAGTTTACTCGGCAAACGATAGAGATATATATTCTCATTCTCGTTTTACAGGATGCCATCCAGCCCTTCCCGGGTCGGGTGGCGCATCTCTTTTGATAGACGTAGAATATCAAGATCAATCTCTTGATTGCACAACATGAACAGAGACACATTCGCAGGTGCGAACCACCGCGCCACTTCCCCTGCCATTGCATGCACCCGCTCCGCATCGTGCGGAACGTCGCGCCGTACCCTGCTGGGGGCCCTGTCGCTGGCCCTGGCCAGCATGGCCACCGCGGGCCTGATGCTGGGCAGCCAGCCGGCACACGCAGCCGATGCCGCCTCGTCGGCCCCGAAATTCAAGGTCGTCACCACCTTCACCATCATCGCCGACATGGCGCGCAATGTAGCCGGTGATGCCGCCGATGTGCAATCCATCACCAAGCCCGGTGCCGAGATTCACGACTACCAGCCCACGCCAGGAGACCTGGTGCGGGCCCAGGGCGCGCAGCTGGTGCTGTGGAACGGGCTGAACCTGGAGCGCTGGTTCGAGCGCTTCTTCCATCGGCTGAAGAAGGTGCCGGGTGTGGTCGTGACCGAGGGCGTCAAGCCCCTGTCGATCACGGAGGGCCCCTATTCCGGCAAGCCCAACCCGCATGCCTGGATGTCGCCGGAAAACGGCATCATCTACGTGGACAACATCCGCGACGCCCTCATCCAGCATGATCCGGCCCATGCAGATACCTACCGCACCAATGCCGAACGCTACAAGCAGCAGATCCGGGCCACCATCGAGCCCATCCGCCAGCAGCTCAATGCCCTGCCGGCGCAGAAGCGCTGGCTGGTGAGCAGCGAGGGGGCCTTCAGCTACCTGGCGCGCGACTTCGGGTTGCGCGAGCTGTATCTATGGCCGATCAATGCCGACCAACAGGGCACGCCGCAACAGGTGCGCCATGTCATCGATGAGGTACGCAAGCATCAGATTCCGGCCGTTTTCAGCGAAAGTACCGTGTCGGCTGCGCCCGCCCAGCAAGTTGCCCGCGAAACCGGGGCACACTATGGGGGTGTTCTCTATGTGGATTCGCTGAGCGAGCCGGACGGTCCGGTGCCCACCTATCTGGACCTGCTGCGCGTCACGTCCGAAACCCTTGCCAAAGGCCTGACTCATTGAACAAGGACGCTTCCGATCCCTCCCGCCTTCGGCCGGCAACGGCCGATGATGACCCCGCGTGCCGCGCCGGACTGGACGTGCGCGGGGTCACCATCACCTACAACAACGGCCATACGGCGCTGAGGGACGCCGGCTTCTGCACGCCGCTGGGCAGCATCACCGCACTGGTGGGCGTCAACGGCAGTGGCAAGTCCACGCTCTTCAAGGCCATCATGGGTTTCCTGAAGCCGGCGGCCGGCACCATCCAGGTGCTGGGCCAGTCGGTCTCGTCCGCCATCGGCCGGAACCTGGTGGCCTACGTGCCGCAGAACGAGGAGGTGGACTGGGACTTCCCGGTGCTGGTGAAGGACGTGGTGATGATGGGCCGCTATGGCCACATGGGCTTCTTCCGCCGCCCACGCCCCGCCGACCGCGAGGCGGTGGACCAGGCACTTCAGCGCGTGCAGATGGACGAGCTGCGCCACCGCCAGATCGGTGAGCTGTCGGGCGGCCAGAAGAAGCGCGTGTTCCTGGCTCGCGCGCTGGCCCAGCAGGCGAAGGTGATCCTGCTGGACGAGCCCTTCACCGGGGTGGACGTGAAGACCGAGGACGCCATCATCGAGCTGCTGAAGGCGCTGCGCGACGAAGGCTGCGTGATTCTCGTCTCCACCCACAACCTGGGCAGCGTGCCCGAGTTCTGCGACCGCACGGTGCTGGTAAAGAACACGGTGCTCACCTATGGGCCCACCGAGCAGGTCTTCACCCGCCCCAATCTGGAGCAGGCCTTTGGCGGTGTGCTGCGCCACTTCGACCTGCCGCATTCGCATGATGGCGCGGGCAGCGGCCTGGCCGTGGGCATCATGACCGATGACGAGCGCCCGCTGGTGCTGGTGGGCGGGCGTTCTGCCGTGCGCGGCAACCCGGACTGCAGTGCAGCCGTGCCGCCACCTGGCGGGAGCAACCGCGCATGAGCTGGGCGCTGCTGCTGGAGCCCTTCGGCTATACCTACATGACCAACGCCATGTGGGTGGCCACGCTGGTGGGCGCCGTCTGCGCCTTCCTGTCGTGCTTCCTGATGCTGAAGGGGTGGTCGCTGATCGGTGATGCGCTGTCGCATTCGATCGTGCCCGGGGTGGCCGGGGCCTACATGCTGGGGCTGCCCTTCTCGGCCGGTGCGTTCTTCGCCGGACTGATGGCCGCCGGCGCCATCGGCTTTCTCAACCGCCACACCCGACTCAAGCCCGATGTGATCATCGGCCTGATCTTCAGCACCTTCTTCGGGCTGGGGCTCTTCATGGTGTCGGTCTCACCCACGAGCGTCAACATCCAGACCATCGTGCTGGGCAACATCCTGGCCGTCACACCGGGCGACATGCTGCAGCTGGTCATCATCGGCGCCGTCACGCTGACCGTGCTGCTGCTGAAGTGGAAGGATCTGCTGGTCATCTTCTTCGATGAGGCCCACGCACGTAGTGTGGGCCTGCATCCGGGGCCGATGAAGCTGATCTTCTTCGCACTGCTGGCGGCTTGTACCGTGGCCGCCATGCAGACGGTGGGGGCCTTCCTGGTCATCGCGCTGATCGTCACGCCTGGGGCCACCGCCTACCTGCTGTCGGACCGCTTCGGCCACGTCATCATCATTGCCACCGTCATTGGCGCCGTCAGCAGCTTCATCGGCGTCTATGCCAGCTACTTCCTTGATGGTGCCACCGGGGCCGTGGTGGTGCTGGTGCAGGCCACCCTCTTCGCGCTGGCCTTCGTGTTCGCACCCACCCATGGCCTGCTGGCTGCCCGGCGTCGGCGGCGTCAGGCCGTGCGCGGCTGACACCGGGGCCGCATCCAGCGGCCCGCTGTCGCCCTTCCCGTTTTCCTCATCCACCCATCACTTCCTGCCCTTTCCGATCCCCTTTTCCACCATGGACCTCGACACCCTGCTGCTTCCCCTGCAATTCGACTTCATGCGGGACGCACTGCTGATGGCAGCGGTGGTGGCCGTGCCCTGTGCGCTGCTTTCGTGCTTTCTGGTGCTGAAGGGCTGGGCGCTGATGGGCGACGCCATTTCGCACGCCGTCTTCCCGGGTGTGGTGATCGCCTACATGATCGGCATTCCGCTGGCGGTGGGCGCCTTCGTGGCCGGCATGGGCTGCGCGCTGCTCACGGGCTACGTGAACGAGCACAGCCGCATCAAGCAGGACACGGTGATGGGCGTGGTGTTCTCCAGCATGTTCGCCCTGGGGCTGCTGCTGTATGTCTGGGCGCGCAGCGAAGTGCATCTGGAGCACATCCTGTTTGGCGACGTGCTGGGCACCAGCCCGCAGGATCTGCTGGAAAGCGGCAGCATTGCCCTGGTGGTGGCCGGCTGGATCAGCCTGAAATGGCGCGACCTGATGCTGCAGAGCTTCGACCCGGTCCAGGCGCGCACGGCGGGGCTACCGGTACGCCTGCTGCACTATGCGCTGCTGGCGGCGGTATCGCTGGCCGTGGTGGGGGCGCTGAAGTCGGTGGGCATCGTGCTGACCATCTCGTTGCTGATCGCCCCGGGCGCCATCGCCCGGCTGCTCACGCGCACCTTTGGCCGCATGCTGGTGGTGGCGGTGCTACTGACGGTCGTGACCTCGCTGGTGGGCGTCTACCTGGCCTTCTTCCTGGACAGTGCGCCGGCCCCCACCATCGTGCTGCTGCTGGCCCTGCAGTTCATCGTGGCACTGGGCATCAGCACGCGGCGGGATCGTCGGGCTCAGGCCTCGCTCAGCCTTCCAGACAGGCTTCCAGCCCAGGTGCCACCTTGGAAACCTGAAACTCGGTGAGCTGGTAGTCGGCCACACCTGCCTGGTAGAACGGATCTTCCGCCAGGATGCGCTCGGCGTCGGCCCGACTTTCGGCACGCATCAGGATGACGCCGCCCGTGCGCGGCTGCTTGCGGCCGGACATGAGCAGGCTGCCGGCAGCGTACTGCTTGTCCAGCCAGGCGCGATGCGCCTCAAGGTGCTGCTCCACCTCGGCCAGGGGTTTGATGTAGCTGAGAGAGACGATGAACATGAAAAGCCCAAAGAATCTGGGGAAAGGACTGAAACCATATCACACGGCCTGCTGACGGAAACTGGCAGCGGGCGTGGCTATCATGGTCTGGTGGATGATGTCCCCGGGGCTACGTACCCGAAAGGCTGCATTCCCCGAGGCTGCGCCCCCGGGGCATCCCTTCATCACCTCTTCCCATCCACCCGCCCCCTCTGGAGCCCTGACATGCACACCTTCAATCATCGGGATGGCCAGCACCTGGACATCGACGGCGCACGCATCTACGTGGAGGAACAGGGCAACCCGGACGGGTCGGCGCTACTGTTCCTGCCGGGCGGCTTCGACCAGATCGAGACTTGGAACCTGCTCATGCCGGGGCTGGCGGCCACGCACCGCCTCATCGGCATCGACAGCCGCGGGCACGGCCGGTCCACGCTGGGTCCGCAGCCGCTGTCCTACCGCCGCCTGGAAGAGGACGTGAAGGCCGTCGTGCGACATCTGGGACTGACGTGCTATGGCGTCATCGGCCACAGCGATGGCGGGATCGTGGCGCTGCGGCTGGCGGCGGACCCGGCCAATCCGGTCACGCACATCATCCCCATCGGGGCCCAGTGGGAACTGCCATCCGACGATCCGGCCCGCGACGAGCTGGCGCAGGCCACGCCCGACTTCTGGCGAAAGACTTTCCCGGGCACCCGCCAGACCTATGGCGTAGGCACCTACGAGGCGCTGAACCCCGAACCGGACTTCGATACCTTTGCCCGGGCCGTGCTGGCCATGTGGCTGAGCGACGGCGAGGATGCCTATCCGGGTGAGCGCATCCGCAACATCCGGGCCCGGACGCTGATCATCCACGGCGAGGAGGATCCCTTTGTCAGCCGCCCCCACACCCAGGCCCTGCTGAACCGGGTGCCGCACGCGAAGCTGCTGCACCTGCCGTTCACGGAGCATTCGGCCCACGAAGAGCGGGTGGACTGGGTGCTGCCGGTGATTCGGGAATTCCTGGGGACTTCGGACGCCCTTGAAGAGCCTGTGAAAGAATAGGAGACGATCCACGCACAGGAGGGCTCACGATGTCTGAATACACGACGGTTCCATCCGGCAGCACGACGGCAACCGACACCACGCCCACGGTCGACGCGGTGGTCTTCGACCTGGGCGGGGTGCTGGTGGACTGGAACCCGCGCTACCTGTACCGCAAGATCTTCAGCACCGAGGCCGAGGTGGAAGACTTCCTGGGCCGGGTCTGCACGGCGGAATGGAACCAGGAGCAGGACCGGGGTCGCCCCTGGGCCGAGGCGGTGAAGCTGCTGCAGGCGCAGTTTCCACAATATGCTGAAGAAATTGCCGCCTACCACCTGCGCTGGCCCGAGACGCTGAATGGCGAGCTGCCCGAATCGGTGGCCCTGCTGGAGCAGCTGCGCCGCGAGCCGGTGCGGCTGCTGGCGCTGACCAACTGGTCGGCCGAGACCTTCCCGGTGGCGCGCGAACGCTTTGCCTTCCTGCAATGGTTCGAGGACATCATCGTGTCCGGCGAGGAGAAGGTGATCAAGCCGGATGCCGAGATCTTCGGGCTGCTGGTGCAACGCCATGGGCTGATGCCGGAGCGCACGGTGTTCATCGACGACTCGTTGCGCAATGTGGAGGCGGCCCGGGCACTGGGCTTTCGGGGCATCCACTTCACCGGGACGGATTCGCTGCGCAACGGGCTGCAGGCGCTGGGGCTGCTGCAGCACGCCTGAGAAGCTCGACAGAGCGAAAAGACAAAAAGCCGACACCCGCGCGCTACGGGAATCGGCTTTTCAGGTATGGGTGCAGAGGGAACAGGTCCCGCTGCACTCAACCGGGTGTGCGGATCATCGGCCGGGCGAGGCCGGCCGACAAGGCACCATCAGGCCATGGCCTTGATGGCGGCCGACAGCCGGCTCTTGTGGCGGGCAGCGGCGTTCTTGTGGATGATCTTCTTGTCGGCGATGGAGTCGATGACGCTCATCGAAGCCCGGAACTGGGCCGCGGCGGCTTCCTTGTCGCCAGCGGCAACGGCCTTGCGCACCTTCTTGATGGCGGTACGCAGGCGCGAACGCAGGCTGCTGTTGTGGGCGTTCAGTTGGACTGCCTGGCGAGCACGTTTGCGCGCCGACGCGATGTTTGCCATGGAGCGGTTTCCTCTAGGAGCCCGAGGGCTCTGGTAGACAACGGGAACGACTGCGGGCCGCCCGGTTGCGTATGTTCACGATCGGGCAACACTGCCCGAAAACTAAGCTTATCATTATAGCGTCCGATCTTCGGTACCTTCAAGTCTGCGACAGGGCATGATGCGTCCGGGCCGCCATGAGCGCCCCGTGCAGCCCTTCCCGTCACCTTCACCCCGCTTTCCATCGTGAACCTCCTCCGCGCTGCCGCCACCATCAGTGGTCTGACCCTCGTTTCCCGCATCCTTGGGCTGGTCCGGGAGACGCTGGTGGCCTCGGTCTACGGCGCGGGGGCGCTGACGGACGCCTTCTTCGTGGCCTTCCGCCTGCCCAACATGCTGCGGCGGCTGTTTGCCGAAGGGGCTTTCACGCAGGCCTTCGTGCCGGTACTGGCGCAGAGCCAGCAGCATTCGCCCGAGGAAACGCGCCGGGTGCTGGATGCGGTCGCAACGATGCTGTTCTGGGTGCTGACGGCCGTGGTGGCCGTGGGCGTGCTGGCTGCACCGTGGCTGGTGTGGATGGTGGCCAGCGGCCTGCGGCAGGATCCGCAGACCTTCTCCATCGCCGTGCTCATGACGCGCTGGATGTTCCCGTACATCCTGCTGATCTCGCTGGTGGCGCTGGCCGCGGCGGTGCTGAACCTGTGGAAGCGCTTTGCAGTACCAGCGTTCGCCCCCGTGCTGCTGAACATCTCCATCATCCTGGCGGCGCTCTTTCTCAGCCCGTACTTCGATCCGCCGGTACTGGCCCTGGCGGCCGGCGTGATGATCGGCGGCGTGCTGCAGCTGCTGTGGCAGGTGCCATCGCTCGTTCGCATCGGCATGCTGCCGCGCATCCGGCTGTCGTTCTGGCACGCGCTGAAGGATCCGGCCGTGCAGCGGGTGATGAAGAACATGGCCCCCACGCTGCTGGCCGTGTCGGTGGCGCAGTTCAGCCTCATCATCAACACGCAGATTGCCTCATGGCTGGCGCCGGGCAGCGTGTCGTGGGTCAGCTACGGGGACCGGCTGATGGAGTTTCCCACCTCGCTGCTGGGCATCGCCATGGGCACGCTGCTGCTGCCCAGCCTCTCGCAGGCCAATGCGTCGGGCAACACGCAGCGCTACAGCGACCTGCTGGACTGGGGGCTGCGGCTGGCACTGCTGCTGGCCACACCGGCCATGGTGGGTCTGGCGCTGATGGCCAAACCACTGACGGCGCTGCTCTTTCACTATGGCGCCTTCAGCGAGCATGACCTGCTGATGACCTCGCACACCGTGCGCGCCTACGGGGCCGGGCTGTTTGCGCTGACGGCCGTGCGCATCCTGGCGCCGGGCTTCTTTGCCAAGCAGGACGTGCGCACGCCGGTGAAGATCGCCGTGACGGTGCTGATCTGCACGCAGCTGATGAACCTGGCGCTGGTGCCGTGGCTGGCCCATGCGGGGTTGGCGCTGTCCATCTCGCTGGGCGCCTGGCTGAACGCCGGCTGGCTGCTGCGCGGCCTGAAGAAGCGCGGCAGCTACACGCCCCGTCCGGGCTGGCGGCCCTTCATGCTGAAAGTGGCGCTGGCACTGGCCGTGATGTCGGCCCTGCTGGGCTGGGGTGCCGAGTCCTTCGACTGGGCGGCGCTGCAGGCCACGCCCTGGCTGCGCATCGCCATGGTGCTGGGCATGGTGGCCGGCGGCGCCCTGCTCTATTTCGGACTGCTGATGGCCATGGGGCTGAACATCCGGCAGGTACTGCGGCCGCCGGCGGAGAACGGTTGAGGGAGCCGCACACTGTGCTGATGACGACGAACTATCAGTTCTGAACCCGGTGCAGTCCAACGGTGCCGGCCGTCCACGCATCGGACGGCTGCACCGCGGGCAAGGAGCCGGGTACACCATGGGGAACCTGTGCCTTCGGAAGGCAGCCATGCCTGACAGCAGGCAAGCCCCTTCCGGTGCCGTGCATCCCCATCCGCCATGCAAGCCGCCCAGCCCGAGACGCCGTCAGCCCTTCCCTGCCCCTCCTGCCGCGCCCCGATGCGGACGCTGCGGCTGGACGGGCAGCATGACACCGAGATCGTGCTGGACCTGTGCTTTGCCTGTCATGGCATCTGGTTCGACCGGCGCGAGAACCTGCTGCTGTCACCTGACGGCGTGCTGACGCTCTTTCGCACCCTGCACGCCCACCGTGATGATCCGCAGCTTCCGCTGAAGGAACACATGGCCTGCCCGCGCTGCCGGCAGACGCTGGCACGCGGTACCGACCGAACCATCAGCGGCGCCTATACGATTCATCGCTGCCCCCGCCAGCACGGGCATTTCAGCACCTTCCCGGCCTTCATGGTGGAAAAAGGCTTCGTGCGCCCCCTGGCACCGGCCGAGGTGCAGGCACTGGCCCGCACGCTTCGGGTCATCCATTGCAGCAGTTGTGGTGCTCCGGTGGATCTGCGTCAACACCCTGCGTGCCCCTACTGCCGCTCGGCCTTCTCGTTGCTGGATCCGGACGCAGTGACGCAGGCCATGCAGCGCTACCAGGAACGCAGCGAACAGCAGGCCCAGGCCGCCCAGGTCGGCACGCTGGGCGAGAAAGCCCTGCCTGCCGAGGCGCGCGCCAGCCTGACGCTGGCCCGACACCAGGCCGGCTATCTGCAGGAAAAGCACCGCCAGCGAGAACAGATAGAGCGCTGGCGTGAGAGCAGCTTGCCCGAAAGCCCGCCCTTCATGGACGAGCTGTGGAGCTGGGGACTGTCGCTGCTGTGGCGCACCATCCGGCGGCTGTGGTGAAGAGGTTGGTCTGCCAGCCGATGCTGTTTGGTCCGCCCGCCGATGGCCTTATCCTCCCGCCATTGGCTCCGACGGAGGACAGGCAGAGCGGCAAACTGGCGGACGGCCGGCGTGTGACTACTTGAAGAAGACCCCCAGCAGCACGCCCAGGAAGACAGCGACGCCAAACCAGTTGTTGTGGTTGAAAGCGGCAAAGCACCCTTCACGGGTGCGGTGACGGATGAGGACGTAGTGGTAGACGGCCACGCCAGCCGCCAGCACGATGCCGACCCAGTACCAGGACGACAGCCCTTCGCGGGCGAAGGCCCAGACCAGCAGCAGCAGGCTGATGGCGTAGCAGCTCATGACCGCCAGCACGTCGTGACGTCCGAAGGTGATGGCCGAGGTGCGGATGCCGATCTTCAGGTCGTCGTCGCGGTCGACCATCGCGTATTCGGTGTCATAGGCCACCGTCCAGAAGATGTTGGCCAGCAGCATGATCCAGGCCGACAGCGGGACGGTATCGGTCAGTGCGGCAAAGCCCATCGGGATGCCGAATCCGAAGGCAATGCCCAGATAGGCCTGCGGGATGGCGAAGAAGCGCTTGAAGAACGGGTAGCTACCAGCCAGCACGGCCGCAACCACGGCCAGCCCCCAGACCAGCGGCCCGAAGGGAAAGACCAGGGGAAGTGCCAGCAGGCTGAGCACCACGAAGACGGCCACGGCCTCCCACGGCGCAATGGCCTTGCGGGCCAGCGGCCGGTCGACGGTACGTGCCACCTCGCCGTCGAAGTCCCGGTCGGCGAAGTCGTTGATGGCGCAGCCGGCCGAACGCATCAGCACGGTGCCCAGACAGAAAGCGAACAGGGGATAAGCTGGCGGCCAGCCATGGCTGGCCACGAACAGCGCCCATAGCGTGGGCCAGACCAGCAGCAGGATGCCGATGGGCTTGTGCAGGCGCACCAGCCGGACGTACAGGCCCAGCCGGTGCAACCAGGGATGCCCGCCCGATGCGGGGATGTCGGTCACTGCTGCTCCTTGCCCAGCAGGAGTTGCACGGCGTGACGCGCGGCGATCCATTCCTCGTTGGTGGGCTGGATCACGACCTTGACGGCACTGTCGGGCGTGGAGATGACCGGAGCATTGGCCTTGTTCGCTTCCTGGTCCACCTTGATGCCGAAGTAGGTCATCCCTTCCAGGATGCGACGGCGGATCTCGGCGCTGTTCTCACCCACACCTGCGGTGAATACCAGCATGTCGATGCCATTCATCATGGCAATGAGCGAACCGATCTGGCGGATGACCCGACGCACGTAGAGGCGCATGGCGTCGCGGATGCGTTCGCCGACCTCGCCTTCCTCGTTCTCGCGGGCCAGCAGCACCCGGGGCTCGGGCGACAGGCCGGAGACGCCCAGCAGGCCCGACTTGTGGTACAGCATGCGGGTCATGTCCTTCAGGCTGAGCTTTTCCGATTCCATCAGGAAGAGGATGGCGCCGGGGTCGAGCGTGCCGGGACGGGTGCCCATCATCAGGCCGTCGAGCACCGAGAAGCCCATGGTGGTGGACTGACTCTTCAGGTCTTCCATGGCGCAGAGGCTGGCGCCACTGCCGAGGTGGGCGACGACGACCTTGCCACGGGCAATGTCCCCATAGTGCTCGGGCAGCGACAGCGCCATGTACTCATACGACAGGCCATGGAAGCCATAGCGGCGCAGGCCCTTGTCCCAGACCTCGTACGGCAGCCCCAGCTGCTTCTCCACCTTGGGCATGGTGTAGTGGAAGGAGGTGTCGAAACAGGCCACCTGCGGCAGGTCGGGCACCCCTTCCATCAGCGCGGCAATGGCTTCCAGCGCGTAGGGCTGATGCAGCGGGGCCAGCGGGATGTAGCTCTTCAGGTCAGCCAGCACCTCGGCATCCATGCGCACCGGATGCGAATACTTGGGGCCGCCATGCACGACACGGTGTGCCACACCGATGAGCCGACGCTGGCCCACACGCTTGCGGACCCGCGCACGGATGTAGTCGATCGCGGCGACATAAGGACGGCGGCCGTCATCTTCGGTACGCAGCGGGCCGCAGGGGGTATCGGTGTCCTCGTAGGTGACATTGGGGCCGCCAATGTCCACCGCCTTGCCGCTCCACATCGGGCGCTTGGGCAGCGGATGCTCGGCGGCATCGTACAGGGCGAACTTGATGCTGGACGAGCCACAGTTCAGGACCAGGACCAGCCCTTCGTCGAGGCCGGATTCGGAAATGTTCGATTCGGTTCTTGTGCTCATGGGGGGTAATGGAAAGGTCCTGTGTCGATGAACGACAGCGGGGGTTCAAAGGGAAAGCGTGATCAGAGTATAGCGGCGCTGTCGAAAAAAATGCCCGGGACGGCATTAGGGAAAACGCCGGATTCCAGGGATCCTCTGGATAAGTCGCGCGAACCGGCGCGCCACGGAACAGGATGCAGGACAAGGCGATATTTGCTGTCAATAGCGGTACTATTGACAGCAAATGACAACGCAGTCATGCGCCCGTTACGGAGATGCGACGGCCGCGGGGACTTGTTCAGAGGATCCCTAGGGAAAACACCGGACTGCCCGATAACGAAGGGGATGACGATATTTTCGGCTTGCCGGGAAGACAGGCTGATAAGGCAACGAATCAACTTTTGGGCAGCAGCCTGGAACGTTCATCGAATATCGAACGGCAATAGAAGAGCGGCCGGTCCTCGAATAGCGACGGGGCCGTGCTGCGCCGGACCTGAGCGCCCTTCCCGCTGCGGCCGCGCTGATGGGCCCGTCGTTGCAGGCGACAGGAGGACTCGTCCGCGCGATGACCAC
>ERZ773087.1651-NODE-1651-length-13473-cov-4.261962_pt1 | contig 13473 bp, 13 predicted proteins | sample MGYA00511375_ERZ773087 | MGnify/ENA primary metagenome ERZ773087 (study PRJEB29015, sample SAMEA2737995) | human oral metagenome | biome: human oral; feature: human-associated habitat; material: dental | place: China | collected 2063 ...
GGTAATAATGTAATATAATGTAATTTTGAAATACATAATAATACTGTTAATATCATTAATAATATATAATTTTTTTTCTTTAATTCATTAAAGTCTATCAAACTTATATAAAAAATCATTATTATATTCATATATCCAAATGTTATAAATGTATGAGTTTGTAAATATGGAAATATATTAAAAGCTGAAAACAGTATACTTATTGTAAATCTAAAAAATATATTTCCGTACTTTCTAAATCTATGTAATGTAAAAATAGAAGCCCCAAAACTTATAATTAAAATCGCTACATTTGACATAAAAAAAATTGTCCATTTGGCACTAAATCCTAATTTTGTTATAAAAATTGCTATTAATCTATGAAATAAAGGAAAATAGCCACCTTCCATTCTAAAAACATTTTCTAAAATCCCTTTTTCACGAGCATAATAAAAGAAATCAAAAAATTCTTCAGCAATAGGTTCTGTTCTAAATGTAAGTACAGGAGCTTTTATATTTATTAAAAAAAAGGCTATTAATGCTGTCACTATATATATTTTAATGTTATTTTTTTTCTGTTTTCTAATCAATTTTAAAAAATAAAAATAACTCAATATTGCTAAAAATAAAAATATAATTTGTCCTGTTACTATAGTATTTATTTCATAAAACTCTGCTCTCTGAACTAATGATTTTTCTGTATTTTCTCCATTTTGAAGTAATTCTCCATACATAATATCTTCTGTTTTATGCATAGATACTGAATTTCCTATTTCTCCATCAATTCCTTCTATTTTTAAGGTAGCTTCTCCTTTTTTAAATTGAAAAAATTTAAGATTGAAAAAATGAAAATCATTATCTTTTATTTTAGACATATCTATTATTTCTACTTTTTTCTTACTTCCTTGTGATAATTCAATTTTTATTTTTCCTTTATTCGTTCTTCCGTATGTTGTAAATAAGACCCCATATCTTGTTATATACCCTGGAATATAAACTTTTTGTTCAAAAACTGTTCCTTTTGATAATTCCGTAGATAATTTCCAATTGTATAATTTAGAAGCTTCTTCTTTTTTTGATTCATTTCTTATTGCCACTACTGATGGAATAATTATTCCAACAAGTAAAAAAAACATTGAAATAAACAAATACTTGTTTTTTTTTATATTATAAAAATTAAATTTTTTTAGTATTTTCATTAAATCAACCACTCTTTCTAAAATACAATAGTATCTATTTTTTAGCTTATTTTTTGTTTAATTTAAAATTTTATTTATTTTATACTTAAGAGTATCTTCCATTTTTCCACATTATATTCTTTCGTACAAATTGCATCAAATTCTATTTTTTCATCTTTTATTTGTTTAGCATACAATTCTATCTTTTCAGGCTGTCCTTGTAATTCTGGCGATACTAAACATAACTTATATCCCATATTTTTTATTTTCCTATAAATTTCATTGTCAATTGGTAATTTAGTAAAACAATCAACCCACACCCAATCAATTTTTCCTTGCATCTTTTCTAATGTATCAAATCCTTCATATTCTGAATATCTTAAAGCAATGTTTTTTTCTCCTCGATCTGATAATAATTTTATCATTGGAAAAGAAGAATCAAGAAAAAAATATTCTTTTAGATTATATTTTTTTAGTAATTCTAAGATTTTTAATTCTATTCTTTCACTTTTTATATTTAATATCATAGTTCCATGTCTATATTTTTTCAAATATTCTTCAAAATTTTCACCTAAAATAAAAGGATCATGATTTATATAGATTCTCCCATCAACATTATCTCTTAAATCTATCTCAACACCGTATTTTTCAGATAATTTTTCCAATTCTTCTAATTTATTTATTCTATGTGCTATAAATTCCACTACTTTACACCTCTTTTTTTCAATTCTAAACTAAATACTATTGTTCTCTTTATAAATTTCCATTTAGATGCTAATCCAGTATTCCAAGTAGATTGGCCATGTATTCTTTCAGGAAATAAAACATCAAATCTTATAACTTTTAACTTATTCTTTTTAGCCATGTATAACGCATATAAATCAAGAGAAAAATCTTTTGGAGGATTTTCCCAGTTAGAAAAAAATTCTTTTGAAAAAATATTTGGCTGTGCATTTACATCATACAAAATTTTACTCATAAAAATTGTTTCAAATACAGACATTCCAAATGTAAAAAATTGATCAAAAAATGGTCTTCCTTTTCTATTTCCTTTAACATAAATATTTTTATTCCAATTTTCTTTTTCTAAAATTTCATAAGCCTTTATCACATCTTTAGGATCCGTCTGCATATCTGCATGTGTCCATCCTAAAAAATTTCCTTTTGCTGCTTTTAATCCTTGTAATATTCCATATCCATATCCTTGATTCACAGGTACTAAGACTGTTTTTGCAAATGAGAACTTTGGTAAGAGTTCTTCGAGTATCTTTGCTGAATTATCTGTCGAACCATTATTTACAAGAATTACTTCTATCTCTTCATTTTTAATAACATTATCAAATTTTTCAAGAATTAGAGGTATATTTTTTTCTTCATTGTAACATGGAACTATTATTGAAAGTTTCATTCTATATTTCCTCCTTTTTTATCTGAAAATTAAAAACTTTTGTCCTAAAAAATTTAATATTGTACTAACTCCTGTTGCACATAAAAATGCAAACATTTCACTTCCAAATAACAAAAGTGTATATTTATTTACTTGCGAATTAATAAAAGCTGTTACTATGTACAATACTGCATATTTTAAAATTTCCTTTATCTGGAACTTTGGACTTTTAAATGTCCAATATTTATTAATTATAAATCCTACTATTGAACCACAAATAAATGATAACGTTTTTGCTATCGTTCTTTCTATGCCTAATATCATAAAAATTTTATATGTCAAAAAATCTACAATAACTGCTGTTCCTCCACCTACGAGAAACTTCAAAATTTCCTTTTTATCAAATTTATTTAAATCTACCATTTTTTAATATCTCCAATAATTCATTAAAATCTTGTATTGACTGACATTTATCATTATCTGTTTTAGAATACCACAAAGCTTTCGTACCATATTCTATAGGTCCTAATACATCTTTTTTTAAATTATCTCCTATAAATAAGGTTTCTTCAGGAAGTACATCTAATTTTTCTAATATTTTATTATACATTTTAAAATTTGGTTTTTCAATTCCTGCTTCCTCACTTGTAATTATCGCATCAATATATTCATCTATTCCTAATTTCCTAATTTTTCTGTGCTGGATATGTACAGTTAAGTCAGTACATATCCCTATTTTTATTTTTTTCTGTTTACAAAATTTTAAAATTTCCAATGCATTAACATTTAATTTCATATTTTTTAAAATATACTGCCAATATACCTCATACATTTCAAGAGCTATAGAAAAAGGATTTTTTTTTAAATTTTCAAGAGTTTTCTGACAATATAAAAGTCTATTATGTGATGAAGCAACATCCCCTAGTGTATCCTTTACATCTTTTTTAGCTTTATCAAAAGCTTCATAAAATTTTCCTTTTTCTATTTTCAATTTTTCACAAGTATAATTACATATTTCATTTATTCCTTGCTCATTTAGCTCATTATAGCTGTAAAGAGTGTCATCTAAATCAAATATAATAGCTTTTATCATTAATCTGTATCTCCCTCTCTCATTTTATAGCTTATTAAAACTAAGATTATTAATTCTATTATAGCATTGAGGTTATTTTCATAATTTAAATCTTTATTCAGTATTTCATCCAAATTAGGAATTATTTTTTCTGAAATCTCTCTAAAGTTTATTGATTTCTGATTTAGTTCTTCTCCATAGAAAATAACCGTTTGCTTTGTTAAGTCCTCTTTATAATCCTGTCTAGGATAAATTCCATTTTTCTGAAGCTCTAAAATTAAATCTTCTAAGTCAACATCTGCATTTAATGTTATTTCTAAATCTAACTTTACATTATAGTTTTCTATTGTATAGTCTTCTAAATTCTGATCAAAATATCTTATTAATATATCTGCATACTTCTTTTGAGGATAAATATATTTTACAGCATCAGGCATTCTCTGTTCTATTGCTTCTAAAACTTTTTCTTTTTTATATCCTCTTTGGTAAACATCTCTCTGTATCTTCCAGTACCTTCTCAATTTTTCATCAACATCCATATATATTTTTAAATCTAAATTTTTTCTCATTTTTGGTAAGTACAAAGCATGAAGTCCACATAAAACTATATATGGTTTTGATTTTACCTTTGAACTTTCTGTAAATTTTCCTGTATCATGGTCATATTCAACTCTGAAAACATTCTGGCTTCTTCTTAATTTATTTAAATCTTCTGCTTGTTTATGAATATAATTGGCTTTCGGATTTAATGCTGTTATCTGTTTCCACATTTCATCTCCTCTTTCCCACTTGTGATCTCCATCACCTTCAAGAAAAAGAATATTTTTTTCTCCAAATATGTTTTTTATCATTTCAATTAATGTACTTTTACCTGCTCCACTATCCCCTGATATACCAATAGAAAAAGATTTGTTTTTTCTTTTATAAAATAAACTTTCTGCAATTCCCAATTGATACATCATATAACTTGTATACGTTAATACCGCTGTAAGCATTGTAAAAACTATATTTATAAACATAGCATTAGGTACTTTCAAAAAATTCAAATTATAATTTATAAAATATAAATCTGTATATGTTGTTTTATGAGCAAATATAAAATATATCCCATATAATATGTTTAGAAATAGGTAAATATAAATATTTACGTACTTATCCATACTAACATTTACAAAAAATATTGTAATAAAAGGTACAATCCAGACATACCATCCTGGCATTGGAAGAACTAATATCAAAAATATAGAAAATAATACTCCACAGAAACTGTATAATAAATTTTTATTTATCTTTTTTAAACTAAAAGCTTTTAAATAAATACACATAATTGCCAATATAGAAAAATATATTCTATTATTCTGATATTGTAAAAATATACTAGTTACACCTTTTTGTTCTTTATTCATTATAACCATTTTCATAAAGTTATTTTGTGTATCAAAAAATGGTAAAATTATTAATATTGTTAATAAAAAAGATATACCTATAGATTTTGTTGCCTCAACAAAACCATCTTTTTTGTATATATATAGATATAGTAGTGGAATAATTGCCAATATATGAAGTTTTGAAGATAATGCTAAAGCCAACAGTATAGAAAAAATTATATTATTTCTTTTATTTATTAAAAAATATAGAGATCCTAATAAAAATACTGTTGGGATTACGTCCAACTGACCATGCATATATGTTGCATAAAATATAATTGGTGAAGCAAAATACAATACTCCTATATATTTTCTTCTATCTGGGAACATTTTCACAAGAAAATACAATCCTAATAAATCAAATATAAGACTAGGAATTTTAAATAAAATATTTTTTATGAAAATGTTTTTTACTCCTATCGATACAACCCCTCCTACTAGCTCTATTAAAAACATAGTTGGAGGATAAGGAAATAAATTCACTTCATTTTTAAAAATAGAGTAGGGATTGGAAAATCCCTTATTTCCAATTTCATTAATGAAACCATATATAAATTTCATAAATAAATTATTTTGATAATCTGATGAAAAAAATCCCATTGCTATTAGTTTTAAAATTAATACTACAATAATAAATATCTCAAATTTTTTAATCTTTTTCACAATTATCTCCTTATTTAAAGATTTTTTCTATATTTTTCAGAATCCCAATTTAAAAGAAAATTCTGTTCTTCTTCTACTAAAAAATCCATTTTTTTATTTTTATTTAGTTCAAGTACCTGCAAATTAAAACTTAGTACACTTTCAATTTCTTTAGCCTTCTTTATATTTGGTGCAATTATATAAAATTGATTTTCAAAAAATATTACATTAAAATTACCATATTCTAAAATATGCTTTTTAGTAACTTCTAAAATATCATCATTTTTATTTAATACTAATATTTTTTTGTTACAATAAATTAAACTATCAGGAGAAAAACAATAATTTATTTTATCTATGCTATTATTTTCTTTAAAACTTCTAATTCTATTATCTTCACATAAATATACAATATTATTTTCTATAAAATTTTCTGTTTTTTGGAATAGATATGTTGAATTTCTATATGCCTGCATATTAACCTTTAGTTTATCTTCTAGTCTCTTTAAAATATATTCATGTAATTCAATAACTTCATCAATATTTTTGCCACTAACTATTAATCCATGATTTTTTAAAAAAACTATATTTGCTTTTTGAGGATTTCCTAACTCTAAAAATTTATCAAAAAATTCCTTAGCTAAGAAAATTCCAGGTGTTTGGTATCCTATTATCAGACTATTAGGAAACATAGATTTTAAATCTTCCATACCATTTGTTCTCGAAGTAAATACATTGATTAATAAAGGATGAGTATGTAAAGTATATTTTTTTGTTATAGAATGTAAAAAAGTTTCAATTGAAGGTCTTTCTCCTTCAATTAAAGCACCTTCCAATAATTCCTTTTCATCACTATGTTTTACTTCCAAATGACTTTTAAAATAATCTACAATTTTTTTATAATTTACTTTAGAGTAGCCTACATTTTCTTCCATTTCTGAAAGCTGATATCCAGAAGATTTTATAAACATTGTTTCATCATCGATTTTTACAGATGTATTTCCCCCACCTGCTTGTATGATATCTTCTCTCATCCCTGCATATTTAGATAATTTTATTAAATTTTTTATTTCATCCATTTTGTTATTCTCCCAAATAATTTTTATCTTCTTCTACAAACTCTTTCCAATACTTTATTGTGTTTTGATATTCTTCATAATCTTTTGGTGTTCCCCAGCCGATATATCTGTCTATTTCAAAAACTTTTGCACTGTATCCTAAATCTAATAAGTGCGAAATTACACTATCAACATAAAATTCATTGTTTATTCTATCATTTTCCTCTATCATTTTTTCTGCACTTTTTACAAATATACTTCCTTCTCTAAACCAGAAAGTTGCCACTATTGCATGATCGTTCATTGGAGTATCTGATATAGCCTTTTTTATTGATAATCCTGTTATTTCATCTTTAGCATTTACTTTAACCCATCCATAAGCATTTGGATTTGTTAAAACAGCTTCATTGTTTCTATATGTAAAAACTAGTGCATCACATTCCTTTTTCATTTTTTCAAATTTATTTTGATCAATAATCATTCCATTATCACAACCAGCAATTAGTAGTTCTTCATTATTATCTATTTTTTCTTTTGCCAGTAAACAAGTACATGCCTGTCCTTCTGTTAATTTATCAACTGTTATAAATGTTGCTTTTGGAAAAAATTCTTTTATTTTGTCTTCAACATCATCTTTTTTATGAAAATCTCTATCCACATATATAAGATTGTTTCCATCAGTTTCTAATCCTGGTAAATCTAATGTAGCACAAACTACCATTGGATATTCTTTTCCAGTTCTTCTATCTATTGTGGGTATAACAGGTTTACTTAATTTATATCCTTCATCTGAAAATCTTTTTCCTGCTCCTGCCATTGGGATTAATATTTTCATTTATTTCACCATCCCTTTCACTGTTTCTGTCCAGAAAAGATATTCTTTTAAATCTTCAGGTGTTCCCCATTGACAAAATTTCTTTACATTTACAGGAATCCATACTTTTAATCCATCCTTCACCATAAAGTTATATGGAAGACTTGCATAAAATTCTCCATTTATAGCTTGGTCTTCACTTTCAACTAGTTTTTGACAATATTTTTTCAATATTTCTCCTGTTTTAAAATAATAAACTCCTGGAGAATGTTTAGCCTTCTGTTTATCTTTTTCAAAAGAATACTTTTCTCTAATTTCTATTAAATCATCATTTTCATTTGTAAGACATGAAGCATAATAATTTTTTTCGGGAAGTAAGTTAGGGTGAAACCCTGTATAACAAGGAACTGCTCCTTCACTTCTTCTATTTGTTACTTCCTTCTTAAATTTTTCAAAATCCCAAGACATATAAAAATCACAGTAATTTATTATACATTGTTCGTTATCATCTATTTTTTCTGATGCACGTAGTACATCATATACAGGGCCTTTTTTTACCCAATTATCCACTTCAAAAATTTCTCCTTCAGGAGCCAAATCAAGAAGCCTTTTTCTCATTTCTGGATCTTTATCTAAATGTTCCTTCCTACAAACAAATAAAAAATCTTTTTCATTTGGATACATTCCTTTTACAATCCATTCAATCATTGATTTTCCTTGAACTTTTATAAATGGTTTTAAATCCTTATATCCGGCTACTACAAATCTTGAACCATAACCTGTCATTGGTATTATTATTTTCATTTAATATTCTCCTGCTTTGATTGTTTTTCTTTTTTCAGTTGTTCTTCTTCAGTAACACTTATTTCTTTGAATTTAATAAGTTTTGATATATCTTTATCATAAATAAATATTATTTTATTAGTTTCAGGTACTTTTATTTCTCTAATAGGTTTTCCAAATTGTTGTAAAACAGTTGCTTCATTAATACCAAAAGGATCTTTATTATCTAAAACTACAAAATTTGTATTTTTTTTATAGTTATCTAATTTAGTATCCCAATTCCAATTTGATATTTCATTATCTGAATTATAAATAACTGATCCCATTCTTATTTTACCTTTACTTTTTACTGTTATAAGTGAAGCATCGTAAAAACCAGAAAAACCATATTTTAAGCCATTTTGTTCTAAAACATTAACAATTTTCTTGTGTTCATCAAATTTATTTTTTCTTTTAATTTCCAAATTACTAAATTTAATACTAAAAATAGAAAATAATACTAAAAGAATAAATATCCTATCATTTTTTAATTTATTAGAAGAAAATTTTTGAATATTTCTCACAATAATAATACCAAAAAAAACTATAAAAAAATTAATATAACGTGAATGTCCCAATTGATTAACATTTTCTGATATAAGAAACATTAATGAAGCTAATATAAATCCCATTCCTAATATTGTTGAAATATAATCACTTTTTGCTTTTTTTAACCATAAACCTATATTTAATATAATATAATACATTCCGATTAATAAAATAATCATTTTAAATAATGTATTAAAGTGATTTAACGATATTATATTATCTGAAAAAAAATAAGTATCTGATATTTTCATAACACTTTCAATATATAGCGATATTTTTTTAAAAAGAAAATCTTCTAATGTATTAAATTTTTGTAGTTTAAGATAACCATTCTTATTTGCTTTTCCAATACTAAAATATAATTTTTCTATCAAAAACCCTAAAAAAATAGAAAAAATTGATATTCCTATAATAATTTTATGTTTTTTATCCAATTCATTCTTTTGACAATTTACATAATTATATAAAAGTATATAACTTGAATAAACTAAAATTGGTAACACACTAACAAATAAAATTAAAGGATCGCTTGAAATTCCAAATGCAAAAAATAATATTATATAAAAAAGATACGATTTTTTATATAAATTTTGATTTAAAAATTTATTAGTAAAAAAAAGACCTAATAAACCAAAAATAACAGCTCCTGTATGAATTGTATAATTTACAATAGCTAATAAATTTGGAAATCCTACTATAAATAAAAATAACAATATATCTTTCCACTTTGTCTTTTTTTCTTTTAACAATAGTATTCCTGTTACTAAAAAGGAAATAAATATTAAACTATGTGCAATTATATAACCTTTTTCGGATAAACCAAAAAATAAACACCCAATTACATAAAACATTATATCTGTTCCACATGTTAGACCTGTTAAAAACCAACCTGTTAAAAAAAAATTACCTGATATAATATCTTCTGATCTCAACATAAAATTTGCTAAATCAGGAGGCATTGGAAACATTTTAAATCTTAAAATCCAAAAAGGAATAAATATTAAAAATATACTTATTGTTATAAATTTATCTACTTTTTTACTTTTTTTTTGATTCATTCTAATCTCCTTAATATACTTTTGGAAATTCCAAAATTATCTAAACTTTATACTGTATCGATTATCATATTTTTACTAGTTTTTATTTTATTAAAATTATTACCTCATTCTCTAGTTATTCATAATTTCATTTAAATATTTTGAAATTACAATGTCAGCATTTCCATTTTCCTTTATTTTACCTGATTCTATCCAGATTACTTTATTACATAACTTTTCCATTGTATGTAAATCATGGGATACTATAACTATAGTAATTCCACTGTCCTTTAATTCCTGCATTTTCCTAAAACATTTTGCCTGAAAATTGGCATCTCCTACTGATAATATCTCATCTATTAAAAGTATCTCCGCTTCTACATTAATTGCAACTGAAAAAGCTAGCCTCATATACATTCCAGAAGAATATGTCCTAATTGGGCTATCTATAAATTCTTCTAATTCTGAAAATTTAATGATTGTATCCAGCTTAGAATCAATCTCCTTTTTGGTTAATCCATATATAGAAGCATTTATATAAATATTTTCTCTACCAGTCATATCTGGATGAAATCCTGCTCCAAGTTCTATTAAACTGGATACTTTTCCATTTATTTTTATGCTTCCTGAATCTGGATATATAATTTTTGTAATTAATTTTAATAATGTACTTTTTCCAGAACCATTTTTTCCAACTATACCTAAAATATCTCCTTTTTCTATATCAAAAGATATTCCTCTAAGAATATTATTTTTAACATATGCATTTCTACTCTTAAAAAATAATATTCTTTCTTTTAATGTAAATCCTTTATCCTTATAAATCTTAAAACTCTTTTCTACATTCTCTACACTTATAGCTATTTCCTTCATTATAGTTCCTCCGCAAAGCTTTTTTGCAATTTTTGAAAAACAAGGTATCCAACAAATATCATAATGATACTGTATAGTACAGCGCTTCCAAAAAATGAAAAATCTGGTAATTTTTTATAATATAATATTTCTCTATAAAATATTATAATACTTGTCATAGGATTCATTAAAAATATTCCTTTATATTCTGCAGGAACCATATCTATTGAATAAACAATCGGTGTTGCATAAAACCAGGCCATTATAACTATATTCAAAATATATTCCAAGTCTCTAAAGAATACATTTAATGCAGCAAATATAAAGGTAATACCTAATACCATTATATACTGTAAAATCATGATAACTGGTAACAATAAAACATACCAGCTTAATCCAACTTCACTAAAAGATACTGTTAGGATAACTACTATCATTGTATAAACCATATTCATAAATGCGGCATTTACAGTAGCTATAGGTAATACTATTCGAGGAAAATAAATTTTCTTGACTAAATCCTTATTAGCTACTATACTAACAGATCCCGCCTGAATACATGTTGTAAAAAAAATCCATGGAACAAGTCCTACAAATAAATAAATATGGAAATTTTTTATACTGGATTTTAAAATAACAGAAAATACAATTGTATAAACTATCAATTGTAGTAACGGATTTAAAAATGTCCAAAAAAAACCTAAAATAGAACCTTTATATCTTACTTTGAGCTCTTTATTAACTAAACTATAAATCATCTGTCTGTAATTATATATTTCTTTCAATATTTTCATTTAAATTAATTTCCTTTCTTTTAATCTGATAATACTATTCTCGATTTAAACAATAGATACTTTATGAATTTTAATTATATGCTCTTTAGAAAGATACAAAGACCTCTTGTTATAAAAACTACTTCTATTTTTTACTAATACTCTAATATAATTTTTGATTTTTTAGAATACTTAAAATCTAAAATATATAAAAGGATTAAAACTAGATCCTGTAACAAAACATATAGAAATCAAAAATAAAGAGAAATAAAGTACACTACTTATTAATTCATACCAAAAGCTTTTCTTTATATTTAATTTTAAATATTTTTTGAAAAATAATGCACTTGGTAAAGAAAAAATTATAGCACATAATCCCATAAAAATTTTCCAATTATCTAACCCTAAAAAGAAATACTCTAATTTATTAAAATCAAAAACAAATAATCTTTTCAAATATCTTAAAGCCATCATAAAACTCTCAGCTCTAAAAAATACCCATCCTATAATTACTATTAATAATGTGTATATGTGTCTAAAAACTTTGGGAACTCTTTTTAATACACTATCAAACCCCATTTTTTCAATTATTAAAAACATTCCATGAAATAATCCCCAAAATATAAAATTCCAAGCTGCTCCGTGCCATAAACCCGTACAAAAGAAAACAATAAAACTATTTATGTATGCTCTTTTTTTCCCTTTTCTATTTCCACCAAGAGGTATATAAAGATAATCTCTAAACCACCCTGATAATGACATATGCCATCTTCTCCAAAATTCTTGTATACTTTGAGAAATATAAGGATAATTGAAATTTTCTAAAAAGTTAAAACCTAGCATTTTTCCTAACCCAATAGCCATATCTGAATAAGCTGAGAAATCAAAATATATTTGCATTGTATATCCGAAAATTCCTAACCATGCTAATGGTGTATTTAATTTATCTAACGAAATTGTAAAGGCATAATCTGCCCAACTTCCCATTGCATTCGCAATTAATACTTTTTTTCCAATACCCACTATAAATCGTTTTAAACCAATATAAATCTCATCTATGTCAATTTTTCTTTCATAAATTTCTTTTTCCACATCAATATACCTTACTATAGGGCCTGCAATTAACTGAGGAAATAACATAATATAAAGTCCTAAATTAAGAAAGCTTTTCTGTAGACGTATTTCCTTCCTGTATAAATCTATTACATAAGACATTATTTGGAATGTAAAAAATGAAATTCCAATTGGTAGTGAAATCTTAGGAATTTCCATACTAAATTTAGGAAGAAATATTCGAATTATTTCTTGTATGTTATAAAGAAGAAATGAAAAATATTTAAAAAATCCTAAAATTCCTAAATTATAGACTATTGATAAAATTAATAACGTTTTTTTATATTTTTCTTTAGATTTATAAATTAATATTCCAAAAAGATAATTCATTAATGTTGAAAAAAGTAAAATTAATGCATAAGATAAACCACCCCAAGCATAAAATATAAAAGACATTAAAAATAACCAAAAATTCCTAAATTTAGGATGTATTAAATAATATCCTAATAATGTTATTGGTAAAAATAAAAATAAAAAAATGGGTGATGCAAAAACCATTATTTAACTCCTTTCTTAATTAATTTTGCTCTTTTTTAAAAAATTAGCAAAATTTTTTACAAATTCCATATTTGCTTGTGGAAGTTCTCCAGCATTATGTTCTATTATTAATATATCATAAGAGTCTAATATTTCCTGAAAATTCACTTGATCCATCTGTATTCCCGGTAACCATTTTTCCCCTGAAATAACACCATTATTATAGTATAATTCAGACTGCTGTTGATTATAATAAAGAGCTTATGTATAATAGTTACATCTATGCGTATATT
>ERZ773087.1654-NODE-1654-length-13455-cov-3.797537_pt1 | contig 13455 bp, 13 predicted proteins | sample MGYA00511375_ERZ773087 | MGnify/ENA primary metagenome ERZ773087 (study PRJEB29015, sample SAMEA2737995) | human oral metagenome | biome: human oral; feature: human-associated habitat; material: dental | place: China | collected 2063 ...
AGATGTGCGAGATGATCGTCGGTAAGAGCGATGAGATAATAAGCGCTAGCGTGCTAATAGACGATGAGCTAAGTTGTGGCAGGCTAGTAAGGCTTGGACGCGAGGGCTTAAAAGAAATTTTAGAGCTAAATATAAATGAAAGTGAGCAAGAGCAGCTAAGTAAAAGCGAAGCTGATATTAGAAAAAACATTAAATTTTTAAAAGAAAATTTGGATTAGGAATATAGATGATAGTAAAAGAAAACGTACCTGTTTGGGTCGATGAGAGCAGGTGTAAAGCCTGTGATGTCTGCGTGAGCTACTGCCCAGCAGGCGTGCTAGCGATGAGGCTTGAGCCAAAAGCAGTGCTTGGTAAGATGATAGAGGTCGTCTATGCTGACTCATGTATAGGCTGTCGCGACTGTGAGCTTCACTGCCCTGATTTTGCCATTTATGTGGCTGAAAAAGGCTTTAAATTTGCAAAGCTAACGCCTGAGAGCAAAGAGCGAGCTGTGGCTGTAAAGGCAAATAAATTTGCAAAGCTTGGAGAGAGCGCATGAGAGAGCTAGTATCAACTGGAAATGCCCTAGTAGCAAGGGCTGCGGTCGAGTGTGGCTGTAACTTCTTTGGTGGATATCCGATCACTCCAAGTAGTGAGATCGCCCACGAGCTAAGCGTACTTTTGCCAAAACATGGCGGCACATTTATACAAATGGAAGATGAGATAGCTGGAATTTCAGTTTCTCTTGGCGCAAGTGCGAGTGGTGCAAAGGCCATGACAGCAAGCTCAGGTCCAGGAATTTCACTAAAGGCTGAGCAAATAGGACTTGGCTTTATCGCTGAGATACCGCTTGTCATAGTAAATGTCATGCGCGGTGGCCCTTCAACTGGCTTGCCAACCCGCGTCGCACAAGGCGATATCTTGCAGGCCAAAAACCCAACTCACGGCGATGTAAATATGATCGTCCTTGCCCCAAGTAGCCTAGAAGAGTGCTATACGCAAACGGTTCGAGCGTTTAATCTTGCAGCTAGGTTTATGACGCCAGTTATGCTGCTACTTGATGAGACGATAGGACATATGCAAGCAAAGGTGCGTTTGCCAGAGATTAGCGAGCTAGAAATTTATAAAAGAAAAGAATTTAGTGGCGAGCCAAAAGAGTATAAACCTTACGAGGCCGCACCAGATGAGCCAGCCACGCTAAATCCTTTCTTTAAAGGCTATCACTACCATATAACTGGGCTTCATCATGGTGCTACTGGCTTTCCAACAGAAGATGGAAAAATCGTTGAATACTCGATGAATAGGCTGTTTAACAAGATAAATTTACACACTGATGAGTGTGAGAGTTATGAAGAATTTATGCTTGATGACGCTGAAATTTGCATCATCGCCTTTGGTAGTGTGGCTCTCTCAGCCAAGCAAGCGATCTTAAATTTACGCGAAAAAGGGCTAAAAGTAGGGTTATTTAAGCCACTCACACTTTTTCCAGCTCCAACTAAAAAGCTAAAAGAGATATCAGATAATTTTAAGAAAATTTTAGTCTGCGAGCTAAATTTAGGCCAGTATAGTGGCGAAATTTCAAAGATCATCTTAAGAGATGACTTTGCAAAACTGCTAAAAGCAAACGGCAGACCGATAAGCCCAAGCGAGATCGAGGCGAAGATAGGAGAAATTTATGGCTTTTAATTACGATAAATATTTACGAACAGATAAAATGCCTACTCTTTGGTGCTGGGGCTGCGGCGACGGCGTCATACTAAAGGCGCTCATCCGCGCTATCGACACCATGGGCTGGGACATGAACGACGTTTGCGTGGTCTCAGGCATAGGCTGCTCTGGGCGTTTTAGCGGATATCTTGACTGCAACACCATCCACACAACTCACGGCAGAGCCGTAGCTTATGCGACTGGCGTAAAGATGGCAAATCCAGATAAGCACATCATCGTAGTAACTGGCGATGGCGATGGACTTGCGATCGGAGGCAACCACACGATACACGGATGCCGCCGAAATATCGGGCTAAATCACATATTAATAAACAACTTTATCTACGCGCTAACCAACTCGCAAACCAGCCCAACCACGCCAAAGGGCATGTGGACGGTCACAGCGCAGTATGGCAACATCGATCCTAGTTTTGACGCCTGTAAGCTCGCAACCGCCGCAGGTGCTAGCTTTGTAGCGCGTGGCAGCGTCATCGAGCCAGAGAAGCTTACAAAGCTCTTTGTAGAGGGCTTTAGTCACGATGGATACAGCTTTTTTGATGTATTTTCAAACTGCCATATAAATTTAGGCCGCAAGAACAAAATGGGCGAGGCGGTGAAAAATTTAGAGTGGATAAAGGGCCGCACGACGAGCAAGGTCAAATTTGACATGCTAAGTGACGAAGAAAAAAGGGGCATTTTCCCACTTGGCGTGCTTCATAAAGATGAAGAAAAGATCGAATACACCAAAGCTTACGATAAGGTAAGAAAGGCTGCAATGAGCAATGAAGCGATAAATTTTGAGGAGCTAGCATGAAGTCACAACTAAGATTTGTCGGCGTTGGCGGACAGGGCGTCATACTAGCAGGCGAGATCCTCTCAGCTGCCAAGATAAAAGCAGGTGGATACGGCGTCAAGGCATCTACCTATACTTCTCAGGTGCGTGGCGGTCCAACGAAGGTCGACATCATCCTTGATGAGAAAGAAATTTTATATCCTTATGCAAACGAAGGCGAGATAGACTTTATGCTAGCAACTGCTCAGATAAGCTACGATGCCTTTAAAAGCGGTGTGAAAGAGGGCGGTGCGATCGTTGTCGAGCCAAATTTGGTAAAAGTAAGCGAGGAGGATAAAAAGCGCTGGAAAATTTATGAAATTCCTATCATCTCTATCGCAAAAGACGAGGTCGGAAATGTTATCACTCAAAGCGTCGTGGCTCTTGGTGTGGCTGTGGCGATGAGCAAGTGTATGGATGAAAATTTAGTGCGTGAAGAGATGCTAGCAAGCGTACCTGAAAAGGTTAAAGAGGCAAATGCCAAAGCTTACGAGCTAGGTCTAAAATACGCAAAAGAGCTTTTAAAATAAATTTTGGCTAATTTTTAGCCAAAATTTCTACTAAAAATAAAAAAATAGCTTTTATTATATTTTTATTAATTATTACTTTTCTTAAAATCTAAAGCATTATTTGTCGATATAAAAGATTATATTTATAGTATTTATTTATCTTGTCAAAGCTATGAAATTTTTAAAAATCGTTCTCATGATGCCTTATTTCAGCTTTTTTAAATAAAATATATTTTTAAATATTTAATAAATTAATAAATTATATTTAAGATTTGTTTTAGTAACATTTCAGACATAAAATTCTTGAAAAAGGAGTAAAAATTGAGTTACAAAATCTCAGTTGCAACATGTGCTGCACTTTTGATGTGCAGTGGTTTTTTAAGTCAAGTTTTTGCTGTGCAAACGACAAAGCTTGAGGGCATTGAAGTAAATTCAGTCGGTGACAACATCAGCGAGAGTGGCATCGATGAAGGAATTTTAAGCAAAAGAGTCGCTGCTGGTCCTTTGGCTGATAAAAAAGTTATAGATATGCCTTATCAAGTAAATACGATCTCAAAAGAGGTTCTTGATAACCAAGGCGTTCAAGGTTTTGAAGATGCAGTTAGGTATTTTCCTTCAGCACAAATTCAATATCGTGGCGGTGGCGATGTTGGTCGTCCGCAAACTCGTGGCTTTCAAGGCTCAGTCGTAGGTAACGTCCTTTGGGATGGTTTTTATGCTTCATCAACCACAGCTATACCTATGGCTATGTTTGAGAGTTTGCAAATCCAAAACGGACTTGCTGGCTCGCTTTATGGTGGTGCTACACCTTCTGGATATTTCCTTTACTCTCGCAAGCGCCCAGTTCCACTTCAAAATATCATCTGGACCGATTACAGCTCAAGGTCAAATTTAGGCGTAGGACTTGATACTTCAAATAAATTTGAAAAAGTTGGATATAGGGGTGTCTTTTACTACTCAGGCGGTGAAAAAAATGCTAAAGATAGTAAATTTTCTCGTCGTTTAGCCTCACTAGGACTTGATTTTTATCTTACAGAGAATTTAACACTTGAGACAAACTTTAGCCACTATGAGCATAAAAACTCAGGTATGCCAGGTGGATTTAGTATGCCATTAACAAACGGAGTGGCGAATTTTGACGTACCAAGCCCTGTAAAAGATACTAAAAGAGGACTTGAACAGTCTTTTGGTGGCAATCACCTTAAAACAACGACAGCTAGTGTAAAACTAAAATACGCTCCAACAGAGAACTGGTACTTTGAGGGTGACTATCTGTGGCAAAAAGCTATCAGAGATATGTATGGCACCGATGGAACATTCTTAAATCAAAATGGAGATTATGAAGTTACTAAAAGTGGTGGCAGTGGTGCATCTGGCAGATTTGATGTAGACAGCTGGTTTTTAAAAGGTTTGACAAATTTTGAAACAGGTCCTTTATCGCATAATTTTGCCGTAGCTACAAATGGATACCGCTGGACTATTTATAGTGCTAGAAATAGAGGTGAAGAAAGAGTACTTGGTAACTCAAATTTATATCATCCAGTAATATTTAATGATCCACATGTAAAAAAAGGAAGCGGTAGATATAAAAGTAGTAGTAGCGATATGAAAAATATATCTGTTGTTGATGATATTAAATTTAATGACTACTTCAGCACTATCTTATCAGTCTCAAGAAGCTGGTTTACAAGCTATAAGCTAGATCCATCTAAAGAGAAAAATTATGATAAAAGTGGCTTTAACTACGGAGTAAGCCTTGTCTATAAGCCAGTTGAAAACGTAAGCCTTTATACTACTTATGCAGATAGTATCTCAAATGAACAATCGACTTATACTTTTAGAAGAGGACCTAGAGCAGGCGAGACTTTAACAGTAGAGCCTATCAGAAGTAAACAATATGAGATCGGTGCGAAAGCTAGACTAGGTGAGCTTGATCTATCAGCTGCGATCTTTGAGATCAAACGTCCAGTAGCATACCTATTTGGTAATGGAGCAAGTGCAGAGTATAAAATTCAAGGCACACAAAGAAACCGTGGCTTTGAGCTAACTACTGGCGGAAAGCTTGTTGATACTTTAAGTATGTATGGTGGCTTTACACTTCTTAATGCTAAGATAAAAAACGCTAAAGATGGCGTATCTGAAGGCAAAACAGTTATCGGTGAGCCAAAATTTCAAGCAAATGTCTTGTTTGACTACGCTGTGCCAAACACAAACAAACTTGCATTTACAACAAATTTCCACTACACAGGCAAACGCTACATCGATAATGCCAACGCTCATAGCGTAAATGGCTACTTCACAACAGATGTTGGAGCTAGATACACTACAAAAGCTTGGCTGGGCAAAGAGACAACTATAAGATTTGACATAAATAACCTCTTTGACAAAAAATACTGGGCAGGAATGTTCCCATCTGATGTAGATGGAGCGATTGCTGGACGCGGAACCTCGCTTTTCTTAGGACAAAGCAGAACCTTCATGCTTTCAGCTCAAGTTAAATTCTAAAAACCAAAGCCAAATTTATTTTGGCTTTAGGCTTTTTAAATTTGCCCTTTTTGTAGGGTAAATTTAAATAACCAAAGGGAGAAAGATGCAAGGGCTGGTTGATTATCAAGCGATTTTGGAGCAAGTGTTCTCGCCTACTTTGCAAAAAGTAAAAGGCAAAGATGGCGGCGTAAATTGGGATGATTACGCAGATATGTATAACGAGATGGCACGCATGGAAGCAGCTTCTACGTTAAATTTACTCTCAAATTTACTTATCACAAAAGATGACAGCGTGCTTGACGTGGGGTGTGGTCCTGCAAGGCTTAGCGTGCCACTTGCAAAGTTAGCAAAGAGCGTAAGTGCGCTAGATCCGTTTGCAAAAATGCTTGAATACGCTAAGAAAAATGCAAAAGAGGCTGGGGTAAAAAATATAAATTTCATCCAAAAAGACTGGAGTGATGAGCAGAGTTTAAAGGATCTGCCAAAACACGACATTGTGCTAGCTTCACGCTCAGTTGGGCTTTTTGATATAAAAAAGCTTTACAAATTTGCTAAAAAATATGTCGTGATGACCTCTTTTTTAATGGATTATCCAAGTTTAAAGACGTTCTGGCAAGACTTCTTAAAAGGGATAAAAGATGAAAATGAGGCAGGTCTTAGCGACAGGAGATTTGGCTATAACTTTATCTTTAATATCGCTTACGACATGGGAGCAAATCCAAATTTAAAGATAATCGACACCATTTTTGAGAGGGATTTTGCTAGCCTTGAAGAGGCGTTTTCTTATTTTAGATTTGTCGGCGAGATCGCACCTGAAAAAGAAGAAATTTACAAAGAAAATGTAAAAAGATACCTCACAAAGACCAAAAGCGGCTTTAAATTTAAAAGAGAAACCAAGAGCTATCTCATTTGGTGGGACGTGCGGGAGATGAAATTTGAGTAGCCAAAAGATCATTTTTGCATTATTTGCACTTCTTTTGCTGGTACTCTTTTTTTCGCTAGGCATCGGACGCTACGAGATAAGCTACGCTCAAATTTTTGAGTTTATAAGATCAGCCATTTTAAACGAGCAACCAAGCGACGAGCAAGGCTACACGGTCTTTACGCTCATTCGCTTGCCAAGGGTACTTTTTGCCATCCTTGTTGGTGCAGCGCTTGCTAGCTCTGGAGCTGTCTATCAAGGTCTTTTTAAAAATCCTCTAGTCTCGCCTGACATCCTTGGTGTCTCAAGTGGCGCAGCCGTGGGGGCGAGCGTGGCTATCATCTTAAATTTTAACTACATAGGCGTGCAGCTTAGCGCCTTTGCTTTGCGGTCTGTTTGCTGTTTTTGCTGTCGTTTTTATAAGTAGCGTCATCGCAAAGGGCAGGCTAAATTTACTCGTGATGGTGCTAACTGGCATCGTCATCTCATCTCTTTTTGGAGCACTTAGCTCACTCATAAAATTTCTAGCTGACAGCGAAGATAAGCTACCAGAAGTCACTTTTTGGCTGATGGGAAGCCTTGCAAGAAGCGGCGGATATAAAAATTTAGCTCTGCTTTTTTGCGTAGTTATGATCTGCCTTGTGCCACTTTTCATGCTTCGCTACAAGCTAAACACGCTTAGTTTTGGCGAAGAAGAGGCTAGGGCGATGGGGCTAAATGTCAAATTTTACAACATCATAATCATCATCGCCTCAACGCTTTTAACCGCTACTTGCGTCTCATTTTGCGGTATCGTGGGCTGGGTAGGGCTTGTCATCCCTCACATCATGCGCTTTGTCGTAGGAGCAAATTTCATCACGCTCTTTCCAGCTTCGCTGCTTGGCGGAGGGCTGTTTTTGCTTATAGTCGATACCACTTCACGCAGCCTAATGGCAAGCGAGACCCCACTTGGCGTCATCACTTCGCTGGTTGGCGCGCCTGTTTTTGTCTATCTGCTCTATAAGAGCAAAAAGGGTTTTGCGTGAAATTTGAGATAAAAAATTTAAGCTGTGGCTACGACAAAAAGGTCGTTATAGAAAATTTCAATGCAAATTTACAAGATGGCGATATCTTTTGCCTGCTTGGTAGCAATGGCGTTGGCAAAACAACGACGTTTAAGACGATACTTGGCTTTTTAAAGCCACTTGGGGGAGAAATTTTAATAGACGGCAAAGATGCGCTAAAGATGAGCGAAAAAGAGCGAGCAAGCTTTATAAGCTATGTCCCGCAAGCTCACACTCCGCCATTTGCTTTTAGCGTTTTTGACGTGGTGATGATGAGTGCAAATACAAGGCTTGGTATATTTGAGCGGCCTAGCAAAAAGGATGAAGAAATAGCGTTAGATGCGTTAAAGACGCTAAATTTAGAGAGCTTTAAAGATAAAATTTACACCGATCTAAGTGGCGGCGAGCGGCAAATGGTGCTGATAGCTAGGGCATTAGCGCAACGCTCAAAGGTGATGCTGCTTGATGAACCAACGGCAAATTTAGACTTTGGCAACCAAATGCGAGTTTTAAAAGAGATAAAAAAGCTCGCAAAGCAAGGCTACATTATCATCCTGACCTCACATCAGCCAGAGCAGGTCTTTTATCTAAATGCAAAGGTTGCGATGCTTGGAGGGGGTAAAAACTACATCTACGGCGAGGCTAGCGAGGCGATGAACGGCAAAAATTTAAAGAAAATTTACGGCGTAGATATACGAGTGGTAAAAAATATCATCGATGAGCGCGAGCATTACTCTTGCGTGATGGTGGATTGAAAGGAGAAAATATGTTTAAGAAAATTTTACTTTTGGCTTTTTTGCTTGTTAGTTTGCAAGCAAGAGTGGTGCTTGATAGCGACAATAAAAAGGTAGAAGTGCCTGATGTTATCGAGCGTGCGACGCCTTTGATAGGGCATTTGTGCAGGTCTCTGCGATGCTTGGCAATGAAGATCACATAATTAGTGGTGCGCCAAAACTGCCTCCTCTAATGTCAAAAATCTTTCCAAATATAAAGAGTAACAACAACAAAAGCGGCATGCTAAGCAGTAGTGTCGAGACTATCATCGCTTCAAAAACGCAAGTTGTTTTTGGGCCAGTTGGTATGATGTTTGATGAAAATAGCAAAGCTCAGCTTGAGAGCGCTGGTATCGCAGTTGTGAAGATAGATAAATTTCAAAGCATCAAAGAGATACAAGATATCTTTAGCAAGATCGCTGAAATTTGGGGCGAAAAGAGCGTAAAAAGGGCGCGTGAGTTTAATGACTATTTTAACGAGAATATAAAATTTGTAAGCCAAAAAACAGCAAATTTAACGCCAAAAAAGAGAGTTTTGGTGCTTAACTACAACTCAGGAAACTTTAACACCATCAGCTCAAAAGATATCGGCGCAGAGTATATTAGCGTGGCTGGCGGTATAAATTTAAGCTCAGAGCTAAGCGATGGAGATTTTAAAATTTCAAAAGCGATAAACGAAGAGCAAGTCATCATCTTTAACCCAGACATAATCATCACAAATTCACAAAAAAGTGTTGATACTATCGCTAAAAATGCATCATTTGCCAAGCTAAAAGCTGTGCAAAATGGAGAAATTTTTGTAGTGCCAAGTGGCGTTTATCTTTGGAGCGTAAGAAGTGCTGAAGGTGCGCTTTATCCGCTTTGGCTGGCTAAGACATTTTACCCAGAGCAGTTTAGCGATCTAAATTTAGAGCAAAAAACAAGAGAGTTTTACGAGAGATTTTATAACTATAAGCTAAGTGATAGCGAGCTAAAAGAAATTTTGCACCCAAGTGGTGAATTTTGATAATAGGACAAAAATAATGTTATTTATTATATTTAATATATTTATTTAAGTATAAAAGTAAATTTATCTTTCTAATATCCTAAAAAAGAGCTTCTAAAGCTTAAAAACTCAAAAATAAAAATAAACTTCAAATCGGTAGAAATTTTTATATATCTTATAAATTTTTCTACCACTAAATTTATAAAAACTACCTTGAAAAGCCCATCCCATCCTTTTTGATTTTAATATCAGCTCTCATTTCTTAATCTAAAATCAATCTTTATGTTTCTTTTAAGTAAATTTAATGTAATGTTTCATTATTAATTATTTAATTAGTGTAGTTGTTTTAAAAAATGTTAAGAAATGAACTGGCGGTGCGTTTTAAGCGCTAAAAATTTACTAAGATAGGAAGTTATCAATGAGTGAAAAATTTACCAGAAGAGAATTTCTACAAAGTGCCTGTATCAGCGTAGGTGCGCTAGCTACAACGGCTGGTGCGACCAATGTTTTTGCTGGTGAGTTGCCAAAAGGCAATGAAAGTGGCTTGCCATCTGTTGATGTGCTAATAATCGGTTCTGGTGGTGCCGGACTTCGTGCAGCAACAGCCGTTCGCAAGCAATATCCAAACTCAACCGTCGTTGTTGCTACAAAGATGATGCCATCTCGCAATGCAACCTGTATGGCGGAGGGCGGAATAAACGGCGTTACTGACTTTAGTAATGGTGATAGCTTCAAGCTTCACGCTTATGACACAGTTAAAGGTGCGGCTTATCTTGCCGATCAAGATGCAGTTGTGAAATTTTGCGAGGCAGCAGGCGCAGTCATTCACGAGCTAGACCACAATGGCATGCTCTTTTCTCGTATAGACAATGGCGACGTGTCCCGTAAAGATAATGGTGATGTTGCGTTTCGCTTCATGGGTGGCGCTAGCAAAAAGCGCTGTAACTACGCAGCTGATAAAACTGGTCACATTTTGATGCACGCCTGTCTTGACGACGCTATCACAGCTGGCGTTAAATTTCTAATGGATCATGAGCTGCTTGAGATCGGTCTTGAGGACGGCAAGGTCGAAGGCGTCGTTCTTCGCAACATCCAAGATGGTCAAATTTATCCAGTTCTTTGCAAATCTCTAGTCATCGCAACTGGCGGATACACTAGAATTTTCTATAACCGCACATCAGTTCCATTTATAGCAACTGGTGATGGCATCGCTGCTGCGCTTAAAGCAGGTCTTGGTTTTGAAGACCCTGAGATGCTTCAGTTTCACCCAACTGGCGTTCAAAATGGCGGCACACTAATCACTGAAGCAGCTCGTGGCGAGGGTGGATACTTGTTAAATAATAAGGGCGAGCGTTTTATGAAAAACTATCACGAAAAGATGGAGCTAGCTCCTCGTGACGTCGTTGCTCGTGCGATCGAGACAGAAATTCGCGAGGGTAGAGGCTTTGGCGAGGGTATGAGCGCTTATGTGCTTTGTGACGTTCGCCACCTTGGCAAAGATACTATTATGAAAAAGCTTCCAAAAATTCGCCACACAGCCATGCTTTTCCAAAATATAGATCTAATTGAGCAACCAGTGCCTATCCGCCCAACAGCTCACTACTCAATGGGTGGCATAGAGGTAGCTAAATTTGATGATATGAGCACAAAAATTCCTGGAATTTATGTAGGTGGCGAGGCTTCATGTGTATCCATCCACGGTGCAAACCGCCTTGGTGGAAACAGCCTAACTGACGCAGTTGTGACTGGCGATCTAGCTGGCAAGGGTGCTGGCGCTTACGCTCAAAATGCAAAATTTGCAAGCGGCAAAAAGACTTCTGAGCTAGCAAAAATGTGGCAAGATAAATTTAAATCTATCGCAACAGGCGAGGGCGGCGTAAATGATATGTACGCACTTCGCGAAGAGCTTGGTAAAAACAACTGGGATTTAATGGGAATTTTTAGAACAGGCGACAAGCTAGATCAACTCTCTAAAAACCTAGAAGCCATCCAGGCAAAATATGACACCCTTAAAGTGCCAAATCAAAACCCAGTCATGAACACAGCATTTACTGACTATGTCGAGCTTGGCAACCTTATACTTCTTTCTCGTGCAGCATGTCTTGCAGCGCAAAATCGTCTTGAGAGCCGTGGCGCTCACACAAGAGAGGACTATCCAAAAAGAGATGATGTAAATTTCTTAAAGCACAGCATAGTCACACTAAAAGACGGCAAGCTTGAACTTAGCTACAAAGACGTTGTGACAGGCATATTTTCACTTGACGGCAAGAAGCCAGAGTAAGGAGCTAGGATGAAAATTATTATCGACCGCTTTGACGGAACTAAAAAATATGAATCAACTTATGAACTAACAAATGAAGAGATCAAAGGCAAAACTCTTTTAACAGTGCTTCTTGATATCAAACAAAAAAAGGATGCGACGCTAAATTTCACAGCATCTTGCCGCTCAGCGATATGTGGAGCGTGCGCTGTTAGAGTAAATGGACACTCATATCTAGCCTGTGATACAAAGATGAATGAGCTTTTGGCTGAGTATGACAACCCAGAGAGCATAAGAATTTCTCCACTTGGAAATTTCAGGGTCATCTCTGATCTTATGGTGGACTGGGAGCCAAGTATCGAAAATTTACGCAAGATAAAGCCTAGCATTACTGCTAAGTCAGAATTTAGCGCAGAAAAAGGCTGTAAGCAAAGTCAAAAAGAGTATGACAAAGTAGCTCTTGAATGGGACTGCATACTTTGCGGAGCGTGCGCTAGCGAGTGTAATAAACTTGAAGCTGATGCGAGTGATTATATGCAGCCATTTGTATTTGTTCATGCTTATAGAGCGGCATTTGACTCACGCAGTAAAGATCCTATGCCGCACCTAAAACCAGCTATAGATAATGGCCTTTGGATGTGTGTAAAGTGCCAAGAGTGCGCTGATCGCTGTCCAAAAGACATAAGCGCATGCAAAGACATAACTGATCTTCGCATTATGGCTATACAAAAAGGCTTTGATGATGGCATGGGGCCAGATCACGCTGAGGCGTTCTTAACCGATCTAGTTGATGGCTCAGGCAGACTAAATGAGATCAAGCTTGCACTTCGCTCTGAGGGAGTATTTAAAAATATGGGCAAAATGGATATCGCTGCAAATTTAATGCTTGCAGGTAAGATGAATCCGCTTCATATTTTCGGCGAAGAGGACATAGAAGGACATGATGATCTAGTAAAAATGATAAATGCGGCTCGCAAAGCTGCTAGTAAGGAGTAATTATGCAAAACGAATTCGCTTTTTTCCCAGGATGCGTACTCTCTCAAGCAGCTAAAGAGGCTAAGATGTCGCTTGAGGCTATCGCTCCGATACTCGGCTGGAAGCTTCACGAGATAAAGGGCTGGAGCTGCTGTGGTGCCCAACAAGCACAAGACGTCGATCCTATCGCTACACTTGTGGCAAATGCTAGAAACATAGCACTTGCAGAGCAGATGAATATGCCTATGCTTACGACATGCTCAACTTGTATGCTAACTCTAACAAGAGCTAAAACTACGCTTGATAAGGGTGCAAAGGATCGTATAAATACTTTCTTGGCTGAGGGCAATATGAAATATAATGGCTCAACCGAGATCACAAGCCTTCTTTGGGTGCTTTATCAAAACGTAGAAACACTAAGAGCAAAGGTTGTTAAGCCACTTAGTGGGCTAAAAGTAGCACTATTTTACGGCTGTCATAGCCTAAGACCTGAAAAAGATCTGCATAACAGGGAAAGCTCAGTCAATCCAAAGAGCTTTGAAACCGTTGTAGGCGCACTTGGTGCTACTATCGTGCCATTTGAGAAAAGACTTGACTGCTGTGGTTTCCATGCTAGCTACCCAGCCGGCACATCTGTAAGAAAAATGTCAAGTCAGATCGTAAATAACGCCGATGAAAACGGCGCTGACGTAGTTGTCACACCATGCCCACTTTGTCAAATGCAACTTGACATCTACCAAGAGAGATATCAAGATGAGAACCATTCAAACGTGAGAAAGCCAATCATTCACCTATCTCAGCTTGTAGGTCTTGCACTTGGACTATCTGTTGAAGATCTTGGACTTGATCTAAACATCATCGACGCTACCAAGATAGCGTAAATTTTATCCCACGTCTTTTGGCGTGGGAAATTTGACTTACACAATTAAATTTTTACCGTAATAAAGATAATAAATATAGGAAATTAAATTTATAGAAGCAGG
>ERZ773087.1660-NODE-1660-length-13414-cov-3.529306_pt1 | contig 13414 bp, 10 predicted proteins | sample MGYA00511375_ERZ773087 | MGnify/ENA primary metagenome ERZ773087 (study PRJEB29015, sample SAMEA2737995) | human oral metagenome | biome: human oral; feature: human-associated habitat; material: dental | place: China | collected 2063 ...
TAGTATGGTAGGTACATCTACAGAAATGATTATAACCTCAATTCAAACTCCCATACAGGAAAAGATAGTATGGTGTATAGCGCAGGTTGGAGATGCAAGAGACGGGCTGGAAGATAGACTTAGAGCAGCAATAAAAGATACTTTTGATCAAATGCAGGCAGATATAGAAGCCGAAGTAGATACAGGAGGTCTGGTAGCTAAGGCTAAGCTTGAGGCATTTAAGGCTATAAATACCCGTGAAAATCAGGAGGAACTTGTTGGTTATGTGATGTCAACTATAGGTATTACAAGGGAAAATATTAATGAAGTAACGGAAACTGTAAATAATAATATTAAAACTTTTTTTGATGATAAAAGATCATTATTAAACGAGAGAATACATTCAATAATAGATAAAAGTGAACTTCAAGAGAAGTTAAAATCGAGTGTAGGAAGTGCTCTTGATGCTGCAAACAGTAATGCTCAGGAAGCAATTAATAATAAGATAAATGAGTTCAATAAAGAATTTGAAGGTGCAGGTGGAGATGCTCTCAGTATAGGAGAGGGAAAGGATAAGCTTGAACTTAACGGATTTGATAAGACGAAGGCAAGTGCATTTAATATGAGCTATAAAGATTATCTTATGGTTTTTTTGGCTATACAGTATTTGATTGATGAGCAGAGTGTAATTTGCAGGATGGGAAATCTTATACAGACAAATGCAAGTAAAGATGGTTCACTCTACTTTGCAGGAGAGGGATTTTCTATGCAGGAAGCTACGGTGCTGTTACAGGTAGAAGCTAAGACGCAGATAAAACCTGTATTTATACATTTGGATGCGTTTAATTTCAAAAATGAAAAATTTAATTTAAACGGTAAATTTGGATACCCTATAGATTATAAAGGTGTATTGGGATATTAAAAGGAGGTTGGCTATAAGCCAAAAAAGATTATGCATAATATAAAAAGAATTTTACTTATAGGTATATTGGCTACAGCAAGTATTATCGGAAGCGGATGTAAAAAGTCAGATACAGGAGCAAGCAGTGCTACAATTGCTGAAAATACGACTAATGATAGTAAGGCTGAAGAAACGACCAAATCACAGACAAAGAAAAAGGCATTTAAGAGAGCAGAAACACTTGGGACCATAGGTTGGATAGACTTGGAAGACGATGAAAGCTTTCCTAAAGCCGGTTATATACCTTTGCCTTATCTTACATTGGGTTTCGATGAAAATAAAGGTGAACTTGCATCCTGCTATTTTAGAAATATATGTGTAGGAAAAACTGATGCGGAAGAAACTTTGCATGTAGAATACACGGAAGATTTAGATAAAATACCCGGTATACTTAAAAATTTTTCTACATTTTAAAGCAAGATTTACGATATTTGTTAGTGATTTTAGTTTAGCAAAGCCTCTCTTATTTACCACACCACTACTTGGCAAGAAAAATTTTTGTAAAAAATTCTCGTCATTTTCAAACCAAAATTTATCTTGACCGCTAGTTGAACCAATAAAAATGGGCTTAATACCACGAGTATTAAGCTCCTCACAAAAGCTCTTTGCAATCGCTAAATGCCCACCAGTACCTCCACCGCAAATAACAATCATAATTTTGCCCTTTTACTAACCATCAAAACCATACCGATACCGATACAAATCGCAAGCACGGAGCTACCGCCGTAACTAAGAAATGGCACAGCAATACCCTTAATAGGTGTGATCGATGTGATGCCATAGCTATTCATTAAAAACGAAAACGATAAGATAAGCCCGACACCAAGCGTAAATAGATGATAGACCTTATTTTCGCTTCTAGCTGAAATTCTAAAAATTCTATAAAGTAGCGTTATAAATATAGCTACGATACACAAAATACCAAATACACCAACCTCTTCAGCGATACCAGCTAGTACAAAGTCAGTATGAACCTCACTTAAAAAGCCAAGTTTAAAGATGCCAGCGCCAAGCCCTTCGCCAAAAAATTCGCCATGCTTTATAGCGTTTAATGAGTGAGAAATTTGATATGGCTCTGGTGCATCAGCCACTCTTAATACATCTGCAACGCTATCAGGCAAGAAAGAAAGCACCATATTTTGTATTGTGCCCCACCATGACTTTATACGTAAAATTCTATGCTCAGAGCTGACTATCGCTACTGTCATAACAAAAGCAGCCCCTAAGATACCGATACTAAAAAGTCTCGCACTTGCTCCTGCGAAAAGTGCCATCGTCACAAATGTAAGCGCCAGCACGACCACTTGACCAAGGTCATTTTGCATAACAGCAATAAGAAAGATAGCAACACCAAAAAGAATAATATAAGGCATAAGTATCTTAATCTCATCTAGCAAGGTTCTTTTGCCTTCACTAAATTTTCTAGTAAAACTCCAAGCTAAGAAGTAGACAAAACCGATTTTAAAAAACTCGACTGGAGCTAGCGAAAAGCCAGGTAGCCTGATCCAGCGCCTAGCACCACCAGCGTCAGTCACCATTGAAGCTGGCAATGCATGCATTAGCCCCATGGCAATACCGCAAGATATAAGAAGGCCAAACCCTATCCAAACAAGCGTTTTTTCGGGATTGAGCCTAGAAAGCCACCACATAATGAAAATTCCGATACAACCAACAATAAACTGGCGGATAAAAAAGTGAAACTCGTCGTAGTTAAAAAATAAAACCGTAAAAACTGGCAAAGATAGTGAAAAAATAATGCTTATAGCGATCAAAGTCGAACAAAGATAGAAAATGATCTTATCAACTGCCAAAATTTAACTCCAAGTTTAAAAAGTGCCAAAGTATAATAAAAAACGGCTTACAAAGATATTATTTGCTATAATTGCAGGCTTTAAGGAAGGGTATGAAGATAGGTATATTTGACTCAGGACTTGGTGGACTGAGCGTCTTAAATGAAGCTTTAAGCAAACTTAGCGAGCATGAATTTTTATATTATGCAGACGTAAAAAATGTCCCGTATGGACAAAAGAGCAGAGATGAGATATTAAAATTTAGCTTTGATGCAGTGAAATTTCTCATAGAAAATGGTATAAACGCCGTTGTAGTGGCTTGCAACACAGCAACAAGCGTGGCGATAAAAGAGCTTAGAGCAAATTTAAATGTACCTATAATCGGCATGGAACCAGCTGTAAAAAAAGCTCATGACTTAAGCCATAATGATGCCTTAAAAACGCTTGTCATAGCCACTCCAGTCACCGTAAATGGTGCAAAATTAAAAGAGCTGATCGCAAATTTACACGCAAAAGATAAGACTGAGCTACTTGCACTGCCGCGCCTTGTAAATTTCGCAGAAAATGGAGAATTTGACACCGAGAATGTGAAATCATATCTAAAAGAAGAGTTAGCTAAATTTGATCTAAACAAATTTGACTTTTTGGTGCTTGGCTGTACGCATTTTAACTACTTTAAAGATAGCCTAAGAGAAATTTTGCCGTCAAATATAAGCATAATTGATGGCAACGAAGGGACAATAAACCGCCTCATAAGTGAGCTTGGACTAAAAATTTCTACTTTAAATAAAGCTCCAAAAGTTAGATTTTTTTATTCTGGCAATGAAGTATTCAGTAAATTTGAACTAGAGAAAATTTCAAGAAATTTAGCTAGATTAGAGAAGATGAGGGCGATTTGCTAGGTTAAATCTAACTAAATACCACAAATAAAAATTTTATAAAATACACTAAATTTTACATATTTTTATATGTATTTAGGCTTTTCTTTGCCTTATTATATAAACCACACTTATTACAGTAACTACAGCTAAAAGAGCGATCGTGATTATTAAAAGTGTTTGTTTGCTAGGATTTGAACCTAGAAAATAGCCAACTCCAAGCAAAACAGTACACCAAATCCCAGCTCCAAGTGTGGTAAATAGACAAAATCTAAAAATGTTCATCTTAGCAAGCCCAGCTGGTAGGCTGATGTATTGGCGAATGCCAGGAATCAGACGTGAGTTAAATGTAGAAATTTCGCCGTGTTTATTGAAAAATGCTTCAAATTTATCCATTTTTTCGTGAGTGATTCCCACAAATTTGCCGTATTTTAAAACGATCTCGCGACCAAAAAAGTAGCAAAGATAATAGTTAAAAATAGCTCCAAGTAAGCTACCAAGCGTGCCTGCAAGAAAGGCCAAAATTAAACTCATTTCACCTTTATGCGCCAAATAGCCAGCCGGTATCATCGCGACCTCGCTTGGAAATGGAAAAAACGAGCTTTCTAAAAACATCATCACAAATATGCCAGCATAACCCCAGCTACTTACGCTCGCAACTATAAAATCAATAACATCATGCAGCATTTAAATTCCTGAAAATTTTAAAGTGAGCCATTTTAGCAAAGCATAGCTTAAGCTTTTTGACAAAAATAAAGAGAGTTTGTAGCTTATAAAACAAAACGAAATTAGAAACAAAATGGGGCGAAAGCTCGCCCCATTTTTAAAATGCAGGTATGACTTCGCCTTTATAGCGAGTGATGATAAAATTTTTAGTATCGGGGCTAAGTACCGCATCAACTAAAGCTTTGATTTTAGGATTGTTTTCATTGCCGGCCTTTGTAACGATGATGTTAGCGTAAGGACTATTGGCGTCTTCAAGTAAAAGCGCGTCTTTTGCCACGCTCATACCAAGATCAAGGACGAAATTTGTACTAATGGCAGCGATATCGACATCATCAAGCGTTCTTGGTATCTGAGCACCCTCAAGCTCTACAAATTGTAAATTTTTAGAATTTTTAGTTATGTCATTTATAGTTGCAACTTTTACGTTTTTATCGATCTCAATAAGACCAGCTTTTTCTAAAATTCTAAGCGCTCTATTACCATTTGATGGATCATAAGCGATCGCAACTTTTGCACCATCTTTTAACTCTTTTATGTTTTTTATCTTTTTAGAGTAAAAGCCAAGTGGCTCGACATGGACATTTGCAACACTTATAAGATGCAAGCCTCTAGCCTTGTTTTGCTCCTCAAGATATGGTAAATGCTGAAAGAAATTTGCATCCAAACTGCCATCTTCTGTGGCGACATTTGGGATAGAGTAGTCTGAAATTTCAGAAATAACAAGGTCGTAGCCTTTATCTTTTAGTTTTGGCTTTACAAATTCTAAAATTTCAGCGTGTGGTACTGGTGAGACGCCGACTATGATAGTGTGGTCCTTGTCGGCTGCGTGAAGGCTTAGAGCAACTAAAGATGCGGTTAAAAGTTTGATAAATTTCATTGTTTTTCCTTTTTTGTTTGGTTTAAGCGACGCTAAAAAGGTAAAAGCTTTTACGTCGCTTATTTAAAATTTTAATTAAAATGCTGGAAGAATAGCGCCGTTGTATTTGATCTCGATAAATTTTTTAACTTCTGATGAGTTTATTGCTTTATCAAGAGCCTTTATTTTAGGGCTATTTTCGTTACCAGACTTTACTACAACGTAGTTTACATACGGGCTATTTTTGCTTTCAAGTACAAGTGCGTCTTTTACCGGATTGAGATTAGCATTTAGAGCGTAGTTTGTGTTAATAACTGCGATAGTAACGTCATCAAGCGTTCTTGGTACTTGAGCAGTCTCGATCTCTTCAAATTTAAGCTTTTTAGGGTTATCAACTATATCAAGCGGAGTTTTTAGTGGATTATCGTTTAGCTTAATAAGTCCAGCATTTGCAAGAATATCTAAAGCACGGCTTTCATTTGTCGGATCATTTGGGATAGATACGGTCGAACCATCTTTTAGATCTTTGATGTCTTTTATCTTTTTAGAATAAACTCCCATTGGCTCAAGGTGAACGCCAACTGTTTTTATAAGATGAGTGCCCTTGTTTTTGTTAAATTCGTCCAAATATGGAAGGTGCTGAAAGAAATTTGCATCTAAATCGCCATCTTCTGTTGCAAGATTTGGCGTGGTGTAGTCGTTAAATTCTTTGATCTCAAGCGTATAGCCATCTTTTGCCAAAATAGGTTTTACAACCTCTAAAATTTCAGCGTGTGGGATAGGTGTGGCACCAACGATTATTGTTTTTGATTTATCAGCTGCATTTGCACTTACACTAAGACCAAGAGCAACTAAAGAAGTGAGAAGTAGTTTTTTCATTTATTATCCTTTTTTAAAATTTGCCAAGCACCAAAAAAGGATAAATTTAAGCTATAGGGTTAAATTTCTTTTTAAGCGCTTAAGCTAGTTCTAAGCACTTAAAAAGAAATTTTGTGCTTAGAGATTAGTCTTTCGACAACGCGTTTTTTACTAGGCGGCACATGTGGCACATATCTGATTTCATCTTTTATCCTTTCAGCTAAAAATTAATTCGGGCAATTTTAAGGAAAAAAGCTTAAAATCAGATAAAAACAAAGGCCTATTTTTTAGAAATTTTATATAAGTAGTTACCTAAAACTTGAAAAATTTGAACCATAATGATAAGAATAACCACGGTGTAAAGCATGATATCTGGGCGAAATCTTTGATATCCGTAGTTTATAGCAACAGATCCTAGTCCGCCACCGCCAACTGCACCAGCCATCGCTGAAAAGCCGATATTTACGATAAGCGTTAGCGTAAATGCCGAGATAATACCAGGAAGCGCCTCTACAAACATCACACGAAAGATGATCTGAAATTTCGAGCTTCCAAAGCTTTGAGCAGCTTCTATGATGCCTTTATCAACCTCTTTTAGAGCATTTTCAATGAGCCTTGCTACAAACGGAGCCGCACCAATAGTTAGCGGAACGATCGCAGCTGTGGTGCCAATACTCGTGCCCACGATCATTTTTGTGACCGGAAAGAGCACTATGATGAGGATGATAAATGGAAAGCTTCTAAGCACGTTTATAATGATATCAAGTACAAAATAAAGTTGTTTGTTTGGCTTTAGTCCATCTTTGTCTGAAAGGATGAGCAAAACCGCAGGTATGAGGCCTATGGCAAAGGCGAGCAGGGTAGAGACTATGCTCATATATAGTGTCTCGCCGATAGCTGGCAGCAGTATCCTAGAAAATACATCTGGAAATTTAGAAAAGTCAATATCAAACATCAAGCAACCTCCCATAAAACGCCACTTTGCTTGATGTAGTTAAGCACGCTTTCTTTATCTTTTTCATCTATGTTTATGACAAGTGAGCCAAGGACGTTGTCGTTTAGCTTTTCAAGCTTGCCCCAGACTATGTTAAAGTCGATATTTAGGCTTCTTGCCATGTGCGTGATCACGCTGTTTTGAGCCACTTCTTTTGGGAAAAATAGCCTGATATTTGTGCCAGCGCTTGGCAGAATTTCAACTTCGCCCAAAAACTCTTTCATCTTCTCATCTGGCTTTAAAAATAGCTCTTCGATGCTTCCAGAGCCTATGATCTTACCGCCTTCTAGCAGTATCGCTCGTTTTGCGATCGATTTTACAACCTCCATCTCGTGCGTGACGATGACGACGCTGATGTCTAGCTCTTTGTTTATCTTTTCAAGCAGCTCTAAAATTTGATTTGTAGTGTTTGGATCAAGAGCCGAAGTCGCCTCGTCGCTTAGTAAAATTTTAGGATTTAAAGCAAGCGCTCTAGCGATAGCGACACGCTGTTTTTGCCCGCCACTTAGCTCGCTTGGATAGCTTTTTGCCTTGCTTTCAAGACCGACTAAATTTAAAAGCTCTCTCACTCTTTTTTCAGTTTCATCGCTTTTATAACCCCAAAATTTAAGCGGAGTAGCGACGTTTTCAAAGACGTTTTTTCTAGCCATTAATGCAAAATGCTGAAATATCATCCCAACATCTCGCCTTAAATGTCTTTGCTGCATCTCATCTAAATTTTTTATCTCTTTATCAAAGACTTTTAAGCTGCCACCTTGGTAGCTCTCAAGTCCGTTTATGCATCTTAAAAGCGTTGATTTACCAGCACCACTATGACCCACGATAGCAAAAATTTCACCCTTTTTAACCTCTAAATTTATATCAAAAAGGATCTGCGTATCACCATAAAATTTACTTAAATTTTCTATTTTTATCACTATTTTTCTCCAAGAGCTTCTAATTCTTCACAGACTTTTTTAAATTTAGCCTCAGCGCTATCTAAAGCCTCTTTATTCGTCTCTATAACTTCTTTTGGTGCGTTTGCCACGAAATTTTTATTATTTAACATACCTGAGAGCTTAACTATCTCTTTTTCAAGCTTTGTCTTTTGAGACTTGAGCCTTGTGATGATACCGCTCATATCAAGCCCTTCAAGTGGGACAAATGCCTCTAAATTTTCGCTCACATCTCTTATTGAATTTTCGATTTTCTCATCTACAAAGCCGATCTCTTCGCATTTTGCAAGCAGCTTGATATACTCTTTGACCTCGTCAAGATCGATTTTTTCATTAAATTTAACAAAGGCTTTTGCTATCTTTGAGTTGCCAAGATCGATAGTCGCTTTTGCACGGCGAATAGCCACGATCGCTTCGATAACTAGCTCGAATTTCTTCTCAACCTCTAAATTTCGCTCTTTTACCTCTGGGTAGCTCATCACCATTATTGACTTTGCGTTTTCAAGCTGTGTGCCGCTAAGCTCCTGAAATAGATACTCTGAGAGAAACGGCATAAAAGGATTTACTAGCTTCATGGCCTCTTTAAATATACTTCCAAGCTCTTTTACGCTCGCTTTATCAGCTTTGCTAAGCTCGATACCCCAGTCGCAAAACTCATCCCAAAGGAATTTATAAAGTGTGTTTGCTGCGTCATTAAAGCGGTAAGCGTCGATGTTTTCGCGCACCTCTCTCACGCACTCGTTAAAGCGGCTATTCATATAAATTCCAAGCTTTGTTTGAAGTTTGATATCCTCTAAATTTTCAAATTTACTCTCATTTAGCATGAGATATTTGCTCGCATTATAAAGCTTGTTGGTGAAATTTCTTACCTGCTTCATCTTGGCGTCGCTTAGCTTGATATCGCGTCCTTGAACGGCTAGAAGTGTTAGCGTAAAACGCAATATATCGGCGCTATATTCATTTATGCTATCAAGCGGATCGATGACGTTACCAAGACTCTTGCTCATCTTTCTGCCAAATTCATCCTTTACAAGCGCGTGCAAATATATGTCGTCAAATGGCAACTTGCCAAGGGCATTTTCACCCTGAAACATCATTCTAGCAACCCAGAAAAATAATATATCAAAGCCAGTTATGAGAAGATTGTTTGGATAAAACTCGGCGAGGTCGCCTTCAAACCATTTTTCATTTTTTAGCTCATTTTCATTGCCCCAGCCAAGTGTACTAAATGGCCAAAGACCAGAGCTAAACCACGTATCTAGCACGTCTGGGTCTTGGTGGATGTTTTTACTTTTACACTTTTTACACTCGCACGGTTCATCCTCATCAGCCCACATATAACCACAATCATCGCAGTAAAATACCGGAATTTGGTGTCCCCACCAAAGCTGACGTGAGATACACCAGTCTCTTAGCTCTCTCATCCACGCGTTAAAGCTGTTTATCCAGTGCGGCGGATAAAATTTAGCAAGACCCTCTGAGACCTTTTGTATCGCTTCATCTGCGATCTCTTTTTTGACAAACCACTGCTTTGAGATATATGGCTCGACGACGTTTTTGCAGCGGTAGCAGTAGCCTACTTGGTTTTCGTAGTCCTCGATCTTTTCGACATTGCCAAGTTTTTCAAGCTCGGCCATGACAATGTCTCTAGCCTCAAGCCTCTCAAGTCCTGCAAATTTGTCGCACTTGTCGTTTAAAATGCCCTGTTCATCAAAGACAGTGATAAACTCAAGGTTGTGTCTTTTGCCAACCTCGTAGTCGTTTTGATCGTGCGCAGGAGTGACCTTAACAAGGCCTGTTCCAAACTCCATATCGACGTGCTCGTCTGCGATGATCTCGATCTCTCTATTTATGATAGGTAGCACCACTTTTTTACCAATTAAATTTTTATAGCGTTCGTCGTTTGGATTTACCATTACGGCAGTGTCGCCAAAGTAAGTCTCTGGACGAGTGGTTGCTACAACAACAAATTCGCTTGGCTTATCTGCAAAATAATATCTCAAATGATAAAGCTTGCCTTTATTTTCCTTATGCTCGACCTCGATGTCAGAGAGTGCGCCATCGTGCGTACACCAGTTTATCATGTAGTTTTTCTGAACGATCAGCCCTTTGTCGTATAAATTTACAAAGGCTTTTTTCACAGCTTTTCTTAGGCCCTCATCCATGGTAAATCTCTGGCGAGACCAAGCCGGAGTGATGCCAAGCTTGCGCATCTGATGGACGATCATGCCACCACTTTTTTCTTTCCACTCCCACACTTTTTCTACAAATTTCTCACGTCCAAGCTCTTCTTTTTTGATCCCCTGAGCTAAAAGCTGCTTTTCAACGACGTTTTGAGTGGCGATACCAGCGTGATCAAGGCCTGGTTGCCAAAGTGTCTTGTAGCCGTCCATCCTCTTGTAACGAGTCATTATATCTTGAAGTGTGAAGGTTAGGGCGTGTCCGATGTGAAGCGAGCCAGTCACGTTTGGAGGTGGCATCATAATGCAAAATTTACGTCCATCTTTTTGAATATCTTTGTTCGCGTCTATCTCAAAGTATCCGCGTTCTTCCCAAATTTTATAAAATTTATCTTCTATCTCTTTTGCATTGTAAAATTCTGCCACTTTTGTATCCTCTTTCGTTTAAAAAATGCTTAATGTTATCTAAAATTTGTTTAAAAAAATCTTTGCAAAAGTGGGGAAATATGGGCTTGGGGCGGTTAAACGCCCCGAAATTTATATAGCTTATTTGACAGTAAAGCTTCGCTGAGCTAGGTCGTAGTCGTTTTGTCTTTCGTTATACATATTTTCAGTTGTGACCGCACCAAGTGAGCATTTACCGCCAAGTCTTACACGATAAGGTGTGTAAAGCACAGCCTCTCTCTTGTCACTATCTAATGTATAAAAACTTAAAACGCGATCATCTTTTATGCTCTGATATTCAAGCTCAATGCTATCTTTAAGACTCTTATTAAAGCCACTTAAATTTTCATTTATTGGCTCAAAGCAGCTACTTACTATCTCGTTTATTACACCATTTTTAACCATAGCTTTAGAATTTATCACTATTTTTGAATAGACAACATCATTTACTCTTAGGCTGTCAAGACCTAGCTCTTTGCCTTTTTCATCGACAAACGTTCTATAAATATCAAGCTCTTTTGGCTCTATTTTATGTTTAATCTCAAGTGGCACATAAGCATAGCTTAAAATAGTGGCATATAGCTTGTTTTCACCAAGTGGAGTGATGGTAAAATTTCCATCTTTTGCTGTAAATGATACGCTTAAAAGGCCGTCAAATTCTTTACTTTCGCCGTTGTAGCTAAGTTTAAATTTATTATTTTTCTCGCCAACATCTTTGCCAAAGTAGGCATTTAGCGCTCTAAGTGTAAAAGCGCGCTCTTGCGTTGAGCTAAGCTCATTTAAATTTGTGATCAAGAAATTTGCAAGATCATCTGAGTAGTCGTTTTTCTCAAAATATTTTGCGTGCAGATACAAGATAAATGCATTGTCTCTCATCTTTGAGCCAAAGCTAGAATAATCCCTGCTGTAATCAGCTATCTGAGCTTTTTTAATATCTTTTAGCGCCACCTTTGCTTCGTCATTTAAGCCGTTTAGCTTTAGAGCCGCTGCCATTAGATATTTATTAAGTGCGGTCGTATTGTAAGCTTTGTGGTCATAAATTTTATTTAGCACCGATTTATCAGCAACATTTGCGCGGGAGCTTACATAGATAGCATATAGAGCTTCAATATCTGTGTTTGTATATTTTAAGAGCGAATTTAATGCTCTTTGCTTTACATTTTTGTTTAGCTCATATCCAGCCTCTTCAAGATCAAGCAGCACATCAGTTGCATAGATCGAAGCAAATGCATTTGTGCTACCCAGATCGCTCCAGTAGCCAAAGCTACCATCTGGTTTTTGCATCTTAATTAGCTCACTCATACCGCTTGCAATAAATCTCTTTTGATCATTTTTTTCAAGCTCATCTTTTGGCTTTAAATTTAAAAGCGCAAGCAACCTTGAGCTCCTTTGCTCCGCACATCCGTAAGGGTACTCGACTAAATTTTTAGAAGCTGCTAATAGTACACTTGAGACCGAGCTTGACGCATCTATACTAACATTGTGAAAGCCTTTTGGAAGAGAGATCATGCTCTCTTTGTCAAAGACGCTACTTTTTGCATAGGTGCTAATCGTATAAGGATTAACTACATCAAGTAAATTTTGAGCAGTTTTTGAGCTATTTTTGTCGCTTATTGTTATATTGTATTCGCCAGCTCCAGCTTCAAGAGCTGAAATTTTAAACGTAAAGGCTTTATTTTCAAGCGGCTTTAAATTCGCATTTTCTTTTGTTTTGATGCTTAAATTTTTACTGCTAGTCACTTTTATGGTTAAATTTTTATCCTCATTTGTTGTATTTATAAGCCTTAAGTTCGCATTTAGCTCATCGCCTTTTAGCAAATAAACTAACGCACTTGGTTTAATAATCACATCATCTTTTACTAAAATTTCTTTATTTACAGCGTTCATACTATTTTCATTATTTGCCACGACATCTACTCTAATGGCAGAGTTAAAGCCATTTGGCGTTTTAAACTCGTATGAAATTTCACCATTATCGTCAGCTTGAAGGCTTACTAAATTTGCATATGTTTTTACCTTTTTGCTATCGACTGGGCTAGCGTGTTTTGCCATTTTTGCCTCCATAGCAAGTGCCGCCATATCGCCACCAAAGCTTAAAGTTTTGCCCTCGACCTTATAGTTTGTTAGCATATTATAAATGTCATAGTCAAAAACGCCATCTGGTAAAATTTTGTCAAAAAATTTAAGTGGATCGGCTGGCTTTTGTGACGTTATATCAAGCACACCAACATCTGTGATAAATAAATTCACATAAGCTTTTGGCTTTGTTTTTAGAGAAATTTTTATGTTTTCATCGCTTTTTGCTGTATTTGGTGCATCAAGACTTAGATCAAGTATCCTTGATGACTTATCAGCTTTAGCATAAACCTTACCGTAAGTCCTAAACGGAGTTAATCCACCATCTGTCATGCGGTAGATATTTGCACTCACGTAAAGTCCACTAAAATCAAAGTCAAGTTTAAATTTTACATTTGCTGAGTTATTTTTTATCTTAACAACCTTGTAAGCTTTCACGCCACCATCTTCAAGCGTAACAAGAGCGATACCTTCTTTTATAGCTGAGCTTATATCAGCACTTAGTTCATCGCCTTTTTTGTAGATATTTTTATTTAGTTTGATTTGAGATTTGCTAAGCTCTTTTGTAGGCGCTAGAGTTGAGTAGTTGTAGCCACTTACGTCCATATCAAGACTTGTGCTTGCTCCACTTACTAGATTTGTAGCGATGATCACATATGAGCCACTTTGTGTAAATTTATAGCTAAACTCGCCACTATTTTTATAAAAACTATCCACATCTTCAAGTGTTTGGATCC
>ERZ773087.1664-NODE-1664-length-13374-cov-3.690818_pt1 | contig 13374 bp, 14 predicted proteins | sample MGYA00511375_ERZ773087 | MGnify/ENA primary metagenome ERZ773087 (study PRJEB29015, sample SAMEA2737995) | human oral metagenome | biome: human oral; feature: human-associated habitat; material: dental | place: China | collected 2063 ...
ATGAATCCGATTTTTGAAAAAGTAAGAAAAAGCTATGATTATATCAGAACTGTCACAGATTTTACACCTGATGTTGCTTTGGTACTTGGTTCAGGGCTTGGTGAGTTTGCAAAGCATATGGAAGTGGAATGTGAGATACCTTATAGTGATATTGGAGGTTTCCCTGTATCCACTGTAGCAGGTCATGACGGAAGGTTTCTTTTCGGTACTGTAGAGGGTGTAAAGACAGTCATCATGAAGGGTAGAGTACATTACTATGAGGGTTACCCTGTGACAGAGGTTGTACTTCCTACCAGACTTATGATTATGCTCGGCGCAAAGAAGCTTATACTTACAAATGCGGCAGGCGCGGTAAATAAAGAATATAAGCCGGGAGATTTGATGCTTATTACAGACCATATCTCAACTATAGTTCCGTCACCTCTTATCGGTCGCAATATTGAGGAGTTCGGCACAAGATTCCCTGATATGAGTCATGTATATTCACAGAGATTACTTGATGTTGCAAGAAACTCCGCAAAAGAAGTCGGTATTACTTTAAGAGAAGGTGTTTATATGCAGTTTAGCGGACCTGCTTATGAGACACCGGCGGAGGTAAAGCTTGCAAGAATTTTGGGTGCCGATGCGGTAGGTATGTCGACAGCTATTGAAGCGATAGCCGCCAATCATATGGGCGCGGAGATTTGCGGTATCTCATGCTTTACAAATATGGCCGCCGGAATCCTTGATAAGCCGTTAGACCACAAGGAAGTATCGGAAGCCGCAAATAAAGTCTCACATATCTTTGAAGGACTTATAAAAAATATAATAAAGAATGTGTAAAAAAATTCAAACTCACAGAAAATGAAAGTTTCAGGTTCTGTGAGTTTTTTATTATTGCCTACCTGTCGGGCTTTTGTATGACGGTAAAAATTTTGATAGAAATGAATATTATTTCAATGCTTTTTCCCTTGTCTTTTTGTTGAATTCATTATAAAATAATAAAAGATTGTTTTGTATTTAACAATATAATTATATTGAGGTAATGGAGGTTAGTATATGGCTCAAACAGGCGTTTTGCCTATGAAACGAATTGAAGAATTGCTGGATACCGGAAGTTTTGTGGAAATTGGCTCATATATAAGCGCAAGGAACACAGATTTTAACCTGTCACATAAAGATACCCCGAAGGACGGAGTGTATACAGGTTACGGTACGATTGACAGTAAGTTGGTATATATATACAGTCAGGATGCCGCAGTGCTTGGCGGCTCTATAGGAGAGATGCACGCAAAGAAGATAGTTTCACTATATGATATGGCTATGAAGACGGGAGCACCGATTATAGGACTTATCGACTGTGCGGGACTTAGACTTGAAGAGTCCTTTGACGCTTTGGATGCATTCGGACAGATATATGCGGCACAGACAAAGGCAAGCGGAGTGATACCGCAAATTCAGGCAGTCTTCGGTCTTAGCGGCGGCGGAATGGCCGTTAGCAACGGACTGAGCGATTTTGTATTTATGGAGCAGGATAAGGCAAGAGTATTTGTGAATTCACCGAATGCGATTTATAACAACTCTCAGGATAAAAACGACTATTCAAGTGCAAAGTTTCAGTCCGAGGCGACAGCACTTATAGATTTTATCGGAAATGAGAGTGAAATACTTTCAGGTATCAGAGAACTTATATCCATACTCCCTGCAAACAATGAAGACGATATGTCATATATTGAGTGCAACGATGATTTAAACAGAGTTACACCTGAGCTTGAAGCAAGTATAAAAGACCCTGTGGTTGCGGCAAAGATAATTTCAGACAGTTTCTATCTGCTTGAAGTAAAGAAAAATTTTGCAAAAGATATGTTTACGGGATTTATCAGACTCAACGGAAATACTGTAGGTGTTGTGGCAAACAGAAGAGCTTTGTTTGATGAAAAAGGCGAGACTTTACAGGAATTTGATAATGTATTGTCACATCAGGGAGCGGATAAGGCTGCCGAATTTATAAACTTTTGCGACGCCTTCAATATACCTATTTTGACATTGGTCGATGTGAAGGGATACAGAGCTACAAAGTGTACTGAAAAGAGAATACCTAAGGCGGGAGCAAGGCTTACATATGCATATGCCAATGCTACAGTTCCTAAGGTAAGTCTGATAGTAGGTGATGCAATAGGCAGCGCTTCACTTTCAATGAACTCAAAATCAATCGGTGCGGATATGGTATTTGCATGGGAAAGTGCAAAGATGGGCATGATGAATGCAAGTGAAGCTGTAAAGATCATGTATTCAAAAGAGATTGATGCAAGTGACGATGCGGTTGCAACTATTGAGGAAAAGACTAAAGAGTATGAGAATCTGCAAAACTCTGTGGTATATGCCGCAAGAAGAGGATATGTAGACGATATTATTACTGTAGCAGATACAAGAAAGAGAATTTTAGCCGCATTTGAAATGCTTTTCACAAAGAAGGAAGAAAATCCATATAAGAAGCACGGATCATTTTAGAGGTGAATCATGAAGAGAATGAAAAGATTTTTATATTTATGTCTGTTTGTGATTGCAATGCTTACGCTTGGTGCCTGCGGAAAGAAAAGTAACAGTGATACACAAATTCCCGATCAGCTTAATGAACAGCTTAAGCAACAAGGTGAGGGGCTTTTAACTCAGCTCTATCAGATGGATGAGAAACAGCTTGCTCAGGTAATAGACAGTGCACAAAAAAGCGATCAGGCCGCATTCATAGAGGGACTTAAAAGCTTTGAAGCAAGTAAAGAGACGGTAGGAGCCTTAAAGGAAATTGATGATACCAAGGTTACACTTTCTGACGGTAACTATGTCGTTAAGATAAAGTATACCGGAGACAAGAGAAAGTCGGAGATGACACTTGGATTTGATTCAAAGACCAATAATGTATCCGTATTTTCCATTACACCTAAGTACAGTGTGGCTGAAAATATGGAAAAGGCAGCATTGAACACCGTACTTGGAATGGGAACGGTATTTGTTATACTTATTTTCATATCATTCCTGATAAGCTTGTTTAAGCATATCAATACATTTGAAAATAAGTTAAAGTCAAAAGCAAAAGAAGAACTCACAACGGCTGTGGTCAATACTAAAAAAGCAGATGAGGATCTTTGTGACGATTTGGAATTGGTAGCGGTTATTACGGCGGCAATAGCCGAGTTTAGCGGAAACGATGCGTCAAGTTTAATTGTTCGTTCAATAAAGAGAGTTAAGAGATAGTGGAGGTTAAAATGAAAAATTATACTATTACGGTAAACGGTAAATCATATGAAGTATCTGTAGAAGAAAGAGGTGGAGCAGCGGCTCCTGTTACACCTGTAGCATCCGCACCTGTAGCACCTGCAGTTAAGGCTGCACCTGCATCAAGCGGCAGTGAAGGCAGAGTAAAGGTGGTTGCACCTATGAGCGGTAAAATCCTTGGAGTAAAGGTAAGTGTAGGACAAGCGGTTAAAAAAGGTGAAGTGGTAGCCGTTTTGGAGGCTATGAAGATGGAAAATGATATAGTTGCACTTGAGGACGGCACTATTGCAAGTATAAATGTAAATGTTGGAGACAGCGTTGAGACTAATCAAACTCTTGTAACAATCAACTAGTAACCGGAGGAGAAAAATGGATTATATATTAAATACATTATCCAATTTGATTGCTCAGACTGCATTCATGAATCTTACCTTCGGCAATCTTATAATGATTTTTGTTGCCTTTATATTCCTTTATTTGGCAATCAAAAAGGGATTTGAGCCTCTTTTATTGGTTCCGATTGCCTTCGGTATGTTACTTGTAAATATCTATCCGGATATAATGATAAAGCCTGAGAATTCTACAAATGGAGTGGGAGGCCTGCTTCATTACTTCTATGTTTTGGACGAGTGGAGTATATTGCCTTCACTGATATTCATGGGTGTAGGAGCGCAGACGGATTTCGGTCCGCTGATTGCAAATCCCAAGTCGTTCTTACTTGGTGCTGCGGCACAGTTCGGAATCTATGCGGCTTATTTTATAGCAATACTTATGGGATTCAATGATAAGGCTGCTGCGGCGATATCCATTATAGGTGGAGCCGACGGTCCTACTTCCATCTTCCTTGCAGGTAAGCTCGGACAGACTGAGTACCTCGGACCTATTGCGGTGGCTGCATATTCATATATGGCGCTTGTACCTATCATTCAGCCGCCTATTATGAAATTCTTTACCACAGATGAGGAGAAGAGAATCAAGATGGAGCAGCTTCGTCCCGTATCACAGCTTGAGAAGATACTTTTCCCTATAATAGTAACGGTAGTGGTATGTCTTATACTTCCTACTACGGCTCCGCTTGTAGGTATGCTTATGCTCGGTAATCTTTTCAAAGAGAGCGGTGTTGTAAAGCAGCTTACAGAAACTGCAGCAAACGCAATGATGTATATTGTGGTTATCTTACTTGGAACCAGTGTAGGTGCCACTACAAGTGCCGAGGCGTTCCTTAAGGTTACAACATTAAAGATTGTGGCTCTCGGACTTATTGCATTTGCTTTCGGTACATGGGCAGGAGTTGTATTCGGTAAGCTTATGTGCAAGCTTACAGGCGGCAAGGTAAATCCGCTTATAGGTTCGGCAGGCGTATCTGCGGTGCCGATGGCGGCAAGAGTTTCACAAAAGGTAGGTGCGGAGTATGACCCTACAAACTTCCTTTTGATGCATGCTATGGGACCTAACGTTGCAGGTGTTATCGGTACGGCTGTAGCGGCAGGAACATTTATGGCAATATTTGGAATAGTATAAGGAGGGATTATGGCAGAAATTAAGAAAAAGCCTGTTCAGATAGTTGAGACCGTGCTTCGTGATGCACATCAGTCTTTGGTAGCTACCAGAATGACTACGGAACAGATGCTTCCTATAATAGATAAGATGGATAAAGTCGGCTACAGAGCTGTAGAATGCTGGGGTGGAGCTACATTTGACGCTTCACTGAGATTCTTACATGAAGATCCTTGGGAGAGACTTCGTAAGTTTAAAGACGGATTTAAAAATACCAAGCTTCAGATGCTCTTTAGAGGACAGAATATCCTCGGATACAATCACTATGCAGATGATGTTGTAGAATACTTTGTTCAAAAATCAGTTGCAAACGGTATTGATATTATCCGTATATTTGATGCGCTCAATGATATCAGAAACTTAAAGACGGCTGTAAATGCCGCAAACAAGGAAAAGAATGCGGAAGTTCAGATAGCTCTTTGCTATACTTTGGGTGATGCATACACTCTTGATTATTGGAAGGATATTGCAAAGAGAATAGAGGATATGGGTGCGGACTCACTCTGTGTTAAGGATATGGCAGGTCTTTTGACACCTTATGCGGCTCAGGAACTTATAGGAAGCCTTAAGGAATCTACAAAGCTGCCTATAGAACTTCATACTCACTATACGGCAGGTCTTGCATCAATGTCACTTTTAAAGGCTGTTGAGTCGGGATGCGATATCATTGATACTGCAATTTCACCTTTTGCACTTGGTACTTCACAGCCTGCTACAGAGGTTATGGTGGAGACATTTAAGGGAACACCTTATGATACAGGTCTTGACATCAATCTTTTATCTGAGATAGCAGACTATTTCAGACCTATAAGAGAAGAGTTTTTAAAGAGCGGACTTCTAAATCCTAAGGTACTTGGAGTAAATATCAATACTTTGAAGTATCAGGTTCCGGGAGGTATGCTTTCAAACCTTATCAATCAGCTTAAAGAAGCAGGAAAAGAAGATAAGTACAGAGAGGTTTTGGAAGAGATTCCGAGAGTAAGAAAAGACTTCGGTGAGCCGCCTCTGGTTACACCTTCATCACAGATAGTGGGTACACAGGCCGTTATGAATGTCCTTTCAGGTGAGAGATATAAGATAGTTCCGAAGGAATCAAAGAAGATAATGCTTGGAGAGTTCGGACAGACTATCAAGCCGTTTAATAAAGAAGTACAAAAGAAGATAATAGGCGATGAAAAACCTATTACCTGCAGACCGGCAGACCTTATTCCTCCACAGCTTCCTGAATTTGAGAAAAAGGTTGCAAAGTGGAAAGAGCAGGATGAGGATGTGCTGACATACGCACTTTTCCCTAAGGTTGCTGAAGAGTTCTTTGAGTACAGAGCGGCACAAAAGACAAAAGTGGATATGAGTAAAGCAGATAAAGAAGCGGGAGCATATCCGGTATAAACAAAAGGTATATTCACAAAATCCCTTACTTAATGTAGGGGATTTTTATGTAAGAGAAAATGAAAGAAATAAAGAAAAAAGTTTTAAATCAGTTCAGCAGTGCAAGAATTATATTATTCGGCTTTATCATTATGATATTTTTAGGTGCAAGTATTCTAAGCCTTCCTGTTTCATCAAGAAGTGGAGAATTTACACCGTTTATAGATGCGTTATTTACAGCTACAAGTGCAAGTTGTGTTACAGGACTTATAGTATATGATACGGCTACACATTGGTCTTTATTCGGGAAGATAATAATTATAGTTATGATACAATGCGGAGGGCTTGGTGTAGTTACAATGATAGCTGTATTTACACAGGTGGCAGGTAAAAAAATAGGACTCAGGGACAGAGCAACATTACAAAATGCTCTGTCAGCCCCACAAATAGGAGGTATTGTTAAACTTACAAGTTTTATATTTAAAGCGACGATTATTATAGAGATGATTGGTGCACTCCTTATGTTTCCAAGCTTTATGAAAGACTTCGGGGTAACAAAGGGCATATATTATTCGGTATTTCATTCTATATCAGCATTTTGCAATGCAGGTTTTGATTTGATGGGTGATGTAAGTAAATTTTCATCTTTGACAAAGTATCAATCCGATATAATGATAAATATAACAATAATGTTATTGATACTAATAGGAGGTCTGGGTTTTCTTATATGGAAGGATATATTTGATTACAGGTTTGATATTAAAAGATATTCCACTCAAACCAAGATAGTTTTTTTAATGAGTACTGTTTTGGTTGTTTTTCCGTCTGTTTTATTTTTCTTTACGGAGTTTAGCACTTTGAATATTAAAACAAGAGTACTTTCAAGTGTATTTCAAGCTGTCACACCCAGAACGGCAGGATTTAATACAATTGATTATACGAAATTCAGTGACAACGGTATAGCAATGACGATTATTTTGATGTTGATAGGTGGAGGCTCAGGATCTACAGCAGGCGGTATCAAGATGACCACAATTTTTATTTTAGTTGCTACAATGTGTTCCGTTTTAAAGCAGGACAAAGAGGTAGCGGTATTTAAGAAAAGGATTGAACCGGATATAATAAAGAATGCCGTTGCGGTATTTGCTTTGGATATATTTTTATTTATAGTCGGATCAATGATTATAAGCGGAATAGAAGGATTTTCGTTGAAAGAAACAATGTTTGAGTGTGCATCTGCTGTTGCAACGGTAGGACTGACTTTGGGTATTACACCACATCTTGGAATTATTTCAAAAATATTGTTGATCTGTATGATGTATATAGGAAGAGTGGGCGGTATAACACTTATCTTTGCAGCCGTTAATCCTAAGAATAACGGAAATGCAAGATATCCTAAGGAGCAGGTAGCTGTAGGATAAATTTTATAGAAGGTAAAGATTGAAAATGAAAAGTTTTTTGGTAATAGGAGTAGGACGTTTTGGACGTCATTTATGTAAGAAATTATATGAACTTGGATATGATGTAATGGCTATAGACAGAAATGAGGACTGTATTGAGCAGGTATTGCCTTATACTTTAAACTCAATGATCGGCGACAGTACAAAGGTTGAGTTTATAAAATCAATCGGTGTAAGCAATTTTGATTCTTGTTTTGTGGCAATAGGTGATGATTTTCAAACTTCACTTGAAACAACGTCACTTCTTAGTGAGTGTGGAGCAAAGTATGTGGTATCCAGAGCATCCAGAGATACGCAAGCAAAATTTCTTTTAAGAAACGGTGCCGATGAGGTTGTTTATCCTGAAAGACAACTTGCTGAATGGAGTGCTATAAGATACAGCTCAAATAATATTTCAAATTATATAGAATTACCCGGAGAAAATTCAATATTTGAATGTAAGGTGCCTAAAAGCTGGGAGGGAAAAACTGTATTGGAGCTGGATATAAGGAAAAAATATAAAGTTAATATTATGGCAATAAAAAAAGGTGATAACTGGTATATGACTATTACTCCACAGATAAAGTTTGAAAAGGATCAGGATATAATGGTTTACGGAGCAAATAAATATTTGGAAAAGTTTTTACATTTTGATTCAAGCAATTTTACAACTGAAGAAGAGGCTGAAGATAATGATTGATGATATTTCTATAAGATCGGCAAAACCGGAGGATGCAAAAGAATTGCTTAATATATATGAATATTATGTCAATAAGACGGCAATATCGTTTGAAACGGAGGTACCGAGTGTAAAAGAGTTTAGAATCAGAATGGAAAAAGTCATGAAAAACTATCCGTATCTCGTGGCCGAGAAGAATGATGAAATACTCGGATATGCATATCTTCATCCATTTGTTGGAAGAAAAGCTTATGAACTCAGCGCAGAGACTACCATATACCTAAATCCGAATAAGAAGAAAATGGGTATAGGCAAAAAATTATACTCGGTCTTGGAGTATATAGCAAAGGCACAGAATATAACAAATTTATACTCCTGTATCGGTTATGTGGATAAAGAGGATGAATATTTAAATAATAACAGTGCGCAGTTTCATGAACATATGGGATACAGGATGGTAGGAAAATTTGAAAACTGCGGTCATAAGTTCGGCAGATGGTATCATATGGTGTGGATGGAGAAGATAATAGGAGAGCATAAAGAGATTAAAGAGTTTTTAAAATATTCGGATATAAAAAGTTTTTAAAAAATCGCCTCCAATATTACTTGGAGGCGAAAATTTATTAAAGTACATTTCGTATTCTTTTTACAGCTTCAACGGTATTTTCATGTTTTCCGAATGCTGTAAGTCTGAAGTAGCCGTTTCCGCCGGGACCGAATCCCTCTCCCGGAGTGCCTACAACATTTGCCTTTTCAAGCAGAAAATCAAAGAAATCCCATCCTGTCATATTGTCAGGTGTCTTTAACCAAATATATGGTGCATTGATACCGCCGAATAATTTAAGATTTGTATCCTTTAATCCGTTCAATATGGTATCACAGTTTTGCATATAGTAGTTGACCAATCCCTTGACTTCTTCCTTACCCTCTGCAGAGTAAACAGCTTCACCGGCTCTTTGTACAATATAAGGCGCGCCGTTATATTTTGTACCGTGGCGTCTTGCCCACATATCATGAAGCGAGCATCCGTCCATAATCAAATCTTTCGGAACCACCGCATATCCGAGACGCAGACCTGTAAAACCTGCAGTTTTTGAGAAAGAGCGAAGCTCGATAGCACAGGTTCTTGCACCGCTGCATTCATAGATGGAATGCGGAACGTCGTCTTCTCTTATATATGCCTCGTATGCGGCGTCATATATGATTACAGACTTGCTTGCATTGGCTGCATCAACTCACTTTTGAAGCTCACTTTTTTTCATAGTTGCACCGGTAGGCAAGTGTCGTGCAGCTTGAGATGATGCCAAAGCCTGCAAAACAAAGAAGTACAAGCAATCCTTGGCCTGAGTGGCCGAAAGTCTTTAATGTGGATTACGGACAGGAAGAGGCAATCGCAAAATTCGGTAATGACCCGAGAGTCGATACTACTACAATAAAGGAAATTTTGTCGGATGATAAGGGACACGTGAAGTCGGTTATCACTGTTTTACTACAGCAGCAAAAGGATGAAAAGACCGGAAGAATGAATATGGTTGCGGTTGAAGGCAGTGAAAAGGAGCTTAAAGCGGATTTGGTGTTGATTGCGGCAGGATTTACAGGTGCACAGGATTATGTAAAGAAGGCATTTGATACGGAGTCCGATGCAAGAGGTAATGTAAAGGCGGACAACACAAATTATGAGACATCAAGGCCGAATATTTTTGTGGCAGGAGATGTAAGAAGAGGTCAATCACTTGTTGTATGGGCAATGGCTGAAGGCAGAGCCGTGGCAAAGGCTGTAGACAAGTCATTGATGGGATATACAAACTGATTATTTGTCACTTATGTTATGAGTTACTCATAATATAAGTGACTTTTTTATTTAAATATATTTTAATAAAAGATTATAAATATATTGACAATTAACCGGGATTGTGATTAAATACACTCAGAAATAATATTTCTTTAAATAAAATATTTTTTGAAACAATGTTTTATTTTGGAATGGTAGGAGTTTTTATGAGAGAAGAAGATTATCAGGTTTCTTTTGAAATAATTGCTACGGCAGGAGACAGCAAGGGATATTCAATGGATGCGATATGTGATGCAAGAGAGGGCAAGTTTGATTCAGCAAATGAAAAAATCAACGAAGCGAACAAAAGACTTCTAAAAGCACATGAGCTTCAGACCGATATGATTGCACAGGAAGCAGGCGGAGAACCGGTACCTGTAAACATTATTCTGATACATTCACAGGATCACTTGACTATGGCAAATGTGGCTGAAGAGCTGGCAGAGGAAATGGTTTCACTTTATAAAACGATATATGATATGAAGGCTGAGATCGAGGAGTTGAAGAAAAAGATAAAATAACTATATTCTATAACTTGGAGGTGGTACGTGGACATAGTATTGCGAATAAAAGAGGAATATAGGAAACTTACCAAGTCTGAAAAGAAAGTGGCTGATTATTTTATAGAGAATTATAAGGATGCTATAAATGAGAGTACACAGTCTATAGCGGTTGCTACAGATACTTCTCCGGCAACTGTAATCAGATTTGTAAAAACATTGAAGTTTGACGGACTTCAACAGCTTAAGCTTGCGATTGCGGCGGATATGGACTCACAAAAGCCCGATATTAAAGATGAGATAATACATCAAAAGGACGGACTAAGTGAGATCGTTGAAAAGAATAAGAGAAATCTGATAAACAGTATTGAAAGGCTGTACGCACTTATGGATTTGGAACTGATAGAAAAGAGTGTGGACGCCATAGACTCCGCCAAAAAGGTTTATCTTTTCGGAGTCGGTGCAAGTGGTATAGTTTGTTATGATATCAATTATAAGCTTTCAAGAATCGGTAAGGATGTAGTCTTTAACAACGACATACATTTGCAATTGGTGAACTTAAACTTCATAACAAAGGAAGATGCCTGTGTCTGTGTAAGTTACAGCGGCAATACAAAGGAGACCGTACTTGTTGCAGAGATTGCAAAAAAAGCCGGTGCAAAGACGGTGGGTATATGTTGTTACGGCAGAAACGAGCTTTCAAAGATTTGTGATATCACCTTGAGAGTTCCGCATGATGAGAGAGAGTTAAGACTCGGTGCCATTTCAAGCCGTAATACAACACTTACACTTTTGGATACCATTTATCTGGCTATAACACACAGACATTATCCGGATGTGCTTAATGATATCGAATCTACAAGAGATTTGATTAAGAAACTTAGAGACTGATTTTATAAAGGAAGTGAAAAAATGAGAATGCTTTGGGGAGGTGCAAGCGCCTCAAGTCAATACGAGGGCGGATTTGATCTTTTTAATAAGGGTATTGATACACAGGACTGTAGAAGATATGTAAAAAGAACGGACAACGCCACCACAGCTACAAGACTTTTAACAAAGGCCGATATAGAGAGGGCAAAACATCCTTTGGAGGGAGACTTTTTCCCGGGAAGAAAGGGAAGTGAGGGACTCTCACATATAGATGAGGATATAGAGTACCTTAGTGAGCTCGGAATAGATATATACAGAATTTCAATTGCGTGGTCGAGGATATTTCCTACAGGTGAGGAGGAGACTCCGAATGAAGATGCTCTTAAGATGTACGGAAATATTTTAAAAAAGCTTAAGTCAAAGGGTATCAAAATATATCTGAGTCTTACACATTATGCGCTTCCTCTTGCTTTGGTGGAAAAATACGGCGGATGGAAAAACAGAAAACTTGTTGATTTGTACCTTAAGTACGCGAAGGTTATATTTGAGAGGTTTAAAGAATATCTTGATTTTGTAGTACCTTTCAATGAGATAAATACCGGTTTTTTCAGGAAAAAAGAAAGCCCCTGATAGGGGCTGATAAGTAGGTGTGGAGCGGGTGAAGGGAATCGAACCCTCGTCGTAAGCTTGGGAAGCTTCTGCTCTACCATTGAGCTACACCCGCCCGTGATGGGCGCGGATTATATAGTGGCCATTTTATGAAATCCATACGGGAAGTCCGCTTGCACTGCATCTTTCCAGCGGTATGGGGCTTCGTCTGGTATTTGCGGATGGCAATCCTGTCGCAGCATGTTTTGCCGGGCCCGGCGAAGTAAAGCGGTACGGCTCTGGGTTGTCAGTACGTTTACTCAATTTTTTCGCCCGTCAATTATTGCCAACAGTGCCCGTAGATGGGGGGCGGCATCGGGTAGTCGTGCTGCCGCCGCGCGTGTCTGTGCGCTGTATGTGGTAAAAGCGGCGCGGGCGGCATCAAGGCCGAGCAGGGCGGGATAGGTATTTTTCCCTTGGACGGCATCTTTACCAGCTGTTTTGCCGAGAGTAACGCTGTCGGCGGTTGCGTCCAGGATGTCATCGGCAATTTGGTAGGCAATCCCGAGGGCGGTGCCCAGCGCGTCAAGGGCTGGGCGGTGTTCGTCGTAGTTGGCGGCTGGAATGGCGCCGCAGTGCAGTGCGGCACGAATTAAGGCTCCGGTTTTGCCTGCGTGCACCGCTTGTAGCTCGTCCAGAGTCAAGCGGCTACCGGTTGCGATGATGTCGCGCATTTGCCCGCCAACCATGCCACGCCAGCCGGCCGCGTCCGCCAAGATGCGAATTTGGGCTATTTGGGCGGCTGGCGGCAGCGGACTGGTTGCCAGGAGTTGAAACGCAAGGGTATTCAGGGCATCGCCGGCGAGGATGGCGGTCGCTTCGTCGAAGGCTTTGTGCGTGCTGGGGCGACCACGTCGCAGGTCGTCGTCATCCATCGCGGGCAAGTCGTCATGGATGAGTGAGTAGGCGTGCAGCGCTTCCAGAGCGCAGGCGGCAGCATCCACTGCGTCCAGCGGCACGGCAAAGTCGTCTGCCGCTGCGTACACCAGCGCGGCACGCAGCCGTTTGCCGCCGCCAAGGGTGGCATAACGCATCGCGTCGGCAAGGCGTTCCCCGGCGGGCGGCAGACAGGTGGCAAGGACGATTTCGAGGCGGTTTTGGTAGGCGGCAAGCAGGTCGGACATGGTAGTCATGCGGTTGGGGAAAGCGGTGGATTGTACTGGAAATGCGTCACCGCCCCTCCCGTTGCTCACTTTTTTGCGTTATCTTGCCAAACCCGAGTTTTTTTAT
>ERZ773087.1665-NODE-1665-length-13370-cov-8.414195_pt1 | contig 13370 bp, 7 predicted proteins | sample MGYA00511375_ERZ773087 | MGnify/ENA primary metagenome ERZ773087 (study PRJEB29015, sample SAMEA2737995) | human oral metagenome | biome: human oral; feature: human-associated habitat; material: dental | place: China | collected 2063 ...
GGGCCCTGCGCCTCGGCTGGCTCCTGGCGGTCGGGGCGATGGTCGTGCTGTTCCTCGTCTACCAGAGCGGGATGATGGATCCCGGTGACGCGATGAAGTCGGTCGGGGGCTTTATTGGCGGCCTGGCCGTGCTCATGTGGATCGCCGGCTACTTCAAGTGGAGGGAGAACGCGCGTTCTGCCTTGAAGAGCTATCCCACCTCACCGCGAGCGCTCGTCAGGAAGACGGTTCTCTTCCAACCGCTGTGCTTCCTGGTGTTCTCGGGCGGCTTCGCCGTCGTCCTTCTTCGTCTGTGGTACGTCCAGCTGCGCAGCACCTCGGTCAGTATCGACCAGCTGCTGACGCTGGCGGTGGGGGCGCTGGGCCTGGGCCTGCTGGCGGCGACCGATCTCCTGGTTCGTGCCACCCGGGCCACCTATTTCCCGCCGCCGCAGAAGCAGCACCTGAGGGCGCGGCTGGGAGGTCTGCGGAGGATTCGGCTGCCCCGCCCCTCGTGGCGCTCCGTCCTCGGCGCGGTCATTCTCATCGTCGTTCCGCCGCTCGCCCTCGGGGCAGCGGCCACGGTCCCACACCTGGTTGCAAGCCGGGTCACGCCTTCGACCGCTGCGAGTATCGACACCTCTGCGCTTCCGGCACTGCCCCGGTCCTTCGCCTCGACGGCGGCCTGGTCGCAGGACATCCACAACATGGCGGAGGTGGTGGCCGGTGCTGCCGGGCCGGTCGTCCTGAGCAGCGACGGCGTCGTCGGCCTCAATCCGGCCGACGGCTCGACCCGGTGGACCTATCCGCGCAAGCATGCGCGCTTCATCCGCTGCTACTCGAGCCCGGACCGCCGTCACCTCGCGGTGACCCTCGATGCCACCGACGGCGAGCAGCCGGAGGGCATGAGCATCGAGCCCCTGGTGGTGGTTCTCGATACGGTGACCGGGCGCGTCACCTACGAGGGCTTCAGGCAGGAAGGCGTCCTCCAGCTCACTGACTCCGTCCTGCTCAACGGCGCCACCGGCTACTCGCTCACCAACGGCTCCCGACTGTGGTCCATCGACAAGGAGGATGTCTCCGTCTCACCTGATACCTGGCCCTACTCGGGCACGGCCGGTCATTCCACCTTCCTCCTGCGGGGCACGCAACGACGCCCCGATGGGGAAGAGTCCAGCGACGGAGTGTACGGAATCTACACGCTCATGCCCGACACCGCCCCCTCGGTACGCCGTGAGAGCGCCCCGCTTCTCACCGACGGCCGGGGCGACCTTCTCGTCGTCGATGGCTGGGTGACCGCCTTCACGCAGACACCCACACCGATCGACTTCCAGACCTCCCCCACAGGCTGGGCGGCGCAGGCCGTCAACCTGGACGCCATGGCGGGCGTCGCCGGTGCCGACACCACCACCTATGACCTGGGCCTGACGTCGGGAGCCAACCTCACTGCCTCCCGCGCCACGAGCACGCTGACGACTCTGCCTCCACGGACCGTAGGTTACGGAGCCGGCAGTACACCGTCATCTCCCCAGGAACTCGAGGGCGGTACTACGACCGCCGCGATCTTCGACCCCCAGACCCGGACCGTCTCCCACTCGGCGCAGGAGGCCGGGGTCCTGTCCTACGCCGGCCTCGCCGGCGCCGAGTCCGGCGGTGGCGGCGTCCTGAGCGTCAGCAGCGGGAAGCGCACCCCCACGACGGTGGACGTGCCCGTAGGCTCCACCTACTACCCGCCCGGGAGTCGGCACTTCTGGACCATCGATAATCCGTCGCCGTCGTCGGATCCGCTGCTCACCACCCTGAGCACGCCGGGAACGACCCTCGTCATCATGGCCACCGGCCCGGACCAGGGCTCCCGCTCCTTCCGTATCTTCGGCATCTCAGGAGCCTCCTCATGATCACCACACGCCCTCACCTCCGTCGCCGGCGCCTCATCGGCTCGGCCCTGGCTGCGGCTGTCCTTTTCGCGGGGGCCATGAGCGCCTGCAGCCCGAGCCCCTGGCAGCTGCAGCAGGTGGAGTCCACCGCCCTGAGCGCCTCGCAGGTCAAGGAGCGCATCTCGAAGACTCCCACCAGCACTGACAGTGACTCCATACCCGTCGGCCAGGATTTCCTCCAGGTCTCCGCTCAGCAGCTGACGGAAGAGGAGGAGGCGCAACGCAGCCGGCAGGACCGGTCGGGGCCGAACAGCTCCATCGTCGCCAGGTACCGCGGCTCGGACGGCTCGGTGCTGTGGGCGCGTGAGATCACGCCGGCCGTCGTCAACTGGTTCTATGACGACGACGGCAGCTCTGCCCAGGACGTTGCCCAGGACCTCCTCGACTGGCGGCCGGCAGGCTACGCCGTCGTCAGTCCCGATGGCCGCTATGTCTCCCTCGTCCTGCGTCCACCGCAGATGAGGCCCGTGCTTCACGACTCGGACGACGACCGCAACCCGCTCGACGTCGCCGCTCAGCGCACCCACGTCCTCGTCCTCGATGCCGCCACCGGGGAGACGGTGCGCACTGTGGAGGTCTCGGGGCTCGTCCTGGGGCAAGTGCTGACCAACGACTCTCTGGCCGTGGAGACCGCCCGGGCCTACTACCCGGCCGGGGACGGGAAGGGGGCGGTCACCGTCTACTCCCTGACCGACACCTCCGCCGCTCCGGCATCCTTCTCTACCGACCAGTGGCTCACCGGGATCGACGACGGCGCTCTGCTCCTGTCCCCTCAGTCGCTGGCTACCGGATGGCGCAACGACGTGTCGGTGACGCTCACCCACGTCGATACCCGGGGGCGAAAGCTCGGCACTATTGAAGGCGTCACCGCACCCGACCGGAAGCACTGGGAGCGACCGAAGCAACGTTAGATCGCCTCCTGGGGCACGCTGGCTCCGATCGTTACGGAGCGGAGAACTATCCCCCGTGTTCTGCCTCGTTCCGCCTCACCATCACGATCCGGTCACCACAATAGAGACATGCCCTCAGCGCCCAACACTGACGACAATGGCACCGATCAGCCCGACACCGATCCCAGCAGCCAGCCGGGCACTGCCGACTCCGGCGACGAGGCCTCGACGGCGCCGGATACGCGGGAAGCCGAGGCTGACGCCGACCGCAATGCCGCTGGGCCCAGCAAGGCCGCAACCGACACCGGCGACAGTGAGGGCGAGCCCTTCCCACCTCGCGGCACCCTCACCCTGCGTGCCCTGCGGTGGGCCGGAGTCGTCGGCGCCGTCGCGTTCGGAGTGACGGCGCTGGTGCTGAGCCGAGAGCTCACGGAGGCCAGCAGCGTCATCCCGGACAAGGCCTCCACACTGATGTGGTGCATGTTCTTCGGAGGGCTACTGGTTTGGCCGTTCTTCAACTTCAGGGAGAACAAGGGCCCTATCCTGACAACGATCGTAACCACGGTCATGGCGGCTCTGGGCATGACAACGTCAGCATCTCTGACTCTGGCATGGTGGAACACCTACCAGGAGACCGGATTCTCCGTCCTGTTCCTCCTGGTCCTGGCTGGAGTGGCGCTCGCAGCCACGCTCTTCCTGAGCGCAGGCACACTGTTGCACTACCTGCGCATGCGCACCACCGCGACAGGTATAGGCGATCCCAATGACCCAAGCCGCTGGCGCCGCCTCCATATCAAGACCGGAGAGAAGACCGACAAGGGGCTCCCCCGTTACGAGCGCATTCGGGTACCTCGCCGTACCCGTGCTTACTTCGCGGCCCTCATCATTGCGCCTGCACTGACGCTCGGTTCCGCCATCGCTGGAACATGGGCGCTCATGAACCCGGTCCACCATGTCATCGCCAAGGCCCCCGCCGACGCCTCACTGGCGCCGCCCACGTCGCTGGCGCCGAAGGCCTCCTGGAGCAAGGAGATCTCCTCCACCAAACTCACCACCGTCGCAGGCGCCGGCGGCCCCATCCTCCTCACCGACGACGGCATCATGGCGTTCAACCCCAAGGACGGCAGCGTCCTGTGGAGCTACAGTCGCAAGCACATGACGTACGCCCCCGCCGGCTGGAACTCAAGCCGAGGCGAGCTGGTCACCAGCCCTGACGGCAAGTACGTGGCCGCCCGGGTCCAGCTGCCCACATTCGTCGCATCTCCTCAAGCCATCACCCTGGTCTTCGACGCTCTGACCGGCAGGCTCGTCTTCGAGCGTCAAGGTACCGGCGGCTATCTTCAGCTGACCGACTCCGCAGTCCTCGACGGCGACACCGCCTTCTCACTGACCGACGGGTCCCAGATGTGGTCTCTCCCGGAGAGCGCCGACGCCCCCTATTCCGGTCCGGCCGGGCACTCCTCCTTCATCCTGAGGCTGTCTGAAGACCGCTCCACCAAGGATGCCTCCTCCAACTCAATGATGTCGGCAGTAAACCTCACGGTCTGCCCACAGAACGACCCTAGCTCCAAGGTTGAGGTTCAGCATGTTCTGTCAGAACCTCCTTTTGGATCAAACCATACCGATTACCTACTCAGTGTCTTCATCAACGGGTGGGCAGCCCGCTACACCGACAATGTTGATTCCTCGGGTAACCCTGTGGCTGAGGCGATCAGTCTGGACGCACTGGCCAAGGTCGACGGTGCCGACACCACGGCCTTTCCCTTAGGAGCAACCTCGGGGATCAACGCAGAGGCATCACGCGTCTCGGGAAGCATGGTCACCTATCCTGTCATTAGTCGGGACGCGAACATCCTCTACCCCGAAGAGAATTCACGAGCCGCGACAGTCTTCGACCCCTCCACCCGCACAGTCACCCCAGCATCACAGGATCGGAGCCTCGCAGCCGCTCGCACCGGCATCGTTGAGGTACCGGCCGACGACGGCTCCACCTCTGCTGCACTCGTCATTCGGCCCGGCGACGGCTCATCGGGAACGACCATTCCCATCACACCCGGTTCCACGTATCAGCCATCCCAGAGGCTGACCGACACCAAGAACGCACCAGCCCAGCCTCTCACCCCCCGGGACGTCAGCTCCACGAGCCGCTCAAAGGCTATCAGGACACCTGGCGCCGTCATCGCCATCCTCAACGCAACCGATAAGTTGCGCACCAGCTGTGGTGTCGATTCAGGTGACAACGATCAAACCTGCCGCAGCACCTATCGGATATTCGGAATCGTTGGAGGACAGAAATGAGAGCCGCACACCCTCTAAGTCCCCACGCCTTCTCCACGCTCCGGCGACTGACGGCACTCACCGCAGTCATGACGCTCACGCTCACCATGGTTTCATGCAGCATTGGGGAGAGTAACGGCGATCCAGTCATCTCCTCCCTCACCGCACAGAAGGCAGATGATACCGTGCCGCGGAATTCGAAGAGCGACATGGACAACGAACCATTGTCATCGGCCGTTGGCACCGTCAGCATGATCACATCAGACGAGAACAGAAAGAAAGGTGCCGTCTCCGGCGACCTGACGACGACCGTGGTGAGTCGAGAGCGTTCCACCGATAAGTTCCAGTGGGCGGTTTCTATCAAACCCGCAGTCGCTAACCAGGAGAGAACCGAATACGCGGACAACGCCCAAAGTGCGATGAGCGAGAACATGGACCTTTCGTCGACGGGGAGCGCCGTCGTCAGTCCTGACGGACGGTACCTGTCACTGATCCTTCTTCCCGCCGAGCAGCAGTCGGGAGAGACGGCAGCTGATCTGCGCACACATATCGTAGTCCTTGACACCACAACCGGCAAGACGGTCCGGAACGCCACAGTCTCCGGGATCGTCCTGGGGCAGGCTCTCACCAACAGCACCCTCGCCGTCGAAACCGCCCAGAACTACTTCCCGGCCGGCTCCGGGAAGGGAACCATCACCACCTTCTCCCTGACAGACACCAGCGCTCAGCCCTCCTCCTTCCCCACCGACAAGTGGCTGGTGGGCGCGACCCGGGAGAACCTCGCGCTCGCGCCCGAACCTTTCTCGGACAACTGCTCCTACGGATGCTCGATGATGACCGTCACCCTCATCAACGCCGACGGGAGCACGGCCGGGAGTATCTCCGGAGTGACTGCCGTCCACCCCGGCGGATGGATCCACCGGGTCGCAGACCCGAAGTCAGATGAGCAGCAACTCGTCAATCCCAGTATCAAGAAGACAATCGACATCACGGGAAAGAGAACCTTCGAACGCGGCGTATCGACTGGCCCCGGGCTGCTCGTCGAACAAGACATCCCCGACGGGAAGGGCTCAACGGCGCCCAAGCCCGTCTTCTGGCTCAGCTCATCCGATGACGGCCACCCGCACACCGAGAACCTCGAGCAGTTCGAGAACCACTGACATCACCACGATCCACACACCATCATGGAACCCACATCTTCTCTGCCCACCTCGTCCTCACCTTCCGAAGCCGAGGAGACCGCCTGTGCCGACGCCGAGGTATCTCCGGCGCCCCTCGATCACGACGATGCCGTGCTCAGCGATCGCCCACGTCTGCTGGCGTACATGCGCGCCCTGCTCACCGGCAGCGTCATCACACTGATCGTGGCAGTCATCCTGTTCTTCGCCTGGAACAGCGGCATCAAAGGCGTGGGTCGGATAGCGGTCGCTCAGTCATGGAAACGGTGCGCACCACTACTGGTGCTGTGGATCATCGGCGCATCCGTATGGCCCACGCCTTACTACCGTACCGCCGGGAAGAGCAGTCTCCTGACCGGTGTCATCACCGCCCTCAAGCTGCTGCCCGTGGCCGCGGTCGCGGCATGCACCGTCTACGCCTGCCTTCCGGTCCTGAACCTGTGGCGGGAGACGTCCTCCACCTTCGGTGTCTGTCTGGGCGAGCTCCTGGCCTTCACCATGGGCATCGCGGCATGCGGGTTGATCGTGATGGCGCATATCGGGCTCTGGGCGGCTCGCTCAGTCATCCTCCCCACCGAGGAGCCGTCCAGCGGCGATCCGGCTCCCGAGGACCTGGACCCCCGGTTCAGCCGCCCTCGCAGCACCGGAACGTGGCAGGGGTGCCTCCGAGCCCTGCAGGGCCACCCCTTTCGGCGGCTCAGCACGGCCGCCCTCGCGCTCCTGCCTGCGATTGCCTTGGTGGCAGGCTTCGGCGTCCCCTATCGCACGGTGAAGAGCACATATGCCGACACCCCCACTGTCACACAGACCACCGCATCTGCTATCGATGATGCCCAGCTCCCCACCTATCCCACATCCTTCGGAACGCAAAAGACTTGGGTGAAGGATGTTGACGGCTTCCTCGATATCGCAGGCGGCGCTGCAGGCCCGATCCTCCTCACCAAGGACACGATTACTGGGATCGACCCCGCCAACGGCTCGGCGCGCTGGCAATACCGCCGTGCCGGCGCTGAGTTCCGCAGCCAGCTACTCGAGACGGATCCCGTCGCGTCAGGGGATCTGGGACTCATCACCAGTCCGAACGGGCGATACGTGGCAGTCGTTGCCACAGATCCGACGATCTACTCGTCCATGAGCCCAGAATGGCGTGAACTCGACGGCACGTCACCGGTTACGACACTGGTTCTCGACGCCGTCACCGGGAAGGTCATTCTGGAGCATCCCCGTCAGACCGAGGACCACGAAGACACATTTCAACTCAGCGATTCAGCTCTTCTTGACGGTACCGTCGCCTACTCCCTGACTGACGGCTCACGGATGTGGGACCTCAAGGACATCCACCTCTACAAAGATACTGTACCGAATCCCGTCGCCGCCTACGTGGGCACGGCAGGACACGCGAGCTTCATTTATGGATACGATAGCGGTAGCGACTCTCTCATAGTTCTACCTCAGGCTAACCCCTCCCAGCCCAGGAAGGTTACCGGCGCCCTTCAGGAGCAGGAATTCGGCGACATCATCACTGCCAGAGGGTGGATCGGCGTCTACGACGATCGCACCCCAACACAGCATCATGAGAACGACGACCTGAAGGCACGACGAGCCCACGCCATCAGCCTGGACGCCCTCAGCGAGGCGCCCGGTGCGGACACTCGCGCCTTCGACTTGGGCACAACGCTGGGCATCAACGCCCCAGCATCCCTCTCCACCGGCACGATCTCAGTCTTTCCGGCGACGACACCGGACGGACACCCCGTCGGGATCAGAAGCCTTGAGGAATCCTCAACATGGAAGGGATCCAGCAGTATCGGAACGGTCTTCAATCCTGCCACCATGACGGTGGCACCGCTCGACCAGTCTCCACACTATGTCACGGCAGTGGGGATCACAGCAACGAACCTTGAAAACGGCACACCCACCACCAACACGACAGAAGGAAATACTGCCGTTATCACCACAGGCGACGGCCGCATCACAATCAAAACGGGTGACAGCAGGATCATTCCGCTCGCAGAAGTTGAGCCCGGATCAACCTACTACCCGCTAAAGTCAGGAGAATATAACTCCGCCATGAAGGACACCGCTGTCAGCCGGGACGATTATCACTACATCTCCTCATTGAGTACTCCCGGAGCCACTCTCGCCATCGTCAACAATACCCCTAATCTCCCCATAGCATCACAGTCTTTCCGAATCTACGGGTTCCCCGGGTAGGTTGACGTGAAATCTAAGTTCCCACACAGCATTGCCTTCATAAGCCATCGAAGCACAGCGCTCATGGTGGCGCTTCCGCTGCTGCTGTCACTCACGGTGACCGCCTGCCACTCCAATTCACGTGCGTCATCTTCGAGCACGGCACCACCCATGTCACCGACGTCTCTCACAGCGGAACAGATGAAGGACTGCCAAGACAAGGCGAGCGATTGGATAAGCAATCCTGGATCTCAGGATCCCTCCTACCTTCCCGCGCAGGGAGCGGACATCTGCGTCATCCAGTCATTCAACACCAAGAACCAGGAATCGACACTCATTGCACGATACGAGGCCTCTGACAAAGAGCCCGTGTGGGCTATGTCCCTGACGCCGAGGATTGCAGCCTACAGACGTCACGACAACGGCATGGATGTTCAGTCAGCGCAGGAGCTGGCCCGAGACGTCCTCAACTCCCGTACCGCAGGCTATGCAACCGTGAGCCCGAACGGGAAGTACCTCTCCCTGGTGCTGCGTCCACCGGAAGTCGCCGACGACAGCCCCCGCCCCGCTCGGCAGACACCTGTCGTCCCCGCCGAGCAGCGGACGACCGTTGTCGTTCTTGACGCAGTTTCCGGGAAGCCGGTGCGCACGGTGGAGGTCGACGGGCTGGTCCTGGGCCAGGCCCTGACCAGCGACTCACTCGCCGTCGAGACAGCTGACGCCTACTATCCCGCGGGGAAAGGCAAGGGACGCATCAGCGTCTTCTCACTGACGGACACAACATCATCTCCGACGTCTTTCAACACAAGCCTGTGGCTCGCAGGCTCTGGAAAGAGCTCTCTTCTCCTGTCCTCGCAGCCTGCCCACTCCCACGACAGCGCGACGACCTCCACGGTGACGCAGGTCGATCTTCACGGCAAGCACCTGAACTCCTTCACCAATTCCAGCGAGATCCTTCTCGGCGGGTGGATCAGGCGGTGCACCTATCTTCCCGATGAGGGTCGAATTCACTGGGAGGTCGTCGACACCAACTCAGGCACGGTCTACAACGAGGACACCGATAGCGCCGTGGCGCGACGAGTCCCCACTGGTCCGGGGCTCCTCGTCAGCCAGGTTGTCATCAACGACAAGGGATACCGGGAGTCAGGCACACCACGCTTCTGGCTCAGCGCCGCCGACGACGGACACCACCACACGGAGAACCTCGAGCAGTTCAAGAACAACTGAGACGAGCACCAGGACGCCCCGACGGTGGCACTGGGAGCGACCGAAGCGACGTGAGACCGCCTCCTGGGGCACGGTGGCTCCGATCTGTACGGAGGGGAGAACTATCCCCAGCGTTCTGTCTCGTTCGGCCTCCCCATCACGATCCGGTCACCACAATAGACTCATGCCTCCCACGCCTGACGCCGACGAGCACGGCACCGATCAGCCCAGCACCGATCCCGGCAACCAGGGGGTCGGCCCCCAAACAGGCGCTGCTGCCTCCGGCGACGAACCCTCGACGGACCCGGACACAAGGGAAGCCGAGGGAAGGCCCAGCCGCGAAGTCGCCGATGCCGACCAGGCGGCAACCGACGCCGGCGACAGCGAGGGCGAGACCGAAGGTGAGAGCGAGGGCGAGTCCTTCCCGCCGCGCGGCGTCCTCGCCCTGCGCGCCCTGCGCTGGGGCGGAGTGTTAGCGATGTTTGCCTCGTCGATTATCGCAAAATTACTGAGTTCGACCTACAAGATCGACATCGACGTCCCTCACATAAAATCAGTGCGTCCTTTCTCCGACTTGGAAGTACAGGCTACCGTCGTAATGTTCGCACTACAACTCCTCTTATGGTCCGTCTCCGCGGTCGCCAATCAGTTGAGGCGAACGGCAATGATCGTCATCGTCAGCCTCATTGCACTACTTGGTGCCGCGACGGCAGGCATCAATATTCACCACTGGATGACAGCATACGAGCGATCGGGAATCTCTATCCCCATTTTCCTGTGCCACGCAGCAGAGACTCTTGGCTTCACAACACTCATCTGCACGAGCATCATCCTGCATCGCGTGCGAACCCTACTTTCCATTCACCCTAGGCAGCTCAGCAATCCGGCCCGCTGGCGCAAGCTGTATCTCCCAGCACGCCCTCAGCCTGACGAGAGCAGCGTCGAGGTAACCAAGCAAGTATCATTAAAACTCCAACCGATCACGAAGATAAAACTTGCTGCCATATCGCTCACGCCAATCATCGCACTCTCATTGCTGACGTCAACGGCACACTATTTCGTGACACCTTTTATACACAGTACCTCTGCCGGACCTCACAAGACAGCACCCACCGCAACAACAATCAACACCAAAACGAGCTGGGTCAAAGATATGGTGGGAGTCGATCGCGTCATCGCCGGTTCGACAGGACCTATTGTGATCAGCAGCGAGGGGATCACAGCATTAGCGCCAGCCCACGGCAGTACCCTATGGACATACGGAGCAACCCTTAACACACTATATGCCTTTACAAGCCCCAACCGAGACTACCTCGCTCTCAGGGTAAGAATCCCAGATGATCTGGGCATCAATTCTGATGAATACTTGTCAGCATCCGATCCACCAGAGACGACACTGGTATTTGACACTCGAACAGGCACTCCCGTCATAAGACACATGAGCCATGGTGGCAGTTTACAGCTGACAGATTCCGCCCTTCTCGACGGGGATACAGCATACTCCTTGAAGGACGGGAGGAAGTTGTGGAGCGACAGCGACGCCATTGATACCACCTTCATGGGGGCAGCCGGCCACAGTACCTTCATTGTCTCAACCTTCGAACAAGACAATGAGGACACAGATGAAGAAAAATGGGCAGGAACCTCAAGCATCGCCGTGGCTCCCGACACCAACCCGTCCGCAAGCACCCGCATCGACAATCTCCTCATTGATCCGATGGTCGTCGATAACTTACGGTCGCGAAGCTACAGCGATGACATGGGAGCAAATCCGGTCATCATTTCTGGATGGGCCGCCCAGTTCACTAATCAGAGCGACAAGAACGGGAACCCTACCGCACAGGCCATCAACATCGATCAGGCCTCTAAGAGTGATTCCAGCAACATGGACAGAATTCCTCTTGGCGCAGCGTCAGGTATTAACGAAGTCGCCTCCACCGCATCTCAGACTTTGGCGACATACCCTTACTACGGTTCCGACAAGTCCATATATGACGTCATGACTGCCTGGGACACTCCACGAGTCGCCACAGCATTCACGCCCAGAGACCGGACGGCCACACCTGCAGAGCACTACCCAGGCCTAGCTTCTGCTCAGGCAGGGATCGCCCCTCGTCCAGACGGTGACTCCATCGTCGCGACCATCTCCCTACGTCCATCGGACGGCTCGCCGGCACTCACTATCCCAGTCAAAGGTGACACTATCGACACGAGTCCACTCAGTCTCTCAGAGGGAGTGCGTCAACTTATGGCAGATAAAGGAGAGCCCAGGAGCCCTTACGTGGATTTCAGAAGCACCCCCGGATGCACCACCATCCTCCTGAATGTCAGTGGCCCTAGCGAACATTCTTCGACCTATCGCCTCTACGGAGTTACGGAGCGGAACGCATGAATTCACAGTCGGCCTCTACATCTCACTCATTCATACAACAGGAACTACGGAGAGATGCCAGAGTATTCACTGTTGTAGCCCTTATGATTGCAGTCATGCTGACAATCAGCACCTGCCATTACCATCGCTCCTTAGATTCTACCATTGGACTTAAGATCACATCACTGGATCTCTCTACGGCTGAGTCGATAGATTCGGCCGAAAATCCCCCAAACCTCACATCGTGGAAGAACTCCATCGCCGCGAACGGATACTACATTACCGGAGTAAGCCAGTTGATAGACGAGGGAACCGGAGGCGAACCTCCCTCGCTCTCGGTGTTCGGAAGGCGATCCTCAGACAAGGGAATGGTATGGGCAACACAGATCAGAGTGAATGATTTTACATATCCTCTTGATGTGCCGACCCACCCAGGTTCTTCGAGTGAACAGTCGCCATCGACCAAGACCACCGCCCTTACGAACGACTGGATACTCAGCCCCAACGGGAAGTACGTAGCATTCAAGCTCAATAGTTCAGCGAAAGCGACAGCGTATTTTGCGGTCGTTGAGACCTCCACCGGAGAAGTCGTCCAGACAACCCATGTCACTCGAAGAATCATTGGTGTGGCACTCACTGACACACATCTTGCTGTCGAAACATCTGACCAGCCATTCCCCGGAGGGGACGGACACGCCACATTAACAGTTCTTTCTTTATCACAGCAGAACTCACCTCCAACCACTCTACCCACAACGCAGTGGCTCATAGGTGCCAGCCACAGGTCTTTTCTTGTGAGTGAGAGCATATATAGCGAACCCTGCACGGGTAACTGCACTCCCAAGACGGTCTCTCGTATAGACGGTACAGGTCATACGATCGATACCATCACTGGCGTCATCGATGTCTACTCCGGGGGCTGGATGTCACGATTTTCCGATCCAGCTGCCGCGTCATCATTACTGGCTCAAATCTACGACCCCATCGGCATACAAGAACGTCAAGCCGCGAATGAGCAATTGGATAGCATTCGGCGGGAACTCGTGGATCCCGATTCAGATCAACACACCGACATCACAGATCTCCTGATGAAAGAAGTCGGCCTTCCCACAGGGCCAGGTCTCCTCGCGCTCAAGCAGGTTCCCTCAGAGGACGTCAACGCCAAGTACGCCCCTGTCTTTTGGCTCAGCTCAACCGATGACGGCCACCCGCACACCGAGAACCTCGAGCAGTTCACGGACGACTGAGGCGCGGGACGGCGGCCCGTATCCGCACCCCTCCCGTGAGGCTCCACAGGCCTCCGCGGCCGCTGCGAGCCGCCTCGGCTCTCGCCCGCTCG
>ERZ773087.1666-NODE-1666-length-13369-cov-73.952832_pt1 | contig 13369 bp, 6 predicted proteins | sample MGYA00511375_ERZ773087 | MGnify/ENA primary metagenome ERZ773087 (study PRJEB29015, sample SAMEA2737995) | human oral metagenome | biome: human oral; feature: human-associated habitat; material: dental | place: China | collected 2063 ...
AACTTCCCCAAGGAATCAGCGAAAGAACCATCAACACAAAGGTAATAGCGAAGACACCCATGACGACTTTTCGTGGACCAGTAAATTTCGGTACGTTAGTCATGTCCAAGGCCGCTGTGGCTGGCTTATAGCGAACATCTTCTTTATATTTACCAGCTTTCACCTTTGCTGCGTAACGCATAGTGAAGATGATTGCTGCGATCAAACACAGCACCAAAATGATAGACATTATTGGGATAACATTGCCCAATTTAATATCAGCAGTCTTTGCGGCAACACCAGTTGAGAATGGATTAATGGTCGAGCCAAGCACGCCCGTACCAGCACCGAGCACGATTACCATCACACCAGTCATTGCGTTATAGCCAGCAGCAATCATCATCGGGATAACCAATGCATAAAACGCCACAGTTTCTTCCTGCATGCCGTAAGTTGTACCACCGATAGCAAACAGCGTCATTAAAATTGGAATGAGCCACTTTTCCTTGCCCTTCATCTTCCGGAGTAGTGCGCCGAGAGAGGCGTCAAGAGCACCGGTTTTCATGGTAACACCCAGGAATCCACCAAGCACCATGACGAAAACAATCACGTCAAGCTTGTCGGACATGCCTTTAATCGGCGCAGTGAAGACGTCCCATAAACCTTGTCGATCATGCTTATCGACTTCAGTCTCTTTACCATCCTTCTTTTCCTTGACAGTGCGATCTTTATTTACTACATGATACGACCCCGCGATACGATTGCCATCATCATCTGTCTTATAAAGACCTGATGGGATAACCCATGTTAGTGCTGCCATGATAATAATCACGACAAACAGAACAGTAAACGCCGACGGTGAGCGGAGCTTCTGCTTTGCTTTTTTAATTTTTTCTACCATTGCCTCGGAGCCTCCTTCACTCCCTTATTACGACAACTACTACAATGTCAAAGCCATGACAGCTTTGATTGTATGCATACGATTTTCCGCTTGGTCAAATACAACTGAATGTGGTGAGCGGAACACCTCATCAGTCACCTCCATAGAATCTAGACCAAAATCTTCCTGAACTTTCTTGCCAGTGATAGTCAAAGCGTCGTGGAATGCCGGCAAACAGTGCATAAACTTAACCTCAGGATTGCCTGTCAGGTTGATCATGTCACGGTTAACCTGGAAGTTGCGCAATTGGTTGATGCGCTCAGCGAACTTGTCTTCCTCTCCCATCGACACCCAAACGTCCGTGTAAATCACATCAGCATCACGCAGAGCTTCCTCAAAATTATCAGTGATAGTGATGCGCGCGTGGCTTGATCGTGCTAAGTGATGCGCCCGGTCTACCAGCGACTGTTCTGGGTGTAGTTCACGTGGTGCCAAGATACGGAAATCAACGCCCATGATGGCTGAACCAATCATTAGCGAGTTTGCCATGTTATTGCGGCCATCACCAACGAACACCAACTTGGTGCCTTTGAGTTTGCCGACATGCTCCTCGATAGTCATGAAATCAGCCAAAATCTGTGTCGGGTGGAATTTGTCGGTCAGGCCGTTCCAGACCGGAACGCCAGCATGACGAGCCAATTCCTCAACTGTCCCGTGATCAAACCCGCGAAATTCAATACCATCAAACATGCGGCCCAGCACCTTGGCGGTGTCTTCAACTGTTTCTTTTTTACCCAGCTGAATGTCATCTTTGCCGAGGTATTCTGGCGCGACACCGAGATCATTAGCCGCCACCGTAAAGGCACAGCGTGTGCGCGTTGAGGTTTTCTCAAACAACAGTGCCACGTTTTTTCCTTCATGAATTCGGTGCGGTACACCAGCGTATTTCAATCGCTTGTATTCACGTGCTGTGTCCAGCAACAGGCGGATTTCTCCCGCAGTATAATCATTCAGCGTCAGGAATGATCGCCCTTTCAAGCTCAACGCCATTATACGTCCTCCCTTACTATCGGCATACTCATACAGCGTGGACCACCGCGACCGCGGCCAAGTTCTGATCCATTGATTTCAATCACTTCAACGCCAGCATCACGTAATTTCTGGTTGGTGACATAGTTACGGTCATAGGTAACCACCACACCAGGCGCAATCGCCAAGGTGTTTGAACCGTCATTCCACTGCTCACGAGCGGCAGCAATTCGGTCGCCACCACCACATTCAATCAACGTCACAGCTGGTAAGCCCAACGCGACTCGCAAGACGTGCTCCAAATCAGTTTCACGAGTGATGCGTGGGAATGGCTGACCTTCAACTTTCTCCAAAATAAAGCAGTTGATTTTACCACCGTGGTCGCGAATTTCTGGGTGAATGGTAAATTTGTCGTGGTCAATCATGGTGAACACCGTGTCGAGGTGCATGAACGCGTGCGACTTTGGAATTTCCATGGCGATAACCTTTTTGAAATCAGAACCAGCAAACAGTTTGGTTGCCATTTTTTCAATTGCTTCAGCAGAGGTACGCTCGCTAATACCAATCGCCATCACTTCTCGATTCAGCACCAACTCGTCACCACCTTCGATAGAATAGTTCTCATGGCGGTCATACCATACTGGTACGTTTTTGCCAGCAAACCGTGAGTGATGGTCGATAATATAGCGCATGAACAGTGACTCACGGCGACGAGCTGGCCAGTGCATCTTGTTAATTGTCAGACCTTGACCAATTGCCGCAGCCGGATCACGCGTAAAGTACAGGTTTGGCATTGGGTCAAGATAAAATGGATAGTAATCTTTCTCGACCATGTCATGTAGCTGCTGATGGTGCTCTGGCGGCAAAGTGATTTCATCTTTACGAACACCAGCCATCAACTTACGAACCATGGCGTGGGTTGGCAAGTCCAGCAAGAATTGACGCAAGGTCTCGGTGACACGACGAGTGTCTTGTTTGGAGTTAGCAAGCATGTCGTCAACGAATTGCTCACGCAACGCATCAGTTGCCAAGGCTTCTGTCGCCAATTGGTCCAAGTACAATACTTCCACGCCACGCTCGCGTAAAACTTGCGCAAAAGCGTCGTGTTCTTCTTGTGCTTTTTTAAGATACGGGATGTCGTCAAATAAAAGGTCGGTCAGATAATCCGGAGTCAAATTTTCTAACTCCTCACCTGGCCGATGCAAGACAACTACTTTTAATTTCCCGATTTCCGATGTAATATGTATTGGATCCATACCCCCGTCCCCTTTTTGTTTATGGTTATACTAATAATATAGCATATACCAAATAGAACACAAGCATCATTCAGGGGTTAGCTTATCGCCGAATGATAGCCAACGATGACTCGACTATCACCTGAGCTGGATGGCGCTTCAGCCACTCGTCGACCGCCCGTGCTGCGCCTGGCAACGCTTCATTGGCGTAGTCATCAACGATGATGGTCGCCGTTTCCTGAAACTTGCCGTCGCAGACGCGAAATGAATCGGCAATTGACTCATAAAAATCGCCGTCAAAAAATGCAAATATGATATCCTCCGGCACGTCCTCAGCAGTGAAATCAGCGAACCAACCTTTATGAATAACCGGCGGTCTTAGTCCTGCTTTCTTGAAATTCTGAACGAAGGTTTTACGCGGCGCCAACAATTTACCCGCCTTGAACTGCTCGCCAGCAGCGCTGTTGTCTGCTTGGGTTTTTTCTGGCAAGCCCGCGAACGAATCGTAAACATGAAATTCGCCCGTAAAATTATAAGCGTCCAGCAGTCGCCGGATAAATAAACTCGTTGTGCCAACATAACAGCCAAATTCTACAATGTTACCAGTCGTACCACTACGCAGCACTGTTTCCAGCTCCCGCAGCAAAGCACCGAGTTCTTTGGCATCAACTTGGTCAGAGATGATGGGATATTTGGCAAGGAGTTGGTCGGTGATCATTACTGTCATCAGTATACCAGCTTCATGCTACAATCATAGTATGAAAATCACCAGCCCCGCCTTCGCCGAAAACGCTAAGATACCAAAAATTTACGCCAAGCTCGGCGGTAATCAACGCCCGCCGCTTGCGATTGATGGCGTACCAGCAGAGACCAAAAGCCTGGTGGTCATTTGCCACGACCCCGATGCGCCTGGGCGCGATGGATTTTATCATTGGACGGTTTGGAATTTACCAGCCAAAACCACTGAAATAGCTGGCAAATCACTACCCATGGGCGCCGTCGAAGGTGTTACGAGTTGGGGCCACCCCGGCTGGGGCGGGCCGCAACCACCGTTTGGCACGCACCGCTATCAATTTTATGTGTACGCGCTGGATACGACACTAGATCTGCCAGACAGCACCAAGCCCAAAGAACTCATCGCCACCCTCACACCGCACATCATCGACCAAGTCGTGTTGACCGGGAGGTTTGGGGTTTTGGATATTTTTCGGCGGAACTCGTGAGTTGATTGTTCTGGAGGTAGTCTATTGAGCACCGAAATAATAATGCTGATGAAGTAAACCTTCTATTGGAGCGATGACTGAATCAATAAATTAACGTATCACGACCAAGTGTATACAAAAAATCTATAAATAGACTATTTGTCTTATAATTAAGATAGGGCTTACCCATAAATCATCGTAGCAATACTAAACTATGAAACTAGATACTCAAGCACAAAAAGAAAGATTAAAACGAGCCAACAATAGCGCTGGTCTACGGTACAATCGCGCCATTAACTTAGAAGTCCAGAATATAAAAAGGAACCTTCAAGCCCTAAATCGAGAGCCTGAATATCTCGCCGAGCTATTTAAACTAACTCGTAAAGCGGAAAAAGCATTATTATACCATAACACCGATTACCCCGATAAAACGAAAGAATTAGAGCAGCTACGCAAAAATATAAAATCAGTTATTGATAAATTATTAAGCCTAAAAACTAAATCAAAGAACGAAAATATATCGTGGAATATATTAGCTAGAAAACTAGAAGATACCATGCAGACATCTTATGATTTTTACTGGTTTCTCAAAGATTTACAAGAAAAAGAGCGACAAGAAAAAGGAGAATATGCAAAAACTAGTATTGAAACAAGTCCCACGTGGTCACTTTACGTAGCATTAAACGATTTGCTTAATTTCATCAAGAATGGCGTTAAGATAAACTTATTCTCTACACCAAGGATGATTTTAACGGGCGAAGCTGGCATTGGAAAAACCCACTTACTTTGCGACTATGCCAACAGTCGAGTTAACTTTGGAAAACCTACCTTAATTTTTCTATCAGATGAGCTCGCAAGCATAGAAGACACAAACCCCACGGTGTGTATGGCAAAATTAATGGGTTACACAACTAGCTCAGATTTTCTAAAGGACTTGAGGTCTCTAGCCAATTCCTCACCCGAGAGAGCTTGTTTGATTATAGACGCTATCAACGAGGCGGATGCTATAAAATGGTCGCAACTTTCAGAACTTTTTGATATTAAGGGGTTGTCTTTAGTTGTTAGTGTTCGTAATGGTTATGAAAAAATGATACCAAACAGAAGAAGATATAGCACAATAGAGCATTTTGGATTTTCCGAAATGGAGTGGGCCGCCGTATCTACATTTTTCAAACATTACAAGATGAAAATGCCAGAAATTCCAATTATTAATCCAGAGTTCAGAAATCCACTTTTCTTGATGATATTCTGTGAAGCCTATGCTAATGCACCAAATAAGACATTTAAAGGCAAAGGTGCAACGCATGTTTTTGAGCAGTACGTGATAAAACAATCAAAAAAGATAGCAAAAGAATTAAATATAAATTTAGACGAGAAGAATTACTTATGGTGGAACGTCATAAAACAAATTGGCATATGGATGGGCCAAAACAAGACCTCAGTCATATCACATTATAAAATATTAAAAATCATTGAGGCTGCCCCCAAATTATCTAGTCACGCATCAGAACTCTTAAAATTGATGGAAAAGTATGGGCTATTATTAAGATACCCGAGATATGGCAAAAGAGTTGAATATAAATATAAATTTACCTACAACCGTTTTAGCGACCACTTGATAGTACGCTCCCTGCTCACTGAAAATAAAATCAACTCTAAAGTAGATGCTCAGAATTTTTTTGCAGACGGAACGTTTTTGGATGAAAATATACACAACGTTGGTCTATTAGAAGCTCTGTCAATTCAGATACCAGAAAGATGCAAGAAAGATAAAGTTGAATTTGTGTGGGTAATCCCAGAGAAATATAGAGGTGATTATAGAATAAAGACCGCATTCCTCAATGGCGTAAAGTGGCGTGACGTTGAACTTGATGGTTTTGATAAGAAAACAGGAAAAGCATCCTACATCAATGAGTCTCAAATTAAAGAATATATAAATACGTATGTGAACGATTCAGTATATGACCTGTATTAAGTAATGGACTGTTTGTTTGATGTTGCCGTAGTTCCCAATCACCCACTAAATGCTCTGCGGCTTCATGAAATATTGAATAGAACTAATTTAGCAGAAAGAGACTCATGGTTTCAGTCGTATATGCTTAACGCTACCAGCAAACAAGGGAATGCCATATCAAGGATCCAATCCTGGAGCATTAGCAAACTGCCAAAAGATATCAGCGACCCAAAGGCGATACTACTGACAGGTATGACTCTAGCGTGGACTTTATCATCAACGGATAATGATCTACGCGATCGATCAACAAGAGCATTAATCCAGCTATTTAGATATCACCAAGACGTACTAGTAAAATTACTAGATATGTTTATTAATACTGACGACCCTTACATAATCGAAAGACTATTTGCGGTAGTATATGGCGTTGTTTCGTTAAATCCACACAATAAGGCTGAGTTTAAATCGCTCGCCGTATGGATTTATAAAAACCACTTCTTAAACAAAAATCGTAGACCAGACGCATTATTGGATGACTACGCGAAAGGACTAATTGAACTATATATTCGAAAATATGAAAAAGATATTCATGTAGATCTTAGTAAAATTAAGCCTCCATTTATATACTACGAATTCCCAAATGACATACCAAGCATAGATATCCTCAGAAGAAAATATGATAGGAATGATAACTATGACTACTATTCAATATGGAGCTCCCTGATGTATGGGGAGGGTGGAGCTGCTTTAGCAGATTTCGGCAACTACACAGTAGGCTCTTACTTAAGCGGGTTTACAAATATTCCCCTGTCCAAAAAATTATTAAACTCCAACACCTCTAGGAAAGACTTTGACAGATTTAGAAAGTCGCTCTCTAAAAGACAAAAGAAGCTGTTAGAAGGATATGAATCAAAGAAATTACTTAATCGACTTAGTTTTAATGTTATTCAATCTACTGTCGTTAAGCAAAAAATATCAGACGATGAGGTGACACAGGCATTAAACAACTTCGAAAACTCACTATCACCTTCTAAAAAACGTGAGTATAAAAAATACAAGCTTTATATTGTTGGCGAAAAAAATTTCACTAAAGATTTCGAAGATTATGATATTAATATAGCGCGTAGATGGATGATGGATAGGATTATAAAACTTGGATGGAATCCAGGACTCCATGAAGAATATGATAGAGGCCATGGTATTTTTGATCGCCTCCAAAATAGCAATATTGAGCGTATAGGCAAGAAATACCAATGGATAGCCTTGTACGAATTCTTGGCAATGATAGGATCAAATTATTACTATACTCAGGATAGGTGGCTGGACGACACTCCTGCAACTTTCAAAAGCGCCTACCAAACATACGCAAGAGATTTAGACCCTACCGTCGATCCGTTATTGTTGGAGAATTTCACAAACAACAATGATGATGAAAAAGATATCTGGTGGAAACCTTCATACGATGCGTGGAGAACAGAAAACTGGCAATTTTCATCCGAAGACATACCAAGATCAAAAACCATAATAGAAAGCAAACATAGCAACAAGACTTTTATTACACTCTTGAGCTGGGTAATTTGGAAGAGCGAGAGAGAAAACCCAGAAGATGAAGATGACAGAAGATATCGCGAGCTATGGGTTCGCACTCAGGGATATATCATTCATAAGAAAGATCTACAAACAATTATTGACTGGGGCAAAGACAAAAGATTCTATAATGATACACTGCCACAGCCTGCCGACCACAGCCGTTCGGTATTTCTTTCAGAGTTTCCTAACAGTTCTGCGTATCAAGATACTATAGCAATCTACGGACCAAGCGACGGATGGATAACTCCCGACAAACAAATACCCTTTAAAGTTATACAGCCTGTTATTCAATACTCTAGCGGTGGTTTTGAGAATGACCGAGCTCTTAGGGATACAGGTATCAAAGTTTATGGTCCAAGTTTGCCCCTGAGAAAATTATTAAGCATACAAGACACTGACAGTCTGGGAGTATATCAATCAAGAGACAAAAATATATACATGTTCAATCCTAATATAAATGAGCGCTTAAGTTCGGATGCCTTATTAGTGAATAAAGGCGATTTTATAAAAGCGCTGGAGAGAAAAGGTTTAACTATTATATGATCGGTTCTAGGTGAAAAACTTTATCACAATAATGGCAATTATGCGAAGCAGCGTTTAGAGGTTCAGGGTATCTGCTACTTAGATGATAATGGAGAAATTATTGAGGACGTAAGATATGAAGTGCGTTAATTATAAACTGCTTGAGACCACCTACCTTAAATACTAGATATCCTACAGGGCAATAGTACACTAAATTTGCACCTCAACCTACTCTTTATCATTGCCGTTCATAAACTATCACTCAGCAAACTGACTATTATAAAGCTCGGCGTAAAAGCCATTCTGCTGCAGTAGCTCGTCGTGCTTGCCTTGCTCGATGATGCTGCCATGGCGGACGACCAAGATCAAATCCGCGTCGCGAATAGTACTCAGACGATGAGCGATGACGAAGCTGGTTTTGCCCTGCATCAACTTGTCCATGGCTTTTTGGATGAGCACTTCGGTGCGGGTGTCGACCGAGCTGGTGGCTTCGTCCAAAATCAGCATCGGCGTGCGCGCCAGCATTGCCCGGGCAATCGTCAGCAGCTGCTTCTCGCCCTGTGAAATATTCGTGGCTTCCTCGCCCAGCATCATGTCATAACCACCCGGCAGCGACCGTACAAAGTGATCAACATGCGCCTCCTTGGCGGTGGCGACCATCTCTTCTTCGCTGGCTGTTGGGTTGCCATAGAGCAAATTTTGGCGAATCGTGCCGTTAAACAGCCAAGTGTCCTGCAGCACCATGCCAAACAGTTGCCGCACATCGCTGCGCTTCATGTCAGCGATATTGACACCGTCAATTTTGATCGCACCGCTGTTAATTTCATAAAATCGCATCAGCAAATTGACCAAGGTTGTTTTACCCGCGCCCGTCGGACCGACGATCGCCACACGCTGGCCTGGTTTGATGTGCGCCGACAAACCTTTGATGATGGTTTGGTCAGGTTTGTAGCCAAAGACCACATTGTCAAATTCGACGTCGCCCTTGACGTGAGCCAATTTCACCAAATCCTTACCCTCCGCCTGTTCTTCTGGCTCGTCCAAAAATTCAAACACCCGCTCGGCGGCAGCGGCGGTCGATTGCAGCACATTGGCGATGTTGGCAACTTGCACCAGCGGCTGATTGAACTGGTCGATATACTGGATGAACGCCTGAATGTCACCAATTTTCAGCCGGCCATTTATCGCCAGCCAACCACCCAAAATCGCCATGACGACGTAACCGATGTTGCCGATGAAATTCATGATTGGATAAATCAGCCCCGACAAAAATTGAGCTTTCCAGGCGCTTTCCTGCAACTGATCATTCACCCGCGAAAACTTAGCCAGCGACTTTTTCTGGCCGTTGAATACGCGCATCACTTGATGGCCGCCGTACATTTCTTCGATGTGGCCATTCAATTCACCCAGCTGTGTTTGCTGACGGAGGAACTGTTTTTGCGAACTTTTAGCAATCAGCGTCACTGCGCCGCCAGCCAGCGGCAACACCAGTAGCGCTACCAGCGACATTTGCCAGCTGATGGAAAACATCATCACCAAAATCCCCAGCACCATCACCGTTGAGGAGACGATTTGCGACAGGCTTTGATTGAGCGTCTGACTGATGGTATCGACGTCGTTGGTAACGCGGCTCAGCACCTCGCCGTAGGTTTGCTTGTCAAAATAACTCAGCGGCAGGCGGTTGATTTTCTCGGACAATTGCCGGCGCATTCTGAAGGTGACCGTTTGCGTCACTTGGGTCATTAGCCAGGTTTGGATGTAGCGGAAAATGGCACTGAGTATATATAAACCAATCAGCAGACTAACGACTCGCCAAATTGCCTCAAAGTGAAATTCTGGACGCCGGCTGAGATCAAGTTTTTTGATCGTATCGAGCTGGCTCGACGGAATTTGACTTTCAATTTCCGACTGGTTCGGGAGCTGTTTCAGTACATCAGCACCAGTCGTGCCAGCTGGCAGCGAAGCACCGTTTGGCAACTTGCTAGTGATGGCTTCATACGCCTTCATGCTGACATAATCTTCGACGATTTGGTTGGTGGCGCCGCCCAAAATTTTCGGGCTGGCAATCGCAAAAATTGTACTGCCGACTGCGAAAATCGCCACCATGAGCATTTGCCAGCGGAACTCTGCCAAATATTTAGCTAACTTCTTGACCGTGCCTTTGAAATCTTTGGCTTTTTCGCCCGCGCCCATACCGCCGCCCATTGGACCGCCCATCTTCACTGGCTGGCGTTTTTTCATGCTTTGTTGAGCCATTACGCCGCTCCTTTCGCGGTCGTCGCCGACATTTTCTGCAGGTCATCTTCCGAAAGCTGGGAAGCGGCAATTTCTTGATAGACTTGGCAATTTTTCATCAATTCCTGGTGCGTACCTTGACCGACAATTTTACCTTCGTCCAGCACGATGATCTTATCAGCGTTCATGATGGTGTTGATGCGCTGGCCAACGATGAGTACGGTTTTGTGCTTGGTTTCTTTGGCCAGTGCCGAGCGTAATTTAGCATCAGTTTTGAAATCCAGCGCCGAGAACGAATCGTCAAAAATGTAGACATTCGGTTCGACAGCAATCGCCCGGGCAATCGACAAACGCTGCCGTTGACCGCCGGAAACATTGCTGCCGCCTTGAGCGATGTCATTTTTGTAACCGTTTTTTAGCTCGCTGATGAACTCGGTGGCTTGAGCGATTTTAGCGGATTTTTCGACCAATTTTTGGCTGGCTTTGGCGTTACCGTACTTGATATTGCTGGCAATCGTCCCGCTAAACAACACGCCCTTTTGCGGCACGTAGCCGATTTGATCGTACAAATCTCCCAGTTTAAGCTGGCGAATATCCACGCCATCCAGCAAAATCTGTCCCGCCGACACATCGTAAAAGCGCGGAATCAAGTTGATCAACGTTGATTTGCCAGAACCAGTACTGCCAATGAATGCTGTGGTTTGCCCTGGTTCAGCGGTGAAATTGATACTAGATAGCACCGGCAAGTCAGCATCTGGATAGGTAAACGTCACGTCTTTGAATTCAATTTTACCCGTAGCGTTATGTGGCAATTGCTGCGGCGACTGCGGGTCAACAATTGACGGCAGCGTGTCCAGCACCTCGCCCACTCGCTTTACCGACACGGCTGCTCGCGGCACCATGATAAACACCATCGACAGCAGCAGGAACGAAATGATGACCTGCATGGCGTATTCCAAAAACGCCATCATATTACCAATTTGTAGATTGCCGCTACTGATCAAATGCGCGCCGAACCAGACAATCGCCACGCTAGAAAAGTTCATCACCAGCGTCATGATTGGGTCAAGCAGCATCATCAGCCGATTGACAAATAAGTTCATTTTGTTTAGCTCAGCGTTGGCTTGCTGGAATTTTTTCTGCTCAATTTTTTCGTTGTGAAAGGCGCGAATAACTTTTAAGCCGACCAGGTTTTCGCGCGTCACCAAATTGAGTTTATCCACCAGCGTCTGCAATTTTTTGAACCGCGGCACGGCAATGACGAACAGCACGGCAATGACGACCAGTAACACCGACACTGCCAGCGCGATGATCCAGCTCAAATTTGGCGCGTTGTGAATGGCTTTTTGCAGACCGCCAATTGCCATGATTGGTGCCATCAATGCCAGACGCAGCAGCAGAATTGACGTCATTTGAATTTGCTGAATGTCATTGGTCGATCGGGTAATTAGCGAGGCTGTAGAAAATTTATTAAAGTCCGCCAGCGCAAAACTCTCGACCCGCTCGAATAGTTCCATTCGTAGTTTCTGCGCCGCACCAGTGGCAATCCGGGAGGCCAAAAATCCTATGATAATCGAGCACAGTCCGCCCGCCGCCGTCACCAAAATCATCGCTAGTCCGTTATGCCAAATCGCCGGCATATCTTGCTTGATGATGCCATTGTTAACAATTTCCGACATCTTATCAGGTAGCCACAAATTCGCCATCACCATGGCGTAGGTAAAGCCAACCAAGATGATAAACATCAGCCAGTAGCCGCTAAAAATCCTCAATATATATTTCACAGACCCCCTTACTGCCACAATTCTAGAGATTAACCGTGTATAATCGGTAAATTTACACTGTGTAATATTTTAGGCTATAAATTGATCTTTGTCAAGTTTGTCAAGAAAGCCCACCGCATAACGGTGGGCTCTACGCTGTCTGATATACAACGAATAGGTTTAGTACATACCCATGCCGCCGCCCATATTTGGCATAGCAGCACCTGGCGTTTCTTTCTCTGGCAAGTCAACAACCAGCGCACCCATCGTCATTGCCGTACCGGCAATTGAGGCAGCATTCTGCAAGGCCTCCTTGGTAACGCGTACTGGGTCAACTACGCCTGCCGACTTTAGATCAAGCAATTCATTCGGGTGGTTGACATTGATACCTTGGCCAGCTTTGGCTTTTTTGACCTGCGGCAGCCACTCGTCAGCATTTAGACCAGAGTTGCTCAGCAAGATTCGAAATGGCTGTTCAAGTGCATGAATCAACAGATCTTCGCCTGCTAATACCGAAGCATCTTTGCTATTAGAATGCTTATAACCACAGGCTAGGTTCACTAGCGTTACACCGCCGCCTGGCACAATACCTTCAGCTAGTGCTGCTTTGACAGCAGCCACAGCGTCATCGACACGATATTTCTTTTCTTCGATTTCAGTCTCGGTCGCACCGCCAACTTTGATTACCGCTACTTCGCCGGTCAAAGCTGCATGACGTTTCTGTAAGTTTTTCTTGGTGTAGTCGCTAGTGGCATTGTCGATTTCCAGCTCAATCTGATCGACGCGAGCGCTAACCGCCGCCTTTGACCCTTCGCCCTCGACAATAGTTGTCAGATCTTTGGTAGCTATAACTTTGCGAGCCGAACCAATTACGTCGCTACCGACATTATCAAATGCCATGCCGGTGTCTTCGGTGATGACTTTAGCGCCAACCAACGCTGCGATATCATACAGCACATCTTTGTCGCTCGGAGCTTTGA
>ERZ773087.1669-NODE-1669-length-13361-cov-21.306328_pt1 | contig 13361 bp, 8 predicted proteins | sample MGYA00511375_ERZ773087 | MGnify/ENA primary metagenome ERZ773087 (study PRJEB29015, sample SAMEA2737995) | human oral metagenome | biome: human oral; feature: human-associated habitat; material: dental | place: China | collected 2063 ...
ATGCGGAAGTAGCTCAGTTGATAGAGCATTAGCCTTCCAAGCTGAGGGTCGCGGGTTTGAGCCCCGTCTTCCGCTCTTTAAGTTTAATAGATTTGGGTGGCAGAGGCTTTACAAAACGATTTTGTAGAGCCTCTGTTTTTTAGTATCCAGATCATAGCCCGACCTTCCGCCTGAGCACAGAGCAACTACCCTCAGGCCGATCCGCACGAAATACAGCCAGAGAAAATCATCAAACAACACCCCTCATGGATACTTCACTGCTCTCCTTCGCACTGCTCTGCTTTACATCGTTCTTCACGCTGACGAACCCGTTGGGCACCATGCCTGTCTTTCTGACCATGACGAACGGTCTGGACGAGCGTCAGCGCCGCGCTATCGTCCGTCGTGCCACCATCGTAGCCTTTATCACCGTGCTGGTCTTCACCTTTTCGGGCCAATTCCTCTTCAAATTCTTCGGTATTTCCACGAACGGCTTCCGTATAGTCGGTGGCGTGATCATCTTCAAAGTCGGGTTCGACATGCTCCAAGCGCGCTACACCTCGCTGCGCCTCAAAAAGGAGGAAATCAAGACCTACGCCAACGATATCTCCATCACACCGTTGGCCATCCCCATACTCTGCGGCCCTGGCGCCATCGCCAACGCCATCGTGTTAATGCAAGACGCCCACACGCTCGAGATGAAAGGCGTGCTGATCGGCGTCATCGCCTTCATCTACCTCTTTGCTTACATCATCCTCGGCTTCTCCACCCACTTGGTGCGTTTCCTGGGGGAGACCGGCAACAACGTCATGATGCGACTCATGGGCCTGATACTGATGGTCATCGCTGTGGAGTGTTTCGTGGGTGGTGCCCGGCCGATCTTGGTCGAAATCTTGCGAGAAGGTCTCAGATAGCTGTGCCCAGACGCTGAGACTCTCGTTATAGATTGTCGTCGAGTCGTTTTTCTGCGGGTACACCCTCATCCCCTGAGGGGATAGGGGCGTCATCGTGAAAAAACGCCTCGTCCCCTGAGGGGATAGGGGTGTCATCGTGAAATAACGCCTCGTCCCCTGAGGGGGTGAGGGTGTCATCGTGAAAATGGCTCTCATCCCCTGAGGGGATAGGGGTGTAATCGTAAAAATGGCTCTCATCCCCTGAGGGGATAGGGGTGTCATCGTGAAATAACGCCTCATCCCCTGAGGGGGTAGGGGTGTCATCGTGAAATAACGCCTCATCCCCTGAGGGGATAAGGGTGTAATCGTGAAAATGGCTCCTATCATGCGAGGTGATGGGGGTGTATTACTTTTGCCGCGCCTTGATTTCAAGGCACATTCATGCATCAACCCATGCGCTGGCCACGGCTCAGACCCTCCGGACGCAACTTTTCCCCACAAAAACGAAACGATGACAATGAGATTTTTCCATCGATGGCAGACGATTCTGATAGGCCTTCTTGCCACCATCACGCTCAGTACTTTCGGGCAGAACGTGCGGCTGAGCGATGCCGCCGAGATCAGCCTCCTGACCTGTTCACCCTCCGACGAGGAGGCCTACACGCTCTATGGCCACACCGCCATCCGGGTGCGTGACCCCCACCCTGCGAGCGACTCCATGCGCCCGATCGACTTCGTGTTTAACTACGGTCTCTTCGACTTCTCCAAGCCCCATTTTATCTATCGCTTCGCCCGCGGTGAGACGGATTATATGCTTGGCGGCAACGACTTTGAGCAGTTCCTGGCCGCCTACCGCGCCCGCGGCAGTGAGGTCTGTGAGCAGACGCTGGCCCTCGACTCCGCCGAGCGGCAACGCCTCCTGGATGCCCTCGTGGAGAACGCCCTGCCGGAGAATCGCACGTATCGCTACAACTTCTTCTTCGACAACTGTGCCACGCGCCCAGCCGCGATGATTGAGCGCGCCGTCAATGGATCAATCGCTTATGAGGAGCGGCGCGAGGTGGAGACGTTCCGCGACCTGATCAACGGCTGCACCCGTCGCCATCCCTGGCTCACTTTCGGCTGCGACCTCGTGGTGGGCGCTCCCGCCGATCGGCCAATGCACCTGCGCGAATCATTCTTCATCCCCGAGCGGCTGCGCGAGTCGTTCGACGGTGCATGGATCATCACGCCCGACGGGTCGAAGCGTCGCTTAGTCTCCTCCACCCGTCTGCTCTCGGAGCGTACCGCCCCGGAGATCGTGCCCGACTTTTTCACGCCGCTCGTGTGTAGCCTGCTGCTCTTCATCGTCGTGGCGCTGCTGACCCTCATCGAGGTGCGGCGCGAGGCCTCGTTCCGTTGGCTGGACTTCCTGCTCTTCTTCGTGGCAGGGCTGGCCGGCTGCGTTCTGGCCTTCTTGGCCTTCTTTTCGGTTCACCCCGCCATGTGGCCCAACGTGACGTTCCTCTGGCTCCATCCGCTCCATCTCATCGGCGCCGTCTGCATGGCCGTGAAGCGGTGTAAACGCCTGAGCTATGTGTATCATTTGCTTACATTCGCCGCGCTTTTGGCGGCAGGGGTTGGATACGTCATCGTCCCGCAGCATTTCAACGCCGCCTTTTTCCCCCTGATGCTGACCCTGCTCATGCGCTCGGGAAGATACTTGACAAGAAGAAAGAAAATCCGCTTTGAATAATAGATGAGGAAAATCCTGTCATCCCTGCTCACCCTATTGGCCGTCACGCAGATCCAGGCGCAACAACAGCGCGCGCCCAAGTTGGTCATCTTCATCACGGTCGATCAGTTGCGGGGCGATTACATCGAATATTTCCAACACACCTTCGGCGAGCGCGGCTTCAAGCGCCTGTTGGCTGAGGGTGCCGTCTGCCACAATGTCCGCTACGGCTTCGCCAATCTCAACCAAGCCTCCGCCTTCGCTACCCTCTTCACCGGCGCCTATCCGTCAGTTCACGGCATCACTGGCCTCAGGACCTACAGCTTCGAGACGGCCAAAGAGGTCTCCCAACTCTACGACGCCGATTACCTCGGCAACTTCACCCGCGATAATTATTCCCCCCGCAACCTGCTGGCCGCCACGATCGGCGACGAGCTGAAGATTGTCTCCGGCGGACGCAGCGAGGTCTACGCCATCGCCCCCGATGCCGAAGCCGCCATCCTCTCCGCTGGTCACGCAGCTAACGGCGCCTTCTGGATCGACAACTACAACGGACGTTGGGCCACCACGACGTATTATAAAGGTGTACCCTGGTACGTCGAGAAGTACAACAACGGCAACGAATCCTTGCCCGCCCGACTTGGCACGCGCGTCTGGCAACCTGCCCTCTCGGCTGACAAATACGACGCCCTGCCCTGCCTTTCGGGGTCGAATACCTTCCAGTACACCTTCAAGGCCAACACCGCCGGCTGCTACCCCGACCTCAAGACTTCGCCCTTCGGCAACGAGGAGGTCAGCCGCCTCTTCAACCAATTCCTCGAATACGGCGCCCTCGGCACCCGCCCCACGCCCGACTTCGTGGCGCTCACCTTTTACGCCGGCAACTACCGTGGCATTCGCTATTCCGGCAACACGCGCGAGATTCAAGACCTCTATCACCGCTTGGACAAAGAGTTAGAGCGACTCATCGATGCCGTCGAGAAGAAGGTCGGGCTGCAGCACGTGCTCTTCGTGCTTACTGGCACGGGCCACTTTACGAGCGAGGAGATCCGCCCCGAAGGCACACGATGGGTCGGCGGCGAGTTTCACCCCAAGCGTTGCATGGCGCTGCTGAACATGTACCTCATGGCCATCTACGGGCAGAAGAATTGGGTGCGCGAGTTCTACAACAATCAGGTCTACCTCAACCGCAAAGCCATCGAGGAAGCCAAGATCGACCTGGGCGAAATACAAGCACGAGCCGCCACTTTCCTGCAGGAGTTCAGCGGTGTGGAGCGCGTTACGACTGACATGACGCTGCGCTCCGGTGTGTGGAACGAGAACGTGATTGATCTCAGTCGTGGCACCTATCGCGGCCGTCGCGGCGACCTCATATTGGCGCTTAGCCCCGGCTGGACAGTCGTCAACGACGACAACGCGAAAGATCGCCCCAAGGTCGTCCGCAATCAGGCCGTACCCACGCCGGTCATCTTCTTCGGAAACGGTATTAAGCCGCAGCACATCTACCGCGAAGTCAAGGCCGTCGAGATCGCGCCGACTGTCACGCATGTCATGCGTATCCGATCGCCCAACGCGGGCGACGCCCTTCCGATACCGGAGATCCGGTAAGCGGAAGCACCCTCACAACTCAAAGCGAACAGTCCGCCACCCCCGAAAGGGTGGCACCTTTTTTGCCACACCGTGGCACTTTTCCCCCTCCCCCCAATACGTTTATACAAATAGTCAACACATCATACACTCATGGGATTTAATGAGATACTCACTAAGCTGTTCGGCAATAAGTCGCAGCGAGATTTGAAAGAAATAACCCCCTACGTCGACCGCGTGAAGGCCGCCTATCTGGCTATTCAGAAGCTGACCGACGACGAGCTGCGCACCAAGACGGCCGAGATCCGCCAACACATCCAGGACTACGTGGCCGAAGACAAAAAGCGCATCGCAGACCTTCGCCAAGGCATCGACGAGAAAGAGCTCGAAGAGCGTGAGGCCATCTGGGCCGAGGTCGACGAGATCGAGAAGAAGATCGCCGACCAATACGAGAAGGTACTCGATGAAGTACTGCCCGACGTCTTCGCCATCGTCAAGGACACCGCCCGCCGCTTCGTTGAGAAGGAAGAGATCACTGTCACCGCTACCGACTTCGACCGTGATCTGGCTACGCGCCATGACTTTGTCCGTATCGACGGCGACAAAGCCATCTACCAGAACCACTGGATGGCCGGTGGTAACGAGATCAAGTGGGACATGATCCACTACGACGTGCAACTCTTTGGCGGCGTCGTGCTCCATAAGGGCAAGATCGCAGAGATGGCCACAGGCGAGGGTAAGACACTTGTCGCCACGCTCCCCGTCTTTCTCAACGCCCTCACCGGTGAAGGGGTGCACGTGGTTACCGTCAACGACTACCTCTCCAAGCGTGACTCCGAATGGATGGGACCGCTCTACATGTTTCACGGACTCTCCGTGGACTGTATCGACAAGTACCAGCCCAATTCCGACGAGCGCCGCAAGGCTTACCTCTCGGACATCACCTTCGGAACGAACAACGAGTTCGGCTTCGACTACCTGCGCGACAACATGGCCATCAGCCCGCAAGACCTCGTGCAGCGTAAGCATAACTACGCCATCGTCGACGAGGTCGACTCCGTGTTGATCGACGACGCTCGTACGCCGCTGATCATCTCCGGTCCCGTGCCCAAAGGCGAGGAACAACTCTTCGACGAGTATCGCTCGAAGGTGGAGACCGTGGTCAATGCGCAGAAGAACCTTTGCACCAAGCTCCTCACCGAGGCCAAGCAGAAGATGAAGAGCGACGACAAGAAGGTGCAGGAGGAAGGCTCCCTGCTCCTCTTCCGTTCTTTCAAGGGACTCCCCAAGAACAAAGCCCTCATCAAGTTCCTCAGCGAGCCGGGCATCAAGACGAGCATGCTCAAGACCGAGGAGTTCTACATGCAGGACAACATGCGCAACATGCACATCGTGACCGACGAGCTCTATTTCGTGATCGACGAGAAGAACAACAGCATCGAGCTTACCGACAAAGGTCTCGACCTGCTGACGGGCAACATGGAGGACCCGCAATTCTTTGTCCTGCCTGACATCGCTTCCGAGCTTTCCCAGATCAGCAACCTGCCCGGCAGCGACGCTGAACGTCAAGCGAAGAAGGACGCGCTGCTCACGAACTACTCCGTCAAGAGCGAGCGTGTGCATACCATCAACCAGCTGCTGAAGGCCTATACCCTCTTCGAGAAAGACGACCAATACGTCGTGATCGACGGACAGGTGAAGATCGTCGACGAGCAGACGGGCCGTATCATGGAGGGCCGCCGCTATTCCGACGGGCTCCATCAAGCCATCGAGGCCAAGGAACGCGTCAAGGTGGAAGCCGCCACGCAGACCTTCGCCACGATCACACTCCAGAACTACTTCCGAATGTACCACAAGCTCTCCGGTATGACCGGTACGGCCGAGACGGAGGCCGGCGAGCTTTGGAACATCTACAAGCTCGACGTGGTCGTGATCCCCACCAACAAGCCCGTCATTCGTAAGGACATGAACGACCGGATCTACAAGACGAAGCGCGAGAAGTACAACGCCGTCATCGACGAGATCGTCCGTACGCGCAACGAGGGGCGGCCCTCGCTCGTGGGTACGACTTCGGTCGAGATCTCCGAGCTGCTCAGCCGCATGCTCAGCATCCGCAAGATCCCGCACAGCGTACTCAACGCTAAGCTCCACCGCCGTGAGGCCGACATCGTCGCCCAAGCCGGACAGAGCGCGATGGGCACCACGACCATCACCGACCCTGACGGCACGGAGCGCACCGAAGAACGCATGCTCGGCACCGTCACCATCGCCACGAACATGGCCGGTCGAGGAACCGACATCAAGCTCTCTCCCGACGTGCGTAACGCCGGCGGATTGGCCATCATCGGCACCGAGCGCCACGAGAGTCGCCGCGTCGATCGCCAGCTCCGCGGACGTGCAGGCCGCCAGGGCGACCCCGGTTCGTCGGTCTTCTTCATCTCGCTTGAGGATAACCTCATGCGCCTCTTCGCCTCTGAGCGCGTGGCCAAAGCGATGGACATGTTCGGCCACAAAGAGGGCGATGTGCTCGAGGCGGGCATGCTCAACAAGTCTGTCGAGCGCGCCCAGAAGAAAGTGGAGGAAAACAACTTCGGCATCCGTAAGCGCCTCTTGGAGTACGACGACGTGATGAACTCCCAGCGTAACGTCATCTACACCCGCCGCCGCCACGCCCTCATGGGCGAGCGCATCGGGCTGGACGTGATGAACACGCTCTACGACGCCACCGTGGCCCTCGTCGAGCAGGCGCGCGATGGCGGCGACTTCGACGGCTTCAAGCTGGAGCTCTTCCGCACCTTCGCCCTCGAGTGTCCCGTCACGGAGGACACCTTCCGCGAGGCCAAGACCGACGCCCTCACCGACCAAGTCTTCAAGGCCGTCATGGAGCAATACAAGCGCCGCATGGAACGCATGGCACAGGTGGCCGACCCCGTCATCCGCCAGGTCTATGAGAACCAAGGCGCCATGTACGAGAATATTATGATCCCCGTGACCGACGGCAAGCGCATGTATAACGTCTCGTGCAACCTCAAGGAGGCTTACGACACCCATTCGCGCGCCATCGTCAAGGCCTTCCAAAAGGCTGTCACGCTGCTCACCATCGACGAGGCGTGGAAGGAACACCTCCGCGACATGGACGACCTCCGCCAGTCCGTTCAGAACGCCAGCTACGAGAACAAAGACCCGCTGCTGATCTACAAACTCGAGGCTTACAACCTCTTCAAGACGATGGTCGAGACGATGAACCGCAAGACGGTCGCCATCCTCATGCGTGGCCAGATCCCCGTCCAAGAGGCGCCCGACGAGGAGCGTCAGGCCGCCCCTGAAGTGCGTCAGGCCGTCCCCGAGCGCCGCACCGACATGAGCCGTTATCGCACCGAGAAGGACGACGCCGATGCGGCTCCGCGCAGCGCCGACTCGGAGGGCACACAGCCGCAGCCGCCTACAGGCCCCGCACCGCGTCAGCCGCAGGAGCCCGTCCGGGTGGAGAAGAAAGTGGGCCGTAACGACCCCTGCCCCTGCGGCAGCGGCAAGAAGTACAAGAACTGTCACGGCCGCGGACTCTGATCGGTAAACCGAAAAGAGCCGAAAATGAAAGATGCCGGGTACACGCTGCGAGAGGCGTGTATCCGGCATTGTCATAAGTAAGAAGGAGATCCCCCGGGGTGGCCCCCGAGGGGTCTGCCCCTCTTACTTCAGGTTCGTACGGTAGAAATCCGCAATGCGATCGAAGGGGATCTTGTCCGTTTGGTCGTAGAGATCCGTGTGCGTAGCGCCGGGGACGATCAGCAGCTGCTTATTGTCGCCCTTGAGGCGACGGTAGATGTCTTCGCCCATGTAACGGCTATGCGCCTTCTCGCCGTGGACGATGAGGACTGGCGCGCGGAGGTCTTCGGGGTGCGAGAGGATGGCGTTGTTCATCCAGCCCGTCATGGCCTGTTGCATCCACCCGAGGTTGGAGTTGACCGAGCGGGGATGATAGCCGCGCGGAGCCTTGTAGTACTCCGAATACTGGCGGACGAAGGCCGGCTCTTTGCCCGTGAGCTGGTCGACAGGGATGGTCGTGAAGGCGTGTTTTGTGAGGCCAGCGGCGTACTCGCTGGTGCGGAGGTCTGCGATCTCCTGCTTGGCGCGATAGCGGTCGTCGGCCGTGCCGCTGTCGTTGTAGCCCCAGGCGCCGATGCGTGGCATGTCGTACATGGTGCTCGCCACGACGGCTTTGATGCGCGGATCGTTAGCGGCGGCATTGAGCGCGATACAGCCCCAGCCGCAGATGCCGAGGATGCCGACGCGTGCAGGGTCGACGCCGTCGAGGTTGCAGAGGTAGTCGACGGAGGCTTGGAAGTCTTCCGTGTTGATATCGAGCGAGAAGACGTCGCGTGGATGGCCGCTACTCTCACCCGTAAAGGAGGGGTCGAAGGCCAGCGTGATGAAGCCGCGCTCGGCGAGTGTCTGTGCGTAAAGTCCGCTGGACTGCTCCTTGACGCCGCCGAAAAGTCCGCAGACGGCGATGGCGGGCAGCTTGCCCGTAGCGCCCTTCGGCATGTAGAGATCGGCAGCCAAGGTGAAGCCAAAATGGTTGTGGAAGGTCACCTTGCGGTGCTCCACACGGTCGCTTTGGGGGAACACTTTGTCCCATTCTGAAGTCAGTGACAAAGCCTCATCGAGAGGAGAACTTGCCGTTTTGTTTGTGTTCATTGTGTCTTGTGCTTGAAGAGTGAATGATGAGGCGCCTGCAAAGAGGTGCAGGCGGCCAGGGGATGAATGTATTTTCTCATTTGAAATATGGGGAATGAGGTTTCGGGTGAAAAAAAGAACGTCGGACACAGGTGGGGAGGGGGCGGGCACCAGTATCCGACTATTCTTAGTCAGCCATAGCCTTATTCCTCCGGCAGCGTGATATCAGGATTGCCGTCGTCCGGCTTCTTCGGATCCTTCGGCTTCTCGTCCGGCTTCTTCGGCTGCTCCGGTTGCTTCGGGTCGGGCGTAGGCTTGGGATCCTTCGGCTGCTTAGGTCCCTTCGGTTCCTTGGGCTGCTTGGGTTCCTTCGGCTTCTTATCCCCGGCTGCCTTACGCTGGGCGAGGCTCTGGCGATAAACGGTTTCGATGCGGTCGGTTTGCTTGTTCATCGCTTCGGCCACTTGGGCAATAACGTTCGGGTCGACCGGCGCTTTGCCATAAACGTAATTCCATTGCAGCACCAAAATCACGCGTTCATAGAGTGCATCCGTCTCAGGGCGCACCTTGCCAGAGGGCGGCAGGTGGGTCTTTTCCACTTCTGTCTCGCGGCGCTCTTTATAGATCTTGCGGAACTCCGTGTTGACGGCCTCCAGCTTGGTGACCACCGGATCCAGCCCCAGCTTGGTGACGTCGGCCGTGTATTTGGCGTCCTTGAGGTCGGCCAAGAATCCTAAGATGTCAGCCGTTTCGCGGTCGAACGATTCCTTTTGAATGCCAGCGTAGCGGCGGGTCATAACGGAGAGGCGCTTGGCCGCGGCCACCATGTCGGCGTCGCTCAGCAGCAGGGCGTTGCGCACCGAGGCGATGATGAACAGCACCAGCCGGTCGCGCTCCTCGTCCTTCTCCATCATTAACGCCGTATTGGCGTCGGCCTGTGCGTCTCGATTATTCGAGATTTCGGTGTCGATGTTGCCGCGCCATTCCGGCATCACGTCGTCGGGCATACCGAGCTTCGTCGGGTCCACGGCGTGCACGATGTCGTACGTCTCGCTGTGAAATTGTACATGCAGGGGATTGTCATACTTTCTCAGCCCCGGCTTGTTGATTACTACGGTCTTTTTCATTGGACCTCCTTTGTTAAATGATTAAACGTGTTGATTGTTTGCTCCATCAGTTGCGGCATGGCCTCTTCCTTAGTCGGGAAATGCCCCCTCCCGAAGGTTGGCCCCATTTCCTTAGTCGGGAAATGACCTCTCCCGAAGGTTGGCCCCATTTCCTTAGTCGGGAAATGGCCTCTCCCGAAGGTTGGCCCCATTTCCTTAGTCGGGAAATGCCCCATTCCGCGGCAGCGGCGACAAATGTAGAACGATTCGGCTGCCCCCACACCCGCCCCGGGTCGCCTGATCATTCATCCCTGCGGGATGCCTGGGGGGCGTATGCGATACGCCCCTACATGTACCCGGCAAACTTGGCAGGCATCCCTGATGCCCCCGGCCAAACTTCGCAGCCCCCGCCTCCGCCCGCCTTGGAGTGCGTAAACCGCGGACTTACCTTTGCCCCGGTCAAAAAAGGAACGGAGGACGGCGTGATGCACGACTACTTCTCACTCCTTCTAACTACATTGTACAACATATACTACCTCTATAAATGATGATCGAACAACAACTCTCGGCGGCCGTACGGGCTGCCATCGAGGCGCTCTACAACCACACCGTGGCGCCCGAACAAACCGCGCTGCAAAAGACGAAGAAGGAGTTTGAGGGCCACCTCACCCTTGTCGTCTTCCCCTTCCTGCGCATATCCCGGAAGTCGCCCGAAGAGACGGCCCGCGAGATCGGCCAATACCTCCGCGAGCACGAGCCCGCCGTAGCCGACTTCAACGTGATCAAAGGTTTCCTCAACCTCACCATCGCCGGCAGCCGCTGGGTCGAGGCACTCGGCGCGATCCATGCCGACGACGCCTTCGGCACACGGCCCATCACGGCGGAGTCGCCCCTCGTCATGGTCGAATACTCGTCGCCGAACACCAACAAGCCCCTCCACCTCGGCCACGTGCGCAACAACCTGCTCGGATATAGCCTCTCTCGCATCCTCGAGGCCAACGGCAATCGGGTGGTCAAGACGAACATCGTCAACGATCGCGGCATCCACATCTGCAAGTCCATGCTGGCGTGGAAGAAGTGGGGCGAGGGCGCCACGCCGGAGTCGACCGGCAAGAAGGGCGACCACCTCGTGGGCGACTTCTACGTGCTCTTCGACAAGCATTACCGCGAGGAGCTGCGCACGCTCGAGGCCACGGGGCTGACCCGTGAGGAGGCCGAAGCCCAGTCGCCACTCATGGCCGAGGCGCGTGAGATGCTGCGCCGTTGGGAGGCCGGCGACGAGGAGGTGCGCGCCCTTTGGGCCACGATGAATAGCTGGGTCTACGCCGGCTTTGACGAGACGTATCGCCGGCTTGGCGTCAGCTTCGACAAGATCTATTACGAGTCGCAGACCTACCTCGAGGGGCGCGACAAAGTGCTCGAGGGCCTCTCGCGCGGCCTCTTCTACCGTCGCCCCGACGGCTCTGTTTGGGCCGACCTCACCGCCGACGGCCTCGACGAGAAGCTCCTCCTGCGCGCCGATGGCACGTCGGTCTACATGACCCAAGACATCGGTACCGCCAAGCTCCGCTACGACGATTACCCGATCGACCGCATGATCTACGTCGTCGGCAACGAGCAGAACTACCACTTCCAAGTCCTCTCCCTGCTGCTCGACAAGCTCGGGTTCGCCTTCGGCCGCGGCCTGATCCACTTCTCCTACGGCATGGTGGAGCTGCCCGAGGGCAAGATGAAAAGCCGCGAGGGCACCGTCGTCGATGCGGACGACCTGATGGACGAGATGATCGCCACAGCGCGCGACATCTCCAACGAGCTGGGCAAGCTCGACGGCCTCAGCCGCGAAGAGGCGGACGACATCATCCGCATCATCGGCCTCGGCTCGTTGAAGTACTTCATCCTGAAGGTCGACCCGCGGAAGAACATGACCTTCAACCCCAAGGAGTCGATCGACTTCAATGGCAACACCGGCTCGTTCATTCAGTACACCTACGCGCGCATCCGCTCCGTCTTGCGTAAGGCCGCCGAGCAAGGGCTCACCGTCCCCGCCACGCTGCCCACGGATACGCCGATCAACGCCAAGGAGCAATCGCTTGTGCAGTCGCTGGCCGACTTTTCCGACGTGGTGCGTGAGGCGGGCGAGACGTACAGCCCGGCCTGCATCGCCAACTATACGTACGATCTGGTGCGGGAGTTCAACCAGTTCTATCACGATTACTCGATCCTCGGCGAGGCCGACGAACGCGTGCGGACGCTGCGCCTGACGCTGTCGGCTGAGACGGCGAAGGTGATCCTCACCGCCATGTCGCTCCTCGGAATCGAAATGCCCGAACGGATGTAAGCCATGAAGCTCATCACCATCCTCGGGGCACGTCCCCAGTTCATCAAAGCCGCGACCGTCAGCCGCGCCCTCATCGAGTATAACCGCAGCGTCACCGATCCGGCCCAGCGTATCGACGAAAAGATCCTGCACACCGGCCAGCATTACGACGCGAACATGAGCGACGTCTTCTTTCGTGCGCTCGAGATTCCACAACCCGCATGGAACCTGCACTGCGGCGGCATCGGCAGTCACGCCGAGGCCACGGCGCGCATGATGACGGGCATCGAGCGCGTGCTCCTCGACGAGCGCCCCGACCGCGTCCTTGTCTATGGCGACACCGACTCCACACTCGCTGGCGCACTGACGGCCGCCAAGCTGCATATCCCCGTGGCGCACGTCGAGGCCGGTCTGCGCAGCTTCAACCGACGCATGCCCGAGGAGATCAATCGCGTGCTCACGGACCACTTGGCCGACCGCCTCTTCTGCCCCACGCGCGCGGCCGTCGAGCACCTCCGCCGCGAGGGCATCACCGATGGCGTCATGCACACGGGCGATGTGATGTATGACGCCGCCCTCATCTTCGGGAGCCTCGCCGCCCGTCGCTCGACTGTCATCGAATCGCTTGGCCTCACGCCGAAAGCGTTCTATCTCACCACCGTCCACCGCGCCGAGAATACGGACGACGTCACGCGCCTCACGGCCATCGTCCATGCCCTCATCGAGGCCTCCACGCCCACGTGCCCCGTCGTTTGGCCGTTGCATCCCCGCACACGGTCGCGCCTCGAAGCCTACGGGTTGCTTGCCCCCTTGAGCGACGCGGTACGCCTGACGGAGCCGGTCGATTACTGGGACATGGTGCGGTTGGAACAGTCCGCAGCCGCCATCCTCACCGACTCGGGCGGGATCCAGAAGGAAGCCTATTTCCACCGCACGCCCTGCGTCACGTTTCGCGACGACACCGAGTGGTTAGAAACGATCGAGGCCGGTTGGAACATCCTCACCGGCAGCGACACCGACCGCATCCTCCACGCCCTACGCAATCCATCGCCCACACGCCACGAGATCGCCGACTTTGGCGACGGCCA
>ERZ773087.1670-NODE-1670-length-13356-cov-4.612510_pt1 | contig 13356 bp, 12 predicted proteins | sample MGYA00511375_ERZ773087 | MGnify/ENA primary metagenome ERZ773087 (study PRJEB29015, sample SAMEA2737995) | human oral metagenome | biome: human oral; feature: human-associated habitat; material: dental | place: China | collected 2063 ...
GGGCTGTAGATTTGATATACACGTTGGCAGTGCGGCACTTCTTGAAAATATGGATATCGCAAAGAAATTCTTTAAAGAAGTAAGACCGGCACACTTTGACTATAAGTTTATAAATTCAGTACCTAGAGATTATGTAGTTACGACTTATATTGGAGTTAATGAATTTATACATAAGAAGATGAAGTTTGAGGTAATAAAATGAAGTTTTATTTAACAGAAGCAGGCAGTAAGAAGCTATCTGAAGTAGTTGCAGGAAGCGTAATGACAATTACAAAAGCTGTTGCTTCAGATATAGTAAGCAATGAGCCTAAAAAGCTTGCAGAGTTACCCGGGAAAAAACAAAGCATTCAGATAAATAGTGTAAACATAGATAACGGCATTGCTGTATTGAAATTAACTCTTTCAAATTTGGAAGTTAATCAAGAGTATCAGTTAAAACAGATAGGAATTTATGCAAGTTTCGGTACTGAAGAAATACTTTTTATAGTGGGACAGGACAAGGCAGGTGAAAGGGTACCTGCTATATCAGATAGAGAAATTGAGTACGATTATCAAATAAGTTTTGCTTTTGATACAGCATCTGAAATAAAAATTTCAGTGTCAGCAAATGACTTTATCAAAAAAGTTGATGCATTAAATTTGTTAAATTCAAAAGTTGATAAAACGGATTATACAAATAAAATTGCTGATATGAAAAGGGTGATAGTATTAAATGTGCCTGTTGATAGGTGGAACGGTAGTGGTCCTTGGGTACAAGTAGTACAAGTTCCTAATATTAAAGAGGGTGATACACCAATCATTGGATTGTATATTAGCGAAACTGAAACTAGAGCAGATGTAATTAAAGCACAAGAAAAAGCATTTGGATGTTTAAATAAAGCCATTATTAGTAATGGAGAAGTAAAACTTATATGTTATGGAAAGAAGCCTAAAGAGGCTTTTTTTGTTGCAATTAAGGGAGAGTAAAAATGAGTCAAGCAATTATCTTAAAAGGGGGAGCAGGAGGTGTTGGATCTGATGATGTGACAGCATCTAAAAATCAAGTACTGAAAGGATATAAGACAGTCACTAGAGATAGTGATGATGAGATAATTGAAGGTACTATTGTAAATCGCGGCAATATAGTAGACACGGTGAGTTTTGAAAACGCACACTGGGACTCAAAGTACCTAGCACGCATGGAGCAAGGATACTATAGTCAAAATGGGATATATAAACCGTGCGTAGCTATACCATACTCTGTTTTAGCAAATGTTACAGGAGTAGACGCTAGCAAAATGTTGGACACACTCACAGTGGCAGGTAAGCAAGGGCAGATAAAATCTATTAACACGCAGGATAATAATTACCGAATCAACAAATCTACTGCATTTGGTATTGATTACTGGACAGAACCAAATAATCCTACATTTTACATAGACCTACCTCATGGTAGTGCTTATTACAATAGAAATGATGGACATCCGCATGTCTGCATAGATGCGAATGTACTAGGCAATGCCACCGCAGATAAAGTTGTAGCAGGCAGTACTTTCACCAGTAAAAATGGTGTGGCAGTACAAGGGCAAATAGCTGATAGAGGAGAAGGTGGTGTTGTAAGCTTTGCACAAGGCAGAGAGGACTGGGCAAGTAGAATATGGGTTACATTTAAGAATGGATGGTATCACCGAGCCCCTCATCCTCAAGGGCACGAGTCTTATGTATACATAACTTATGAACAATTAAAGAATTTATTTGGAATTGATGCATCTAAGATGCTACAAGGATATGATATAGCAGGTGTACAAGGCGCAATACCGAGTTGGATTTGCAACTCGGGAGACGTTTTAACTGCATATAACGATGCAGGCTTTGTGTGGGATGATGCTTATTCAGGAAGAGGCCGAGGCATCATCGTTGGCATAAAAAATGGCTCTTGCATTAAGAATGCAAATTGGGTGTTCTTGCCAAGCCCCAATTTACAGCCATGGAATATAAGGCAAAATGTCAATGTTAATGGTGTTATAGGTACGATGGTCGATTACGGAGCAGGTGGCCAGGCTTTTAGGGCAGCCACCTTTGACGGTAGATTGCTGACAGGGGTGGCGAATAAAGGTTTTGTTCTTAGGGGAATTGGAAGATATCTTAATTTAAAAAATGTCAGTCATGGATATCAAGGTATAGTTGATGGTGGGTTGAAATTTATAAATGGTAGCGCTGATAATACACGTTTTAAATCCCCGCCAGATATAGGGTGCGTGTTTTCAAAATCTGTAAATCTAACGCCTTTTAGATTTATAAAGTTTGGTTTTAAAGTTTTTATATTTAGAGGAGATGGTACAAATTCTCAACCTGCTAGCATAGAATTAGAGGTAGGTGCTACACCGATTAGTAATGCAGGTGGAGAGTCTTACCGTGATGCAAGTAATACAATAGTTAGAGATATTGGAGGTAGGTCAAAGTATGTTGCATACACAATGACATCAACAAAAACAGATGCAGGAAATCAAAGTGATATGTCTCAAAAATATTTGACATTAGATGTATCGGCAAGCCAAGGACATCACTTTATATACGTTATGCTAGGGAACATTATACATGAGTATACACGAGGAAGTGTATACGCAGTTGTTGTAGTTAATAATATAGAATTTATAAACTAGGAGAATTAAATGAGTAGATTGATTTTAAAGGATAAGACAGAGATAGAGCTATTGACATATTACGGCGACACTTTTGTAACAGTTATTAACACTTTTGCAAGGCTTGATGAACTAAAAGACAAGCTGACTGATGCAAATACTGTAATCATGACAGTACAGGATGATACAGGGGAGCAGACTATAACAAGTCTTAAATTGCAAGGAATCACAATCAACTTTATCAAGGATGAGATGGGAGCCATTACACAGATACAAGCCTTGCTAATGTTCAGGGCAATGGATAGAGTGGAGCATGTAGAGTCTATCTTAACAGGTCGTATAGACGCTTTATCAAATATGGTAGCAGAGTTTATGATAGCAGAGCTTAAGGAAAGCGAGGAAGGAGAAGGCAATGAGTAGCAAAAGAAAGCTGAAAGTATATGTGAGATTTTTTGCATCGAGGATTAAATACGGCCTTATGACACTTGATGAAGTGCCAGAGAGCTACAGAGCAGCAGTCGAAAATTTTATGAAAACAGATGAATACTATTTAATGTAGTTTTAAAAGAGCGTTTAACTGGATTTAAAAGTCCATTAAACGCTCTTTTTATTTGAGTATAGAATGAGATACTTTTAGAATAAATATGTTGATTGGCACATGTGTAAAGAAGAAATATACATAAACATGAATATCTCATTTTTAGTTTCCAAATTTCTCATTTTTGTTTGCGGCATACAATGAATCAGGTGATTTAGAAAAAAATATATCAAATTGTATTTCTGATTTAAATGAGTATATATGTGATGAGTCTAAAAAACATAGTAACACAAGAGGTATGGGAGCAACATTATGCGGAGTTGTGACATACTTAGATGATAGCTATTGCTTCAACGCCGGAGACAGCAGATTATATATGTATAAAGACAAAAACCTTAAACAGGTTAGTGTAGATAATACACATGGACAGAGGATTTTGGACTTGGAACTTCTTACGAGAGAAGAGGTAGATAAATTATCTAATCGAAAGGCTATGTATAAATATATTGGTAGAGAGACAAAGTTGATTCCTGATATATATAAACTTGGAAATATAGAAAAGGATACGATATTGTTATTGTGTTCAGACGGTTTTTCAGATGCTTTAGAGCCGGATGAGATACAAGATATTCTGTCAAAGGAATATATAAGTATAGAGGACAAATCAAAATTTTTAGTTGAGGTTGCGTTGGATAAAAATCCAAGTTACGGAGACAATATTACTCTATTGATTTTAGAATATTGAGGAGTATAGATGATGATAGGAGATAAAATATTAGGCTATACTGTTGATGAAAAAATAGGTTCCGGAGGCTTTGGAACTGTATATAAGGTTTCAAAAACCAATGTATCCGGAACATATATAAGAGCATTAAAACATATTACCTTACCGAGTCAAAAACAGTATGTTGATGTTTTGAATTCAATGGGTGGTAACTTCGCTAAAGCAGATGAATATTTTGCAGCAGCATTAAAAGAGATTGTAAATGAAATTAGAATTATAAGTACACTCTCTGAGACCGGGACTAAAAATATAGTGAAGTATTATGAAAATGATATTAAAGAATCAGGGAGTCCTAAAAGGTATGATATATATATTTTGATGGAATATCTAACTCCATTTACAAAGTACTTATATGAAAATGAGTTTAAGGTCAAAGACGTTTGCAAATTAGGAGAGGATATTTTAAATGCCCTTATTATATGTCATGGGAAAAGTATAATCCACAGAGATATAAAAGACGATAATATATTTGTTTCAAATGAGGGAGATTATAAGCTTGGAGATTTTGGGGTTTCAAAGAAATTAAATGATAAGTCGAAGGCTGAATCAATAAAAGGAACTCCTAACTTTATTGCACCGGAAGTGTATATCGGCAGGGAGAAGTATGATGACACAGTTGATGTATATTCACTCGGAATAGTTTTATATAAGTTATTAAATAAGTCAAGAGTACCTTTTTTGCCTGATTTTCCAAAGTCATACAACAGTAATGATGAAGATATAGCGTTTGATAGAAGAATGAAGGGTGAAGTTCCACCACTTCCATATGATGCAAATAATATTTTAGGCAGTACAATAATTAAGGCTATTTGTAAACGTGATGAAAGATATAATTCTGCAGTAGAGTTTTTAAATGCTTTAAAGAGTGCTATGACACAACTTTCAGACGAAGAGCTAAATATTGTGGTAAATCAAGTTATAGAGGTTCCTCATTCAAGTGATAATACATTAGGTGAAATTACATCACCATACAATAAGTCCGGCAATACAGGTGAAACTATTGGAAGTGGATTTTCAACTTCAGGAAATATAGATGTAGATAATAGTCAAGATAAAAATTTATTTGCAAGCCAAAGCGACTTATATAGGCGATTAGATAATCAAAACCGAGATATAGCGAGAGATGATTTGCAAAATAATTTTGATTATGAGAATAGTTCAAGAAGTAACAGCACAAATTCTGTACGAAATCAAAATAGAGATGATTTTCAGAATTTACAAAGCTTGAGACAAAATACTATAAGAAATGTTCAAAATGATGATATAGACAGTGTTCAGGTCTTCGAAAGAAATGATTTTAATTGGATCAATTATGCACTACCTGTAGTAACATTTCTAGCGTTTATAATAGTCTATGCTTTGGTGTTGCCCGGTCTTTATGGAAAAGGTATTGGTCTGGGGAGAATATTTTTTAATAACCCCGATGCAATTTTAGATAATTTGCAGGATGAAGGTAAAGTATTTGGAACAGTATACGGGCTTTGGGCTATAAAAGTATTATTATATATTTTATTTGCATTATTTGTAGCATCTTTATTTAAATTAGGACATTCTTTGCAGAATAAGAAACCTGTTTATAATACAAATGCAATTGTGTATGATAAGTCACCATATTTGAAGGCTGTAGAGATATATGAGACTGCAAAAGGTAGCAATATAGCAGAAGCTTCTGTTGCTATAAAGTCAATTAGAAATGTTATGGAAAGATTAAGAAACGAAAGTGACTTTGGAATTGGAAATAATGCATTGATTAGCTGTGAGACAGAGATTGCAAATTACTTAGCCGATATAGAAAAAAATGTTGACTTACTGCATGATGAAAAGGGGGTTAAAGCGGCAGCAGATAAAATTGAAAAGGATTGCAAAAATATTCAAAATAAACTCAGACTTAGGATTGAGATGAAGAAAAAATAGGAGAAGATAATGGCGAGTGAGATAGTAGATTTAGAGTGTCCGGGATGTGCTGCAACTATATCAATAAATACAAGGTTCTGTCCATATTGTCAAAGACCGATAGTAATAAAGACAATAAATAATATTGCCGGACTTTCACAAATGGATATTAATAAGCAGGTAAACAGCTATAGAAAGGCTATGGCAAAAAGTCCGGATAATGCAGAAATGAATTTATCAATTGCATTCTGCTATATGAGATTGAAACTGTATGACAAAGCTATTTCTTGTTTTGAAAAAGCACTGATAGATAATTTTGATAATGCAGATGCATATTATTATGCAGCAATTTCTTTGTTAAAAGGAAAAAGAGCATTTTTAGCATCAAGAGAAACAATTAATAAAATAATTGAATATATTGATGCTGCGAATATGATTGAGCCAAAAGGTATTTTTTATTACTTTTTAGCATATATTAAGTGTGATTATTTTGAAAGAAAGTGCTTGAACTCAAGTCCCTCATATAGAGAGTGTATAAGTAATGCTGTAAATATCGGATTATCGAATGCTGATGTAATAGATATGTATAATTTGCTGGGAGTTGAAAGACCGGCACAAATATAAAGTTGTATGGAGGAAATAAATATATGAAATGTCCTAAATGTGGTGCAGAGATTATTAATGGGGATAAGTTCTGCATGAATTGCGGTACTCCGGTTGATAATATGACAATTAGTAATGCTAATAGTCAGTATACCGGAAACAGTTCTACAGGTATGTACAATGACAGTAATACTAATTTGAATGATACAATGAGTAGTGATGCATACACACCTAATTCAAATAATTATATTCAGAACAACTACAGTAATGATAATATGATTGGACCGGAAAACAAGGTGGATGTAGCAGTGAGAAGGTATTTCTTTGGTTACAAAGATATCATACCTTTATCAATAATAGCTTTCTGTCTTGGACCGGTTACATGTGGTGTAGGATTTGTTGTAGGTACTATAGGTTTAATCTTTGCGATTGTACTAAGTTTGTATACCTTTTTGTTAGGTGGTGGTGCTGATAAAGTGGACCAAGCCAGTAGTAAAGCAGTAAATGTATTGAAACAAAGGGCAATAAAAAGTTTCAATGTAGATTTATCACAAATCAGTGAAATAGAGCCTATAACAGTTGTAGGCATTGGAAATAGCCCTGATAACATATATTTTGGTGCAGATAGAAGAATAAGAATATTCAGATGGTTAGGAAATTTTATATCTAAATTGATGCTTATTCGTTCTATTGATCCAATGGAGGGGTTAAGGTTTGGAAGCGATAGAGTAGTAAGATATTTACTTGTACAAGTTACAGTATATGCATTTACAGATACTAGATTGCTTACTTATACCGGAAATATGGATATAGCTACAGGTGTAATATATGATGAGAGTGTAACAGATACATTCTATTCAGATATAAACAGCTTGACATTCAATGATGTACTTAGGAGAACAAAAACAGGAATTTTTAGAAAAGAATATTATGTTTCAAAGTATATTAATCTTGATGTATGTGGAATTACAAAGGTAGCATGTTTTGATTCAAGATTTGCCTCAAACGGTCTTGCAAGTGCAACCAATAGCTTAGAAGGAATGAAGAGCTATATAAGAGATAAGAAAAGCTGATTTTCCGGGGAGGAGGTTATAGGTGTTCTGTCGAAAATGTGGAAGTGAAAATTTAGATGGAGCTAAATTTTGCCGTAAGTGTGGAGCTACACTATACGTGGATAGAGGTACACATATTGATAATGCTGTAAACACAATTCCGGGACCGGATTTAACGGGTAATACAGGCAGTTCAAATAGTAATATATTAAGGATAGCCGGATTTGCTGCAGTTTTATTTGTTCTTATAGTTGGTGTTATATATTATAGTTCATCAAGATCTGATGTAATAGATTTAGATAAATATGTTGAGGTTAAAGTAAGTGGTTACAATGGCGATGGGGATGCAAGTCTCTACATTGATTGGGAAAAACTTAGGGGTGAGCATAATATAAAGTTTACAAAAAAAGGTAAAGAACAGTTTGGTTCATACATGACTCCTGTAGATGTTTTAGAGGGAAATATTTCAGATCCTGTATTGGAAGAATCAAGCGGACTTAGCAATGGTGATACTGTGGATTACACATGGTCCATTGGTGAAGATGCTTTTTCTGCAAGTGAGGATGAAATTAAAGAATATATAAAGTGTGAGCTTGAGTTTAAAAGTGGAAGTGTAGAGATTTCAGGATTAGATGAGATTAGTACCTTTGATGCATTTGATGATGTAAGTGTAACAGTACATGGAAATCCACCGAACAATTGGGCTGAAGTGGAATATAACGGTGATTATTTTAGCAGTTATGATTTTAATGTTAGTCCGAAGTACAATTTAAAAGATGGTGATACTATCACAGTCACATTGGATGATAGTGCTATAAAGAAGTGTACGTCTAAGTATGGGAAAAAACCATCTGAAAATAGTAAGAATTTTACAGTAAGTGGAGTTAATGATAATACAAGTAGTCAAAATACCGGTTCACAAAGTGGATATTTATGTCAGTACAGCTCTGAGAGATTAATGACAAGAGATGAAATAGTGTCATATAAGAATACAGATTACTCATCGTATAATTTTCCGGGAGGAAGATCTATTATTCAAATGCTTATAAATGAGATATTTGCGAGACATGGTTATAACTTTGAAGATGCAGATTTAGCTAATTATTTTTACAATAACAGTTTGTATAGTAATGTTGTAATCAGACATGACCTGGATATGGATGGTGTTTTCAAAACAATGTCAAGTACAGAACAGGATAATTTACGATTGCTGATGGAGTATAGGTAGGATATAAATATAGAAAGAAGTTACAGATATATTTTATACATATATAATACGGTTACAATCAGAGGATTTTTAAATAATGAACCATTCAGGGGGCTTACGCCCCCTTATTTTTAATTATACTTATAGAATCCTTCCCCTGCATTCACTCCGGTTTTGCCTTTGGCAATATACTTTTCAAGGATTGCTTTTACCTTGCCCTGTACTGTAGTCGGGTCTTTTGAGAGCGGATTGTTTGATACGATATTAAGGGCTGTGTTCAGGCCTACAATATCAAGGATTTGGAACGGACCGTATGGTGAGCCTGTACCGAGTCTCCATGTGAGGTCGATGGTAGCAGGGTCTGCCACCTCATTTGCAAGCAACATCTGACCTGCATTAAGGAAAGGTATAAGCATTGAATTCAGTATATATCCCGGCTGTTCCTTCTTAAGACGAAGCGGAATCATCTTGATATCTGAAGCAAACTTGGCTACAGCCTCATAAGCATCCTTTGATGTGGTACTGTGTCCCATGATTTCGGCAGTATTGCTGATCCAGATATTGTTTGCAAAGTGAATGGCAAGATACTGTTGCGGCCTGCTCAGATATTCACGGAATTGACTTGGAACCATACTTGAAGAGTTGGTTGCAACTATAGTCTTTGCTTCAAGATGTGGATCAAGAGACTTATAGAATGCAACCTTGGCTTCAGGATTTTCAGCCATACTCTCGATTATAAGGTCGGTATCCTTACAAGCTTCTTCAAGGCTTGTAGTAAGTTTTATCTCATTATAAGCCTTATCGACAGCTTCCAAAAGTTTGTCTATATCTGATTCGGTAACTTTGGAGGAATCTGTGATTAAACCTCTTGGAAATACTTTTCCTGTCCCGAGCTCCTTCTTTGCCGCATTAAGTGTAGTCTTATAGATATTATATAATCTGTCCAACTTCGGCTTTGTTCTTCCTATAGACTCTTCACTTCTAAGCCATATCTTTACGTCAAATCCGCAAAAAGCGGTCTGAAATGCTATCTGTGAGCCAAGTACACCGCCACCTGCAACTGTAATATTTTTCATATTGCCTCCTTATTGAAATAATAAATATCACCTCGATATTTAATTGTATAAAATTTATTATAACACCTAAAAAATAAAATAAAAGCTGATATTATATTTTATTAAAAATATTTATTGATAGTTTTTTAACTTTCTTTTATAATATCAGAGTAATTTTGAGAGTTTCAAGGAGGAAATGGATGGGTAAGCAACCAACAAATAAGAATAAGGGCAATGTAGTGGGGCTCTTTTTGATGGTATTGGCTGCTGTTATTACTATTATAATAGCTTTCCCTGTTACTGACGGTGTAAGAAAGTACATAAAAGACAATACAAAGTATATTGCAGGTACATATTCAGCCGCAGATAAGGGTTTTGGCGGCAATGTAAGAGCCACAGTGGTAGTGGGAGACAACGGAATTGAAAATATTTCATTTGAAGGAAAAAGTGAGACTCCGGACATAGGTGGAGCCGCTATACAAAAGCTGAATGAGCAGATGAAGGCAAATTTAGATACCGAGTTTGATTCTGTCAGCGGTGCGACGATTACATCAAGCGGATTAAAGCATGCACTGAAGAAAGCTTTGCTGAAAGCTCAAGGCAAAGAGGTAAAGGGTGAAAGAAAACCGCAGTCGGCAGATATTGTAGTAATAGGTGCCGGAGGTGCGGGAATGAGTGCTGCAATAGAGGCTGCACAAAAAGGCGCCACAAATGTGGTTATATTGGAGAAAATGCCTATTACAGGCGGTAATACCGTAAGAGCTACAGGCGGATTGAACGCTTCAGAGACTCAGTATCAGAAGAGAGACGGTATAGAAGACAGCAATGAACTTTTCTATCAGGATACTATGAAGGGCGGAAAGAATCTGAACGACCCTGAACTTGTAAGGACTTTGGTGGAAAATTCAGCAGCTGCTGTAGATTGGGTAAACTCAATAGGTGGAGACCTTTCAGTAGTGGGACAGTTTGGCGGTGCAAGTGTAAAGAGAATACACAGACCGAGTGATACATCAGCTGTAGGACCTATGCTTGTAAAGACACTTAATGCAAAACTTGATGAACTGGGTGTACCTGTTTTGTTGGAGACTAAGGCAACCAAAATCTTTGCAGATAAGGACGGCAAGATAACAGGCGTAGAGGCGGAAGATGAGAACGGAGTCTTTGTTATAAATACAAAGGCGGTAGTGCTTGCTACAGGAGGTTTCGGTGCAAATCCTCAGATGGTTGCAAAATATGCACCACAGCTTGAAGGATTTATTACTACCAATCATGTAGGCGCAACAGGTGACGGTATTGAAATGGCAACTGAGCTTGGAGCGGGACTTACAGATATTGAACAGATTCAGACGCATCCGACTGTAAATCCTGACACTGCAACTATGTACACTGAGGGTGTGCGCGGTAACGGTGCAATTCTTGTAAACGATGACGGAAAGCGTTTTGTCAATGAGCTTGACACAAGAGATGTTGTTTCTGCAGCTATCATGGCTCAGCCAAACGGTGAGAGCTGGCTTGTATTTGATACGGCGGTAAGAGAGTCACTTTCCGCTATAGAAAAGTATATCAATGAGGGAATCATTGTAGAGGCAAACAGCATTGAAGAGCTGGCTAAAAAGACAGGTGTTAATGAAGCTAATCTTGTAACCACTATGCAGGAGTATGCGGCAATGCAGGCTGTAGGTAAGGACAGCGAGTTCGGCAGAAAGAGTATGGAAGTACCTCTGACCAAGCCACCGTATTTTGCAGGTAAGGCAAAGCCGGCAGTACATCATACTATGGGCGGTGTAAAGATAAATAAGGAAACTCAGGTGCTTAAGGAAGACGGAAGTGTTATTCCGGGATTCTTTGCAGCCGGTGAGGTCGTAGGTGGAGTACACGGTGCTAACAGACTTGGCGGAAATGCTGTTACAGATATTGTAGTATTCGGTAGAATCGCAGGTGACAGTGCAAACAAGTATGTGCTTGACAACGGCGGTAACACTGAGAGAACTATTACGGCGCAGACTGAAAATGCAAACTTTGTAGCCAAGAACATAAAGACCAAGCTTAAGGACGGCTCATATAAGGGCAGCGCGAAGGGCTTTGGAGGTGATATAGAAGTTACCTTCACAGTCAAAAAAGGTATAGTAAACGACCTTGAGATTTCAGGTCCTAAGGAGACAACCGAAATAGGCGGTAAAGCTATCAATAAGATCAAAAAAGGTATGCAAAAGAGCGGTAAGTTCGAAGTTGACAATGTTTCAGGAGCATCCGTAACATCTAAAGGAATTAAAGATGCTATAAATAATGCCAAGGCGCAGTAATTAAAATATAAGGTCGATATCCGAAAGCGAAAGGGTATCGGCTTTTTTTAAAATTCTTTACTATAAACATAAAAATTTATAAAAAATAATAGAAAAAAAAACGGCTTTATGCTAGTATTTATGTATTAGAATAGATTTTACACCGAATTATATTTAGGGGGACGAATGCTGATTACTAGAGAAATGGACTATGCAGTAAGAGTGGTAAGAGCGTTAAAAGACGGCACAAAGGTTTCCGCATCTGAGGTTGCAAAGAAAGAGCATTTACCACAGGCCATTACATATAAGGTATTGAACAGTTTGCTGAAGTCAAAACTTATAGGGAGTATGAGAGGAGTCAACGGAGGCTACTACTTAAAATGTGATTTAACCAATACAACACTGTATGATATATGTATTGCATTGGGTGAAGATATGAGTATAACTGAATGTGTTAGAGAAGGATATGACTGTATAAATAACAGATGTGGTGAATGTATTTTGAACAAGGAATTTAACAGGATACAAAGCTCACTTAACAGAGAATTACAGATGACTACTTTGGATAAGCTTTTATAGGTTTATCCTTTTTTATAGATTAAGTCAAGTATCTACTTATTGTACATCTAATATATTTATACAAGTTAGTAGAGAATGATATAAACTTCAAGTGATAAATTTTGTTAGAAATTTTGGCTAAAATAGTTACAAAAATAATACTTTATTGAACTATTTAAAAATAAAGGAGAGGTAAAAATGGCGGTTTATTCAAAACTATTGTTAAGTGCAGGCGGTGGAATTATATCCACACAGCAACAGGCGAATCAGGTGGGTAATACAGCAACGGTATTGATAGGTTTAGGTGGTACCGGTATTGCTTGTTTAAGAACAATTAAAACGCAAGTATATTCCAGGTTGAAACCGGATGATCCCGGTGAGGTTGTACCGAAATATTCTCATATAAAATTCATTGGAGTTGATAGTGATAATCAATCAGCGCTAGACATATATAATACTGAAAATAAGAATCTACCTCTTGAATATTCAGAATTTTTTTACATTTCAAATAAAGGTATTAAAAAACCGGATTTTGAATGGTTTCGCTGGAAAGATATTAATGTGACTGATCTTGGAAAAGCAGGAGCCGGTGGTATTAGACAAGTTGGCCGTTTTATGATGATGGATAAATCTGATATGTTTATGAGTACTGTAGAAAGCACGATAAAAAATGCTAAAAGCGGTCTGGAAAAAGCAACGGTTAATGTGCATATTTTTGCAGGTATAAGCGGAGGAACAGGAGCCGGAAGCTTTCTTGATGTAT